>Ga0136715_1000009_pt1 | contig 39948 bp, 25 predicted proteins | sample SedPBSmetaG_FD_104916 | JGI IMG/M metagenome (GOLD analysis project Ga0136715, IMG submission 104916) | Freshwater sediment bacterial and archeal communities from Indian Creek, Illinois, USA to study Microbial Dark Matter (Phase II) -... | ecosystem: Environmental > Aquatic > Freshwater > Creek...
GTCTCGCACACCGGCCTGCGCCAACGCCGCGACTGTTTCTTTCATCGAGTCCAGGGCCAGCGTCAAAACGCCGCTCATCCCCAGGATATCCGGCTTAATCTCTTTTACTTTGCCGGCAAAAATTTCTGCGGGCACATCGATACCAAGATCATGCACTGCAAATCCGGCGGCTTCCGCCATACTTCTGAAAATGTTCTTACCAATATCGTGCAGGTCACCCGACACCGTTCCCAGCACCACGGTGCCGATCTTGGCGGATTTTCCGTTGCCCAGCACTGGTTTCAAAATATCGATGGCATTGGTGAGCAGCTCCCCGGCAAAAATCAGATCGCCAACGAAGTATTCGCTTTGTTCAAATAAATCACCCACGATGGCCATCCCGCTCTGACATGCGGCAACAACCCTTTGCGCCTCTTCTTCAGATGGATTTGTTGCCACAAAGTCATTGAGAATTGCCAGTACTTTCGCTTCGTCCAGTTCTCCCACTGCCTGCGTTAATGATTGAAAGTCAGCCATACAATCTCCTCCTCACTTTTGTGTATACATGTTTTATAATTAACTATCCCAGGTTCCTGGCCGGTCCTATTTTATTCTTTCGGTAGGCATTGGCGAAATTACGGCAATGCCGATCCCTGCCGAGCAGAGCCTCCGTGGCCAGAAGCGTTGTCATCATCTCCCTGTTTAAAGGGTCCATGATTGCCGAATCCATTCCCGCATAAATGGCAATCGTCAGGAAGTTTTGATTCACAATTTTACGAAGGGGCATGCCGAAAGAAATATTGCTTAACCCCGATGTGACTTTAATGGTGGGATAAAGCCCTTTTACGGCTTTCAAGGTTTCCAAAAACTTGAGCAATGATTGGTTATCGGTGGACAGAGCCATAACCAGCGGGTCCACATGTATCCTGTCCGGCGAAATATCGTACCCCGCCGCTTTTTCCACGATCATCTGCGTGATCTCCACCCGGGTCAGCACATCCGAGGGAATCCCCCGGTTATCGTTTGTCAGCGCTACAACCTGCCAGTTTAGCCCCTGGATGAGCGGATAGATCACTTCACACTTGTCGCCCTCTGCCGAAACGGAATTAATCAGGCCCGGGCGCCTTGCATGCCTGAACACCTGCTCGATCGCTCTGGCATTGGGGCTGTCGATGGAAAGCGGCGTATCCACCGCGTCCTGGACAATATTCATCAGCCAAATCAGGGTTTCCACTTCTTTTTCCGGTGCAGTGCCGGCCACTACATCAATAAAATTTGCGCCGGCTTCAGTCTGCCTCACCGCCAGGTCACGGATAAATGCTTCGTCCCTTTCCGCAATGGCTTTCTTCACGCTGGGTATGGTGCCGTTAATTTTTTCCCCGATAATAATCAAACCTGAACCTCCCCCCGGATATTCAAAGCATACCGTACCCCCTTGGCAGAATAATACATGTATATACAAGTATAACCAAATTTTATCACGTCAGTTCACCACCGTCAATCACTTACGAAACTTAAGTGTCTGATCCTTTTTTAGATTTTAGAGTTTTCAAGGCAAAAAGGTGAATGCTTACCCCGATCCCAACAAGCACCAGGAATGCTCTTACATGCAAGCTATCCACCAGAAATATGGAGATGATCAGGGTAACCCATAAAAAAATTAAGGTGAATATCTTTGTGCTTAACAGAACAGATCTGTACATGATGTAACTATATATATAAGCGCCGAAGATCTTATGACGGATAAGCCATTGATACAACCTGTTGGAACTGCGCAGATAACACCAGGACGATAGCAGCAGAAATGGAGTTGTGGGCAACACAGGTATGAATATCCCCACAACTCCTAAAAAAAGAGAGAGACTTCCGGCACTGATTAATAGGTATTTCCTGATGGATTCGGGCATTGCTGCTATCCCCGATCATGCAAAAATAAAGGGGAAGCGATTGCCCCCCTTCGATTTATAGTTTTATTATTCCTACAGCCAAATAATACTTATATGCTGCTGTCTTGTCAATACAATTTTTCCGCTATATAATGAAGGGCATGTATCATTTATTTCAGCGGCCTGGTGGTGTTCTGGGTGAAAGGAAGAGCAGTAATCTTTGATCTTGACGGCACGCTGCTGGATACCCTGCAGGATCTGGGGGAGGCCATGAATGCGGTACTGGGAGAGCACGGTTTTCCCGAACACCCTTTGGATGCCTACCGCTATTTTGTGGGAGAGGGAATGGAGACGCTGATACGCCGGACCCTGCCGGAGGAGCGGCGTGACGAAGCCCTGGTGGCAAGGCTGCTGGAAATGATGCGGGAGGAATACGGGCGGCGCTGGCGTGACCACTCCCGGCCCTATCCCGGTGTGCCGGAAATGCTGGACAAGCTGGAAGCCCGGGGGCTGCCCAAGGCTGTCTTCTCGAACAAACCGCATCTTTTTACGGTGGAGATGGTGGAAGAAATACTGGGCAACTGGTCATTCAGCGCCGTGCGGGGGATTTTGCCGGGAACGCCCCGTAAGCCGGACCCCGCCGTTGCCCTGGAAATTTCCCGGGAAATGAAGATACCGCCACAGGATATTGTTTTTGTGGGGGATTCGGACCTGGATATGCTGACGGCCCGTGCGGCGGGCATGTTTGGCATCGGCGTGCTGTGGGGCTTCCGGGATGCCGCCGAGCTTCTGGGAGCCGGAGCAAGGGCGCTGCTGTCACACCCGCGTGAGCTATTGAATTTTGTAATCTAGCTGCGGCCTGTGGTGTTTTAAATGAAAAAGTATTTGCCGCAAACAACTTGAATGGTGGGCAGCATGAAAAACGAAGAAGCATTTAACAATAAAGAGTCTGTTGAAACAAGACCTCAATTATGGACGGCAAATTATACTTTAGTGTGGTTCTCGACGCTGATCCTGTTTTTAGCTTTTACCAGCATGACTCCCACTCTGCCCATTTATATGGAGCAGTTTGGAGCTATTGCCGGGGCTGCCGGCTTTCCTATGGCCGCACTGACCATCGGAGCGGTGCTGAGCAGGCCCTTTGCCGGATGGGGCCTTGATCTCTACGGGCGTAAAAGCGTTTTTTGGGCAGGCATTATCCTTTTTTTACTGCCTTCTGTTGCCTATATCGGGATGGTTGAAGCAACCTTTTTGATTGCTCTTCGCTTTATTCAAGGTATCGGCTGGGGTTTCTGCAATACCGCTGTGAATACGGTGGCATCAGACAATATTCCCTCGCACAGAGTGGGAGAAGGAATGGGCCTTTTTACGCTTACGTCAAGCATTGCCATGCTTGCCGGTCCGGCGCTGGGGTTATGGGTGGTGGACAACCATTCATTCCCCCTTTTTTTTGCTGCAAGTTCGATTATAATAATTATTTCTGCCGTCCCGATGCTGTTTATAAAATATCAACTTGTTGAAAAAAAGATGCAAAGGCCGAAGCCGGTATTGATGGACAAAGACGGCTTAAAGCCTGCTTTAGTAGTATTATTGTACTGTCTGAGCAGCAGCTCGGCCTTCTCTTTTGTGCCCGTTTATGCCATAGCGCAAGGCGTGCCTACCACATGGGTATTTTTTACATCATTTCCCATAAGTTCTATTATCACTCGCCCCTTTTTCGGCAGGCTTCTGGATAAAAAGGGAAGGAAAGGCTACAACCTGGTTGTCATAATGGGGATTATCGCCCAAATTCTGGCCATGCTTGTTCTGGCACGGACATCTTCCACTGCTCACCTGATCCTCGGCGGATTTTTTTTTGGTATTGGATTTGGCGCGATACAGCTTGCCATGTTTTCCGAAACGATCAGAAGGGTGGCTGCGCACAAAAGGGGAGCAGCCAATGCCACTTTTTGGACTGCTTTTGATCTGGGTATAGCTTTAGGTTCTATCCTTTGGGGCCTGGTGGCTGCCATGTGGGGATACTATCTGATGTTTCATCTGACAATTATCTTTGCCTTTGCGGCTCTTTTAGTATATTTTTTCTTTACGCCCCGTTCTTTTTCGGATCGGTCAGCGAACCGATAAACAGAAGGGAGCCGGTCTGGTCGTCAACAATGGCGAAGCAGAATGGGCGGTCGGCAATCATGCTGAAGCGATCCAGGGGTGCCGATGTGTCCCTTATTTCCACCGAGGTAACCGCGGCGGCCTCGGTCCCCTTTTCGTTAACATCAATGTAGGTCTTATGTTTGACGTCGGCGATGAAAAGCTGCGGAGGAACAGGGCGCATCGCGGAAAAATCGGCAGCGGCCATATCAAAAGCCACCCCCATGCCGAGGGCCTTCAGGTAATCATTCAAGGATGCCTCATAGGAGAACTTGAAGCGTGGCAAACCCACCTCACCTTCAAGTGACCTGAAGGATTCCATCCACTGTGCCCAGTTTTCCGGAGTCAGGCTTTTGTAAAATTTTTCAAGGCTGGAATCGCGATCGGGAAGAAAAACATACATGCTGATTCGTCCGTTCTCTCCGTAGGGGAGGGCGACAGCCTGGAAGCCCTCACCATCCAGATAACGAAACTCCCCTTCCTTGTACATAATGGGGTGGTTCCTGTTTTCTCCATCGGCTAATGTAAAGGGCAACTCCCTGGTCAGTTTCTCATCAAATTCTTCGCTCCAGGCGCCATTAAAGTAGATGGCGTTGATCAGATAAAGCACGGTCAGGGGATGGATCGGCGGCTCAACGATCTTCTCAATTTTTCCCCTGGTCTGTTCCCTGACCCAATCGTTGATCGTCTTGGCGGCATCGGGATGATCAAAATCGAGTTCCGTTACCCGGGCATCGTAAAAAACGCGGTTTCGCTCCAGGAAATCTTCATGAAAAGCAACACCCTGACGGGCCCAGAGTGAATTGGCGATGGACAGCTCCACTCTCGGGTCCGGGTTCTGCAGGATGCTGCGCAGATCAGCAAAGGCGGCATTTAAGTCTTCAAGGCTCATTTCTTTCAGTTGCAATGCCTGGGCCATGGCCGCGCGCGTCTCTCCGGCGGCGCCGTTTAAGGTCATTGCCAGGGCAAGGGAAACACTGGCCGGAGAAATAAAGATATTTTCTCCCGGGGAAGCCTCCAGAATAGCCTTAAACAGGTTTAACCCGAAACCGGTATTGCCCTCCGCAAGCCTCGCGTCAACGGATGCTGCAGGCTCGGCGTAAGCCACTTGCTTGCCCTCCCTAAAAGTGCAGCCGGCTCCTCCCGGCAATAACCCCGCCAGGAAGGTCAACAGCAGCCCGAGTGATAACAAACGTCTTTGCCTTGTCATGCCCTTATCTCCTTTCAGCATTCAGTATAATTTTGTATATACATTATATTGACAGTATTTCGCCGTATAAGGTTCCTTTACCGGAAAATAAATGCCGCGAACAGGGTTGAGTTGACATCCAAGACAGAATATTGCTATACTTGCCTTACCGAATATAATGGGCCGGAGAATGAAAGATCCGGAGTAACAATACTTTTGCAGGGGGGATATGACAGTATGCCCAGGCCCTCTTTCGATAAATTTGCCGATATGCTCGACGCGGCGGTTAATCGCATCCCGCCTCCTTTATGCAAATATTTAACCGGTGGTTTTAACCTGCAAGAGGGTAAAAAACAAGCCGACAATTACTATATCCTTGGTGAATACTATGATAATGGCAATTTGGGTTGCTTTATCATGTTTTATTACGGATCTTTTGTGGAAGTGCTGAAAGATAAGCCGCTTGAAATTTGGGAAGCGGAGATTATGGAAACGGTACGTCATGAACTGCGGCATCACCTGGAAGCCCAAGCCGGCAGGGACGATTTGGTCCGTGAAGAAACGGAAGAATTGGCGAAAGCACTGCATGAAAAGTGGACAGCTAAATAATGGTAAAAATTTTCATTGAGTCCCGAAATTATTTTCATAGCTTTCCCGGGCGGGAAATGTATGACGTTAATGTTTAGGCATCCGCGCAAGGAGTTGATTAAGAGATGGCATACGTCCTTTATATTGTTGCCGGATTGATCATTGGATGCTTTGCGGCTTGGTTGTTTACTTCTGCCCGTATCACGAAATCCCTGACCGCAAAGATAGAGGAGTCTGCGCATCAGGCCAGAACGGCCGAAAGTCAGACGTCTTTGTCGGAAGGGAAATTGGTGGAATTGCGTTTACAGAACCAGAAGTTCATGGAAGACCTTTCACAAGCCAGGGAACAGCTGGCCGCCGAGAACAGCGCTAAAGTGAAGGCCGAAACCCAGCTAGTCGAAACTGTGCAGCGCCTCGAAGAGGAGAAAAACCTCCTGGCCGATGCCAAGGCCAAGTTAACGGATACTTTCAAGGCTCTTGCCGGCGACACTCTTAATAGCAGTATGATGTCATTTATGCAACTGGCTAAAGAAACGCTCGACAAAGCATTGATAGACGCACGCGGAGACCTCGGGATGCGTCAGGAAGCGATTAATAGTTTGATCAAACCGCTCACAGATTCACTATCAAAATTCGATGAGCATGTTCGGTCGATTGAGAAAAACAGGCAGGAAGCGTACTCGGGGCTTTCTGAGCATCTGAAGCTCCTGGGTGCCAGTCACCAGCAGTTGCATCGAGAGACTGCAAATCTGGTTACCGCTCTGCGTAAGCCGCAAGTGCGGGGGCGCTGGGGCGAAATAACGCTACGCCGGGTTGCGGAACTGGCAGGAATGTCCGAGCATTACGATTTTAGCGAACAGGTGACCGCAAGCAATGAGGAAGGCCGGCTACGACCAGACCTTGTCGTACGCCTGCCCGCAGACCGTGAAATCATCGTGGACGCCAAAGTTTCTCTTGACGCGTATCTTGATGCAATAGATGCTGAGACGGAGGAAGACCGCAAGATAGCCATGGCTAGGCACGCCAAACAGGTTCGCACGCACATGAGTGCCCTTGCCGACAAGCGGTACTGGGCACAGTTCACGAAAGCACCTGAGTTTGTTGTCATGTTTATCCCCGGCGAGTCATATTTCGCCGCGGCAGCAGACGCGGACCAAGCCTTGATTGAGGATGGGTTGAAGAATCACGTAGTCTTGGCGACCCCGACAACCCTCATAGCCCTGCTTCGTGCCGTGGCTTACGGGTGGCGGCAGGAACAGATCGCCAAAAACGCCCAGGATATCAGTGCCCTTGGCAAGCAGCTGTATGAGCGGATCAGAACCATGGCTGAGCACGTCGGCGATATCGGCAAGGGATTGGCGAAAGCCAACGCCGCCTACAACAGTGCCGTTGGCTCAATGGAAGAACGGGTTTTCTCTGCGGCCCGCAGATTCAAGGACCTGAGCGCCGCTACCGGCAACGAGATCCCCGTCCCATCACCCGTCGAAATAACACCCCGTGCAATTACCGCACCGGAAATACAGTCGGAGGAAAAAGTATAAGACCGACTTGGGCGGCAACGTTAAAAATAAAGAAATGACCCTTATTATGCCCTAGCGCCTTTGCTTTTCATTTGTAGTGTTATATAATATGGCAGTGTAATCTTCCAGGAAGCAGCGGCAGCGGGAGGTTTTAGGCGGATGAATGAATACAACCCCAAAGAGCTGGAACCGAAATGGCAAAGTTTCTGGCGTGAACAAAACTTCCACCGTACGGATAGAGACGGACACAAGCAGAAATATTATGTGCTGGAGATGTTTCCCTATCCTTCCGGAAAACTGCATATGGGTCATATGCGCGTCTACTCCATCGGTGATGTGCTGGCCCGTTTTTTGCGCATGCGCGGCTATAATGTGCTGCATCCCATGGGCTGGGATGCTTTCGGGCTCCCGGCGGAGAACGCGGCCAACGAGCGCGGTGTGGATCCGGGTGAGTGGACCTATTCCAATATTGCCGCCATGAAAGCGCAGCAGGAAGCTCTGGGGCTGAGCTACGATTGGGATCGCGAAGTAACTACCTGCAGCCCCGATTATTACCGTTGGAATCAGTGGCTTTTTCTGCTTTTTTATAAAAACGGCCTTGCTTATAAAAAGAAAGCGCCGGTCAACTGGTGCCCTTCCTGCCAGACGGTGCTGGCCAACGAGCAGGTTGTAAGCGGTGAATGCTGGCGCTGCAGCAGCACGGTGGGGCTGCGGGAACTGGAACAGTGGTTCCTTAAGATTACCGCCTATGCCCAGCAGCTCCTGGATGACCTCAAGCTGCTGGAAGGCTGGCCGCAGCGCGTGCGCGTGATGCAGGAAAACTGGATCGGACGCAGTGAAGGTACGGATATCATTTTTACCATACAAGAAACGGGAGACGAACTGACCGTTTTTACCACCCGGCCGGACACGCTGTTTGGAGTTACCTATATGGTTATGGCCCCCGAGCATCCTTTGTTACCCAAGCTGCTTGCCGGCAATCCCCGGGAGACGGAAATCCTAAGGCGTGTGCAGGAGATGTGCCGGGAAAGCGAAATTAACCGTGCCGCTGCCGATACGGCCAAAGTGGGTATTTTTACCGGAGCCCATGCCGTTAATCCGGCAAATGGGGAAGCGGTTCCCATTCTGGTGGGAAATTACGTGCTGATGAGCTATGGGACGGGAGCGGTCATGGGTGTTCCCGCCCATGACCAGCGGGATTTTCTTTTTGCCTGTGCATACAACCTGCCGGTACGGCTGGTGATTAATTCCCCCCATACGGACCTGCAGTCCGCGCCGATGGTGGAAGCTTACGAGGAGCCCGGGCTTCTGGTCAATTCCGGCCGGTTTGATGGAATGCCCAGCGAAGAAGCGCAAAAAGCCATTACTGAATGGCTGGCTGCCGGGGGCAGGGGGGCATCACGGGTGCGTTACCGGCTGCGTGACTGGCTTATTTCCCGGCAGCGCTACTGGGGCACCCCCATACCGGTCATCAATTGTCCTTCCTGCGGACCGCTGCCCGTTCCCGAGGATGATTTGCCGGTGCTGCTGCCCGCGGGAGTGAGCTTTAGCGGCAAACAGCAATCCCCGCTGGCGGACCACGCGGAATTTCTGAAAGTGCGCTGTCCAAGCTGTGCCGGCGCGGCTCAAAGGGAAACGGATACCATGGATACGTTCTTTTGTTCCTCCTGGTACTATGTGCGCTATACCGATCCGAAGCAGGACAAACTCCCTTTCAGCCGGGAAGAGGCGGCTTACTGGCTTCCGGTGGACCAGTATATCGGCGGCATTGAGCATGCTGTGCTTCATCTGCTCTACTCCCGCTTTTTCACCAAGTTCCTTTTTGACCAGGGGATGCTGACGGTGCGTGAACCATTTCAGCGCCTGCTGGCCCAGGGCATGGTTTACAAGGACGGGGCAAAGATGTCCAAGTCCAAGGGCAATGTTGTCACCCCCGATGAGATCATTGACCGCTATGGCGCCGATACAGGACGGCTTTTTATCCTCTTTGCCGCACCGCCGGAGAAAGACCTGGACTGGAACGACCAGGGGGTGGAAGGCTGTTATCGTTTCCTGCGACGCGTCTGGCGCCTTTTCCGGCAACATGGGGATCTTTTCCCGTCTGCCGCGGGGGCAGCGGCGGTTCTGGCGGATCGGCATGAACAAATGCCGCCTCTCGGCAAGGCGGAGGAGGAGCTGCGCCGCGCCTGTCATGCCGCTGTGAAAAAAGTTTCCGTTGACGTGGGGGAGCGCTTTAATTTTAACACGGCAATCAGCGCCATTATGGAGCTGGTTAATACCCTGTATAATTATTTTAATGAATGCGGACCGGAACAAAAGGAGCGCCACCGCCTGTTGCTGCGTGAAATCATGGAAACAGTTGTAATCATTTTGGCTCCCTTTGCTCCCCACATCAGCGAGGAGATCTGGCGCGGCCTGGGCCATACTTCCAGTGTGCACCGGCAGGCATGGCCCGCCTATGATCCGGACTTTTTGGAAGTGGAAGAAGTTGAAGTGGTCATCCAGGTTAATGGCAAAGTACGGGGACGTATCCTTCTTCCTGCGGCTGTGGGTGAGGATGAGCTGATGGAGGCTGTGCAGGGGCAGGAAAAGGTGCGGCCGTTCCTTGAAGGAAAAGAAATTGCAAAGATCATTAGCGTGCCGGGTAAACTTGTAAATATTGTGGTGCGCTAAAGGGTGCGGCAGTGCAGCGGTGCCGCACGGCGTTTTCGTCTTTGTGCCGCGCCGGGGGAGAGTTTAAGCTTGAACGCAAAAACAAAAGAGGAGTTCCGCCGGCTGCTGCCGGAGGCTGTTTCCCGGCACAACGTGCTGCCCCTCACCTCTTTCTGCAACTTAAGCTGCCTTTTCTGCAGTCACCGCAGTGTGCCACCGGAACTGCATCTCTATACTTTTCCACCTCTGGCGGAGGGGCAGCTGCTTGAGCTTATTCCTTTCCTGGACGCCAAGGATAAAATAATTATCGGCGAATCATCCACCCGCCTTTGTGAAGGGGAACCATTTACCCATCCTTCCATACTGTCGCTGCTGTTTTCCCTGCGTGAACGTTTCCCCAAAACCCCGCTGCAGATTACCACCAATGGAACCCTGCTGGAGCAGAAAACGATTAAAGCCTTGCAAAAACTTGCCGGAGAAACACCCCGGGGAGAGCCCCTGCTGGAGCTGGTCATATCCCTTAACTGCACTGACGCTGCCGCCCGCCGGGAGATCCTGGGGGACAGGGAGCCGCTGCGGGTCATTGCGGCGCTGGAGTTATGCCAAAGAATGGGCATACCCTTTCATGGCAGCGTTGTTGCCGCACCCCACCTTGCAGGATGGGACGATCTGGAGCAATCGCTGCTGCTGCTTGAGGCAAAAGGAGCGCGCACGATCCGTCTGTTTCTTCCTGGTATCACCCGTTTTACCTCTGCATTGCAGCAATGGGACGAATCGCTCTGGTCTGATATTGCTGCCTTGCGGCAGCGGCTGCAAGGACGAATGAGTTGCCCCCTCATGCTGGAGCCTCCTTTAAAAAAGGACTTGCGGGCGCGGGTGGAGGGAGTTATCCGGGGAACGCCAGCAGCGCGGGCCGGCCTGCAAACAGGCGACCGCATTGATGCTGTGGACGGGGAGAAAGTGTGCAGCGGTGTCAGCGCTTTTGACAGGATTAAAAAGGCGGCTTCCCCCGTTTTAACGGCGGAGCGCCCTGCCGGCGCTGCTGCCTGCAGGGCGGCGCCGTTACAAATTGTTTTGGAGAAGGAAAAGGGGGTTTCACCTGGCCTGGTGATGGATTATGACTTGGCGGAGGAAACAATGGCCGCTGTGCGGCAAGAGATTGCCCGCCGCGGCGCGGGCCTTCCCCTGCTGCTTACTTCCCGGGCCGCCGCGCCCCTCTGGGAGTGTGCGGCGGCATCAGGGTTGATCCCCCCCTGGACCTGTATCGAGACCGTGCCCAACCGTTTTTTCGGGGGGACGATATGCTGTGCGGGGCTGCTCACCGTCTCCGACCTGCGCGAACACCTGGAAATTTTACCGCAAGGGAGTAAACCCGATCTGCTGCTTATCCCTGCCGCCCCCTTTGATCAGCAGGGCCGGGATCTGCGCGGGAAAAGTTACACAGAACTTTTTCAGACCTTCCCCGGCCTGCCCATTGCTGTCTTATCCGGGTAGGCGGCGTTTGTGGACCGGAGCCAGAAAAAGCAGCAGGGCAAAAGCCGCGCCGGACAGCAGGAGCGTTTGGCGCTGGGGCGGCATATGCACCCAAAAAGCTTCCCAGGTAAGGGCCGCGCTTTCCAGCCAATCCACATAGGGAAGTTGGAAGGTGATCTCCTCGCCGTCTCTGTGAAAGAAAGCGGCTGCCATATTTTCCAGAGGCGTTTCTTCCTTTCCGGCATAGCTGATCCAGATATGCGTAGGGGAGATGAGCAGTTGATAAGGTACCCCCAGGGCTTCGAAGACGGAGGCGAGGACGATAAAGCGGGTCTTGCAATCTCCTCTCCCCTTTTGCATGGCTTCGGCGGCGGTGGGGAAATACCAGGGAAAGCCGTAGACCTGCCAGTCGTGGTAATAGGGAAAAGCATTTAATATATAATTTTCCATATCTTTGGGGCTTGCTCCGGAGGGAAGCCTGGCAAGTAGGGGGGTAATGGCTTCCGCCTCAATGGGAGGGACGAAAAGACGGTAGATGCTTTCACCAAGGGCGGTGGGCCGGGGATAAAGGACAAAAAATGACCAGAACAAAAGAAAAACAAGGGCGAAGCGGCGGTTTTTCCCGGGCATAACCCATCCCTCCTGCATGCATATACCGTATACATTGTATCTTCGCGAAAGTACCGGCTTGTTCCTGCAGTTTTCCGTTTATTTGGCAGGAATATGCAGTCTGCCTGTTGAAGTAAAAATATACAACCGTATAATATAAATGGAAAGGTGAGGCTCCGATGTTCAAGCTGACACCCAAAGAGCAAAAGTTGCTTGCTTTGCTGGCCTTTCTCCTCATCCTCGGCGTGGTGCTGCGCTTTACCCTTCCCGATGAGCAGGCTGTGGCTGTGCAAAGGGGAAAGGAGAGCGGCATGGAAGTAAGTCTGGCCGCGGGAGAAGGGGTCGGAACGGCCGGATTGCCGGCCGGAGGAAAAGAAACAGCCGCAAAACTGATCGTTGTGCACGTCGTCGGGGCTGTGCAAAAACCGGGTGTTTACCGTCTCCCTGCCGGTTCCCGTGTGTACCAGGCGCTGGAACAGGCAGGCGGGGAGCTTGAGGGCGCCGACCTGGAGCGGATTAACCTGGCCCAGCCCTTGGTTGACGGGCAGCAGGTGTTTCTCTCCCTGAAGGGAGCGGAAGGGGCAGGGCAGTCTCTGCCAACGGGAGGGGCTGCTTCAGGTAAGGTTAATATCAATACCGCCAGTAAGGAAGAACTGGAAAATTTGCCGGGCATCGGTGCGGTGAAGGCCCAGGGCATTATTAATTACCGTCAGCAGCACGGACCTTTTCAGCGCATTGAGGATCTGTTGGAGGTAAGCGGCATCGGCGACAAAACGCTGGCAGAGATAAAAGAGTTGATTACCGTCTGGTGAGACTTGCTTTAATGCGAAATATTACAAAAGTGCAAAAGGAGGCGGACCCGGCGTCTATAAGACCGGGTTATAAAATTCAATGCGCCTGCGCTCCCTGCTTATTATTGCGTTTCTTATACTGCTTGGCCTGATCTTTTGGGGATCCAGTATCTACACGGACTGGCTCTGGTTTAACAGTTTAGGTTTTGACCAGGTTTTTTTGAACATATTTTATACCCGTTGGGCTGTGCAACTGGCGGCGTGGCTGATCTTTTTCCTCTTTTTATTTCTCAATCTTCTTTTCGTGCGCGGGGCTGTGCTCAACCTGCCCAATCTGCAGCTGCGGGAAAAGCTGGCAACCGGCCCCTTGGCCCGCTGGTTTTCACCAGGGAAGATTACCATGTTTTTCCTGGCAGGGAGCCTCATTCTCTCCTTCCTTTTTACCGCATATACAGGTGCCTACTGGCTGGAGGTGCGTCAGTTCTTTCAGGGTGCAGCCTTCGGCATCGCCGATCCCATTTTTGGGAAGGATGCCTCCTTTTATGTCTTTGACCTGCCCATCTGGCGCGCCCTTTATGCTTTCTTGCAGACGATGGTGCTGCTTACCCTCTTTGTTGCGGGTGTAATCTATTTCATGATCAATCCTCCGGTGCAGGTGGGAAGGAGATTTGTTTTTCTGCCCTACCGCGGTCAGGCTCACCTTTCGATGCTGCTGGCCCTGTCCTTTCTGCTAAAGGCGGGCGATTACCGCCTGCAGATGTACGAACTGCTTTTTTCTCCAGGTGGGATTATTTTTGGGCCCGGCTATACGGATATTAATGCCAACCTGCCCGCCCTGTGGATCCTCTTTTACCTGACCCTTGGCATTACCGCCCTGCTTATCTTCAATCTTTTCCGCCGGCAATTCAATCTGGTCTTTATCAGTGTAGCCGTGCTGTTTGCGGCCTCCCTGGGGGTTGGCAGTATCTATCCGGCTCTGGTGCAGCGGTTCAGGGTCGTTCCGAATGAGTTTGTCCTCGAAAGGCCCTATCTTGAGCATAACATTGCCATGACGCTGTATGCTTTTGCCCTGGACCGTGTCCGCACCGAGGATTACCCTGTGCTGCCCCAGCTGAACTGGGAAAACCTGGATGCGGCAGCGGGGACGATTGAAAATGTGCGCCTCTGGGATTACCGGCTGCTGCGCCAAGCCTATAACCAGCTGCAGGGGATCCGTCCCTACTACGAATTTGTGGATGTGGATACGGGCCGCTATTATCTGGACGGGGAGTACCGGCAGGTCATGCTTGCGGCGCGGGAGTTGAATACGCAGATGCTCCCCCAGCAGGCGCAGACCTGGATCAACCTGCACCTGCAGTACACCCATGGCTACGGCCTGGCGATGAGCCCGGTGGCCCGGGTAACGCCCCAGGGTCTGCCTGATTTTGTGATTGGCAATATACCGGTGGATACAACGGAAGGGCTCCCGGTGGAGCGCCCGGAAATATATTATGGTGAGATCGGCCCCGGTTTTGTTATTGTCAACACGCACACGCCGGAATTGAATTACCCGATGGGGGAGACCAATGTTTTCACCCATTATGACGGGGAAGGGGGCGTCCTTCTGCATAGCTTTGCCCGGCGCCTTTTGTTTGCCCTTAAGTTTTCCGACTACCGTATTCTCATATCGGGGGAAATCAAACCGGAAAGCCGTATTAAGTTTTACCGCAATATCCGGGAGCGGGCGTCACGTATCGCCCCTTTCCTGAAATATGATCAGGATCCCTATCTGGTGCTTGCCGACGGCCGCCTCTTCTGGATTATTGATGCCTATACCACCACCAGCCGTTTCCCCTATGCCCAGCCTTTCGGGGGGATTAATTATATGCGCAATCCGGTGAAGGTGGTCATCGATGCTTATCACGGCCATGTACACTATTATGTTGTTGATCCCGCCGATCCGCTGATTATGACATATGAACGCATTTTCCCCGGCCTGTTCAAACCATTTGCCGAGATGCCGGCGAGCCTGCGGCAGCACATACGTTACCCCGAAACCTTTTTCAACATCCAGGCACAGGTTTTTGCCACTTATCACATGGATGACCCGATAATCTTTTACAACCGTGAGGACCTTTGGCAGGTGCCCAACGAAAAATATTTCGGCAATGTCCAACCGATGGAGCCCTATTATACCATCCTGCAGCTTCCCGGTGAGGCTGAGCCCGAATTTTTGCTGATGCAGCCCTTGACACCGGCGCGCCGTGACAATATGATCGCTTGGATGGCCGGCCGCAGCGACGGGGAAAATTACGGCGAAATCCTCGTTTACCGTTTTCCCAAGGATCGGGTAATCTTCGGCCCTATGCAGATAGAGACACGCATTGACCAAAACCCGTATATTTCACAACAATTGACCCTTTGGGATCAACGGGGTTCCCAGGTGATCCGCGGCAACCTGCTGGTGCTGCCCGTGGGCGGCGCCGTTCTCTATGTGGAGCCGATCTTCCTGCAGGCGGATCAGAGCCAGATGCCCGAGCTGGTGCGTGTCATCGCCGGTTTTGGCGAAGCCGTGGTCATGGAGCCTACGCTTGAGCAGGCGTTGATCAGCCTTTTCGGGCCGCGGGAAGCTGCTCCTGACGTGCCGCCGCAGCCGGAAAGGCCCGCGGTGCCGGGGGAGTTGCCGCTTCCCCTTCCTGCTCCTGCTCCCGTTCCCGGGACCATGCAAGAGCTGGCCCGCCGCGCCCAGCAGCTTTTCAGCGAGGCCCAGACGAAACAGCGTGCCGGTGACTGGGCCGGCTACGGCCGGGCACTGTCCGAACTGGAACAGGTCCTGCAGGAGCTTGTGCAAAGCAGTAATGCCGGTTTGCCCAATTGAGATAACTGCCGGTCCTGTTTTATCCCGCAGGTCGGTGCAATGTTTTTGGAGAGGATTATTGCCGGATGAAAAAAGAGGTTGATATTTACACCGACGGTGCCTGCCGGGGTAACCCCGGGCCGGGCGGCTGGGCGGCGCTGCTCATATATGGCGGGCGGGAGAAGGAAATATGCGGCTGCGCGCCGGATACAACCAACCAGCGCATGGAGTTGACCGCTGCTATTGAAGCGCTGAGATGCCTGCGCGTACCGTGTCAGGTAAAACTTCATTCAGACAGCGCCTATCTGGTTAACGCTTTCACCAAAAGCTGGCTGGTGCGCTGGCAGCGAAACGGCTGGAAAACTTCAACCGGTCATCCGGTGGAAAACCAGGATCTGTGGCGGGAACTTTTGCAGCTTAGCTGCCGCCATCAGGTAGAGTGGCGCAAGGTGGCCGGTCACAGCAGCAATGAGGGCAACAATCGCTGTGACACCCTGGCCAGAAAGGCTATCGGCGTTGATACTAAGGGGTCGGGAGGTTAAAAGGTGTACCCAGTTCTATTGGAGTGCGGTGGTTTTTCCCTGTATGCATACGGAGCAACACTGGCGCTCGCTTTTAGCGTGGGCATTATTTGGATGCGGAAAGAGGCGCCGGGAAAAGGTTTTAATGTGGAATATCTCTATGAAGCCTATATTATTAGCATATTCCTGGCTATTGCAGGTTCCCGTGCCGCTTTTGTTTTGCTTTACTGGGAGCTTTATCGGGATGTTCCGCTCTGGCGGATAATGCTTTCCTGGGAAAGGGGGCTTACCTTTTACGGCGGCCTGCTTGCTGTTTTGCTGGGTGTGCTGCTCCACTGCTACTACCGCAAGGTTCCATATTTAAAGTTAATGGATTTTGCCGCCCCTTTTATAGCTCTTGGCTATGCGATTACGCGCATTGGCTGTTTTTTAAACGGCTGCTGCTATGGCCATGTCACCACAGTTCCGTGGGGGGCGGTCTTTCCGTTGATTGACGGGCTTCCCCGCCATCCAACCCAGCTTTATGCTGCCTTTGCAGGGCTCGCTATCTTTGTGCTGCTCCGTTACCTGCGCAGGTACAGTTTTTTTGACGGCTATATCTTTATGTTGTTTTTTATATATTATGGAATTTACCGTTTTATAGTGGAATTCTTCCGTGTCGGCAAATTTGACTGGTGGCTGCTGACCCCGGCACAGCTGATGGCCCTGCTCTTTATCGCTGTTGCCCTGTTGTTCCTTCTCTGGAAAAGGCGCAGCGCCGCTTCTGAATCCTGAATGCCGAATCCTTAATTCTGAATCCTTGCGGCCTGCCGCGGTATGAGGTGATTGCTGGTGAATAATGATCAGTTTAAAGATATGCTCCCCGGCCTTGGTTTGGATATGGGGACTTTTGCCGTTAAAGGGGTACTGGTGGATGGTGATGATGTCAAAAAATTCTCCGTGCTTACGGCAGGCAATCCCGTGGCGGCAGCCCGGCGCTGTGTCGCCGCGCTGCTTGCGCAATGGCCGGGGATGACGCCGGGGACGCCAGGGACGGCGCTGCGCCTTGGCCTTACGGGAGCCAACGCGCCGCTTCTTGGCAACGCCCTGGGGCAGAAACCGCTGCTGGAGATTGAAGCGCTGCGGGCGGGACTTGACCATTACGGCATGGAATGCCGGGCTGTCCTCTCCCTGGGGCATGAAAACATGTATTATCTGGAGATGGATGGGGGAGGGACAGTAACTTTCTTTAACCGTAACGGCCAGTGTGCGGCAGGCAGCGGCGCTTTCTGGTATCAGCAGGCCTCCCGCATGGGCTATAACGACCGGGAGCTTGCGGAGGTGGCCCTGCAGGCGGACAGCCCGGTAAAAATTTCCGGCCGTTGCGCTGTTTTTGCCAAGTCTGATATGACCCATGCCATTAACGAAGGGGCTACCCAGAGTTCCGTATCTGCAGGGATGGCCCGTGCCCTGGTGGAGATGGTGCTAAGCGGGGTGGCACAGAACCGGATCAGTGACGGAACGCTGGTGACTACCGGCGGTGTGATCAATAACATGGCGGTGATGAAATACATAAACGAGTACTGCCAAAATAGGTCAGTGGAGGTTATAGCCCCCCCCGATCATGAATATTTAAGTGCTTTGGGAGCGGCACGCCGGGGAACGAAGATGGTGACGGCAATAGAATTGCCTGCCATCCTCGATGCCATTTTGGAAGAACGGTACCAGCCGGAAAATCCCCTGCCTCCCCTTGAGCCGGGGAGAGTGCACTACATGCCCCCCCTCACCGCAGCAACGCAATATGATCTCGGCACCGTATACCTGGGGGTGGACTGCGGTTCCGTCTCCACAAAATGCGTGCTGCTGGATAAAGGGGGATCCTATATCGGCGGTGTTTATTTGCCGACCGCCGGCCGGCCGGCCCTGCAGGTGCTGGCGCTGATGAAGGAAGTGGAGTGCCTTTACGGCTCCTTGATTGCCGGGTCCAGAATCATAGCCTGCACCACCGGTTCCGGACGTTTCCTTTCCCAGAAAATCTTGAGCGCCGAATATGCGGTGGATGAAATTACCTGCCAGGCGGAAGGGATCAAATACCTCTGCGGCAAGGAGGGGACCCTTTCCATTATCGAAATCGGCGGCGAGGATTCCAAGTTCCTGCAACTGAAAGACGGTGTTTTATATGACTACAATATGAACCCTGTTTGCGCGGCCGGTACGGGGACTTTCCTGGAAAACCTCGCCGGGTTGTTGGGGGTTAATATAAAGGAAGAATTTTCGAGCGGCGCCTTTTCCGCCGACTATGCCGTGGATCTGGGGGATACTTGCACGCTCCTTTCCCAATCGGCCCTGATTGCCTCAGCTTCGCGCGGCCTTCCCCTTTCCGCCCAACTGGCCAGCCTTGCCTACGCGTCGGCACGCAACTATATCAGCAAAACGGTGGAAACCCGTCCCCTGGAGGGGATGATTGTCTTTTCCGGCGCCACGGCCTATAACCATGCCCTGGCTGCCGCTTTTGCGGCTGAATGTGACAGTGAGATAATTGTTCCGCCCAACCCCGAGCTCTCCGGTGCCCTGGGCAGCGCCCTTATTGCCAGGATCTTCCATGAGCAGGGGCAGGAGGGCCGCTTTACCTGCCGTGACCTGCAAAACCTGAACAGCTTCAGCGTCAGCAAAAGCAAGTGCCGTGCCCAGTGTGAGCATGAGCATAACTGTACTCTCGACGTGATTACTTTCAGTGACGGCAGCAAGTTCCTGTATGGGGACCGCTGCGGCCGCTATTCCGGACTGGATAAAAAGGCAGCGGATAATGATCTTCCCGACTACCTGGCCCGCCGCAACAGTATTTTTGCTGCCGCTGCCGGCGAACCGCGGCGGGGCGGCCCCCGTGTGGGCATTGCCCGGGCCGGTTTGTTTTTTGACCTTTATCCCTTTTGGGCTGCTTTTTTCCGCGAGCTGGGGATGGAGGTAGTCCTCTCCCCGCTCACAAACGATGAGATCCTGGAAAAGGGGAAGCGGAACCTGAAAGCGGAGATGTGCTACCCGCTGGAGGTCCTGATCGGCCATTACGCCAAACTGGCCGAAATGGATCTTTCCTATATTTTTGTGCCTGAAGTGGTGGATATGGAACCCCTTGCCTGGGCGCCTGCATGGCCGCGCGGTTTTACCTGTCCCCTGATGCAGACGATAAAGGGAGTTGTGGTCAATTCCATCAAAATTTCCCCGCAAAAGATGCTCTACGCCCAGCTCAATTACCGCGGCGGCCGGGAACGTATTCGCAAGCAGCTTGAACCGATAGCGCGCCGCCTGCTCGGTCCGGAGTTCAAACGGGAAATTTTTGAAAAGGCGCTGGATCAGGCCTACCGCGCCCAGGAAAATTTCCGCAACCTCATGCTTGAGGAAAGCATAAAAGTCATGGCAGAGCTGCAACAGTATAAAGACCGGGTGGCTGCCGTTTTCCTGGGCCGTCCATATACGGTATTCGACGATTTTGTCTCCAAGGAATCGCTGCGCTATGCCCGGGAACGGGGCATTGTCGCCCTGCCCCAGGAGTTCTTGCTGGAGTACCTGCGGGGCTGGTATGGCGGGCGTATCGAAAATCCGGCCCTGGCAGGAGTACGGGAAAGATTTAAGGAAGAGCTCTCCTTGCTGCTGGCCGATATGGATAATATCTATTCCATCCAGATGCAGAAGATGCTATCCACCGTAATCTGGGTGAATTTCCTGAACGAAAGGGCTGCGGAGACGGGCCTTCCCCTGGTGCATGTGATATTTCAGGATCCTTTCATGTGCGGCCCCAACGCGATGCTGCGTCACTACCTGGGAAGCCTGACCTCCTATCTGCGGCTGACCCTGGACGAACATACCGCTCCGGCAGGGATGATCACGCGGCTGGAAGCTTTTAAAAACACCTGCCGCTCCCGCCGCGAATTTACCAGGCCCCGTTATTTTTCCGCCCGCACCCGTTACCTGAACCATCCGGAGTGGAAAAAAATACTCATTCCCGGACCGAGCCGCCATGCTAACGTATTTGCGGCTATGTTCCGCAATTACGGGGTGGATGCGCAGGTGCTGCCGCAAAGCTGTGACCAGGATCTTACCCTGGCACGCCGCTATGTCAACGGCAGCGAATGTCTTCCTCTGATCCAAAATGTCCAGGATTTTCTTGAACACCTGAGTACTAACGGCAAAATCGGGGAGCAGGATGATGTGGTCTTTTTCCAGGGATGGGCTTGCGGCCCTTGCCGCTATGGCCTTTATGCCCCCACACAATCCCTGCTCATAAACCGTGCCGGTTACGGTGAAGGAAGAATTTGCTCGATCAAGCTTGGCGATACGATGAAAAAATTCGGCCTGAAATATATCGTAGGCGTCTATAACGGTATGGTGGCTATGGATCTGCTTTACAAGCTGCTGCATGCCACCCGGCCCTATGAGCTGCAGCAGGGTGAGAGCGACGCCCTTTTCGAGTATTGGGCCGGCCGTCTGGAAGAGTTTTTGCAGCGCTATCGCTTTTCCATGCAGGCGCTGCTGCGTGGGCGGCACCTCCGGCCGCTGGAGCGGCTGCTGCGGGAAGCGGCGGCGGCATTTGCCGCCGTGCCCCGGCGTACGGAGAAACGGCCAATCATCCTGCTGGGCGGGGAATTTTATGTGCGCATTGACGATCGGTGCAACCAGGAGATTATCAGAAAGATTGAAGCGGAGGGGGGGGAGGTATCCCTTGCTCCCGCGGCAGAGCTTTTCTCCTATACCGCCTACATCAATTATCAGGAAGCGCTGGCGGCCTATGAAACGCAGCGCAGCTGGCGCAACCTGCTGAACAAAACTGCCTATGCCCTGATGAACCGGGTGGCGGAGCGCGATGAACACTGTCTCAGCGCTGCTGTTCTCGGCGGAAACCTGCTTAATCATATGGAACCTGCGCCGGCTAAGCTGCGGGATTTATCCCGCCCTTATGTTTCCGAACATTACGGGGGCGAACCCCCCATGGCCATCGGCAGGGTCTGTTCCTTTGCCCGTGAAGCCGGTGTGGGCGGAGCTATCTTTGTGGCGCCCTTCACCTGTATGCCTGCCGCGGTGGTGGAATCCCAAATGGGCATTTTGCGTGAAAACCTTAACCTGCCCATGGTAACAATTTACTATGATGGAAAGGATAACGCCAACCGTGACGAATTTATTGAGAGCCTGGTCTTCCAGGCCCGTCAACGGGTGGAAAGAATCTGATCTCCTCCCGCAAATTTATGCCTTGTAGGGAACGGTCTTGACCGTTCCGCAAAAACCTTGGTGGAAAGAATCTGATCTCCTTGTGACAATTTATGCAGGAAAAGTTCTGCGTGTCGCGAATAAATTACAGCAGGAAGGACAGGCCGGCCATATGGGGTTTGCTTAAGCACAAAAAACAGCTTAGAGAGGGGAAGGCAGATGGATTCAGATTCGTTTGGCACGGTAAAAAATCGCTTCAAAATGCACCTTGTCTTTATTTTTGTCGGTGTTTTAATTTTAATCGGGGCTCTTTTACTGCTGGTCAATAATATTGGCCGGGGTGACCAGGCTGTGGCCAGCGTGAACGGTGAAGATATCAGCAAGGAAGAGCTTTATCAGGCCATGCTGGAAGGCAATGGCCGTGATATTCTGGATCAGCTCATTTTAGAGCGCCTGGTCCTGCAAGAAGGGAATAAATTAGGAATTGTTGTTAGTGAGGCCGATATTGATGCAGAGCTCGGCCGTGTGGTAGAGGAAAGTTTTCGCGGCGATATGGAACAGTTCAGGCTGGCGTTGCTTGAATACGGAATTACGGAAGAACATGTGCGGGAAAGAATAAAGATTGAGCGGATCCTGGAAACAATCGCGGAGGGCCGGCTTGAGATAACCGAGGAGACTGAAAAGGAATACTTCGCTGCCAATCAGGACACTTTTGGCACTCCGGAGCAGGTTGAAGCGCGGCATATGCTGCTGACCACAAGGGAAGAAGCCGAAGCGATGTTGCTCCGCTTGGACGGCGGCGCAGATTTTGCCGAACTGGCCAAGGAATATTCACAAGACCCTGCCTCTGCAGCGCAGGGGGGTGCTTTGGGCTTTTTTGCACAGGGGAAGATGGTACCCGAATTCGATGAAGCCGCTTTTAAGCTTGCCCCAGGCCAGCGCAGCGGCATCGTGGAAACATCTTTTGGTTTTCATATCATCGAAGTCCTGAATCGTCAGGAAGCAAAAGAGGTTACCTTTGCAGAGGTCAGGGATACGGTCAGAGAAAGGATGACCGAGGAGCTACTGCCCGGCAAGATCTCTGAAATAATTGATACAATCCGCAGGGAAGCCGACGTTGTTTACCACATCTAAATAGGTTTCCGTTTTAACCAAGCGGAACGGCCGTAGGGGCGGGCCTATGTGCCCGCCCGCATTCCCTTTTATTGTTTCCTGTGTTTCCCGTGTTTTTAAGCCTTTTCCCGCGGGAGTGCTCTGATGACCCGTTTCCTGGTTTTTCTGACGATGTCCTATACTGCCGGGATAGTTTTGGGGCGTTATATACCCTTAATTGCAGCCATATGCCTGGCGGGCGGGGCAGCGGCCTGGGCCATCTGGCACTTGCGCTCACAGCGGCAGGGCTTAAGCGCCCTCATCCCCCTTTTGCTCCTTTTTATTGCGGCCGGCTCCCTTGCGTTTAATCTTGCCGTCAATAAAGTGAGCGGCAACGTGCAGGACTATCATGAGCAGCAATGCACGCTTGTGGGAATGGTGGCTAATGAACCACTCTGGCACGATGACAGGGTGGTTTTTCCTTTAGAACTGGACAGGGTGATCGTGCGGGGCGAGGAGCGGGCTGCCGCCGGCACGGTACGGGCAACCCTTTATTTTAACGATGGTGCTGCCCCGGCGCTCTCCTACGGGCAGCAGATCAGCGTGCGCGGCCTGCTACTTGTGCCGCGGGGAAAGCGCAACCCCGGTGGTTTTGATTACGGAGCGTTTCTGCAGACGCGTGGTATGGCGGCCGCCTTTTATGGCGAAGCCCGCAGCCTGGAGGTATATGGCTTCTCCGCTGACCTTTCTCCGTTTCGCCGTATTTCCCTGGAACTTAGAGAAAGGATGACAGCGCTTCTGCGGGCGCAGCTGCCGCCTGCGGCGGGCGGCTTGCTGGTAGCCATCCTGCTCGGCGAGCGGCATGCCCTTGAGCCTGCGGTGGAAGAAGCGGTGAGGCGTACGGGGGTGGCTCACATGTTGTCTGTCTCCGGACTCCATGTGGCCCTCCTGGCGGCGATGCTTTTTTTGCTTTGCAACCGCTTGGGCGTTAAAGGATGGCCTGCCTGCCTTTTCATCATCTTCTTCCTCTTTGCCTATGCATACATTACGGGCATGGAACCGGCTACCCTGCGCAGTTTTGTCATGATTGCCCTGGGGTTGTTCGCCCTCTGCCTGGGGCGGCGCCAGGATCTTCCTACGGCAGTAGCCGCAGCCGCCCTGGTTACCCTTATCTATAACCCTTTACTGCTTTTCCAGACAGGTCTGCAGCTCTCTTATGCCGCAACCATATCCCTTGTTACTTTTGCCGCCCCCCTGCAGCAGGCGTTGCTAAAGACCCTGGCCCGCCTGCCGCTGGCACGTTTTTCTCCGTACCTGCAGGGGCAGGTTGCCGCCCTCACGGCTGTGACCGTTGCCGCCCAGGTGGGTACCCTGCCTATTATTGCCTATACCTTTAAAGAAATCTCCCTGGTGGCCCTGCCGGCAAATATTCTCATCTTGCCGGTCATGGCGCTCTTGCTCGGCGCCGGCCTGATTGCGGCCATTCTGGGGCTTGTTGTGCCGCTGTTCGCTTTTTTGCCCATGCTTGTTGCCTACCCCCTCCTGGCATATACACTCTGGTTGACTGAAACACTTGGTGCCTTATCCTTTGCGGCAATGCCGGTACTGCCTCCCCGCCTGCTGGAGATTTCAATCTACTATATGATTTTGATCCTGATCGTCTGGAGGGGCAAGGAACTGCCCCGCTTTTTTCTTGCCTTTGCGCATTATCTTCGTTTAAAGGCGCGGCCCTTTCACTTCATTGCCGCCACAATGCTGCTGCTTGCCCTGCCCGCAGGCTGGTGGGGTTTGCTGCCGGCAGTTGCGCAAAGACCGCTGGAGGTTGTGTTCCTGGACGTGGGGCAGGGTGATGCCATTTTTATACGCACACCCGGCGGGCAGAATATTCTGCTGGACGGCGGCGGACGTCCTGCTTTCCAGGAGGAGATTGAACGGGTTGGGCGGCTCGTTGTCGTCCCTTACCTGGAATACCGGCGGGTGAGGGAGCTGGATATGGTAATCATTTCCCATCCCCACGAGGACCATTACGGCGGCCTATTGGCTGTCCTTGATAAAATACCGGCACGCCTGCTCGTAACTAACAAGCATGAGGTGGACGAAGCTTCTTACCTGCGCCTGCTTGATCTTGTCGCGGAGAAGGAAATTCCTCATCTGTTCCTTGAGCGCGGCGACAGGTTATCTTTGGAGGACCACTTGTGGATGGAGGTGTTGAACCCGCCGTCTTTGCTCTTTACAGGGACAGGCAGCGATGAAAACAACAATTCCCTGGTGCTGCGGCTGCATCACCGCGCGGTAAGCTTTCTTTTGACGGGGGACATCGAAAACGAGGCCGCGCTATGGATGCTGGCCGAGGATCTGCTGCCCCCAAGCAACGTGCTCAAGGTCCCCCATCACGGCGGTTACATGGCCAGTTTTGCAGATTTGCTGGGTGCGGTGGACCCGCAGGTGGCTGTAATTCCGGTGGGCCGGAATACATTCGGGCATCCGCATCCACATATCCTGGAGCTGCTGGAGGCGCGGGAGATAGAGTATTACCGCAGCGACCGGCATGGAGCTGTAACAATCTACAGCGACGGTTCCACATGGGAAACAGAAACCATGCTAATTTTCGGGACACAATGAAAATTTTATTTGGTCGCAATGCTGCCCAATTTAAGATCGGACATTGCCGTGTGCTGTTACTTGGTATATAGTGTAAATGTCCTTGTAAAAAGGTCGTGGTGATAATGGCCGGGGCTAAACTGCCTAACTACAGGAAACTGGAAGGAATTTTTGAAAAGTATAATCTGCCGGCCGTATGGCCGTTTTAGTTCCCGTTCAGCCGGATAAAGTTCGAAGGGGTGTGCTATGGAGAGAGACAAGCTTGCAAGTTTAGAGGAGCAGTCGCGTGAATATTTACAGCAGGGAAAGTTCGGGCAGGCTGAAGATATTCTGGCAAAGATGCTGGCGGTGGAAGATAGCCAGGTGGTACGAAATAATCTGGCGATGGCCAGGTTTTTACAAGGCAGGACGGAAGAAGCACTAAAGACGCTTGCTTTACATGATGGAAAAGTTAACCCGTTTACGAAAAGTCTGGCTGCACTGTGCTTTATTGAAATGGGGCAGCGGCAGCAGGCAAAAAAGCAATTACATGAAGCGATCCGAGAGTTTGAGCGCGGCTTGCCGGCAATGAGGGGGAAAGGATCAGTCGCACTTCGCTCATGGCAGGAGTATACCGTGATGATCATGAGGGTCGCGGGAAAACTTGGTGATGATCGTCAAGTCCTTGATTTGTATAAACGCTGGCAGCCGCACCATGTGAGCTGGGAGAATAAGTACATTGCAGGTATTGCCGCATTTAATATGAAAAAGTTCCGGCAGGCTGCCTCGTATTGGGGGAACATTACGGAGTTGGTTTATGCTCCCGATATGCAAAACGTGGCGCTTTTGGCCGACAGGGGGACCATACCTTCTTTTGTGTTGGAGTATGAGACGATTACGGCGCAGCATACAGAAAAAATACTGAAACATGCCCGGGAAGACAATCTGCCAGTCCTGCTGGAAAGCGGAACGTTCCGGATGTCGTTATTATTGACTGTGGTTAATGAGAAAACAAACGAGCCGCAGGCTGCTGCCACTGTGGAAATGCTGGTCATTAACGGCGGCGAGTGGGGGAAAAAGCTTGGCCGGGAAGTTCTGGATGCCACAGTGTTTCCCGACCCTGTGAAAATATCTGCTGCCACGGGGTTGGTCAAAGCAGGCGTTTATCGGGAAAATGAAGACATTCCCATTCTGCTGGACGGGAAAAGGCAGCTTGTAAGAATGAAAATAACAGCAGTAACCCCCACGCTGGACGCCGATGCAGAGAAATTGTATGAAAAAGCCAGGCACCTGAGAATGCGGGGGGAAAACAGGGAAGCCATTCAGTTGCTGCAAAGCATGTTTGAGCGGGGAGTGACTTTTCCTCCGGCGCTGTTAATGCTGGCCAATTTATACAGGGTCGAAAAGATGCCGGATAAGGCGAAGCTATTGTTGGATTTGCTGGAAAGTTACGATCCGGATAACCCCTATTTTTTATTTAATATGGCAGGTTTTTGCCTGGAAGCTGGAGATCCGGGCAAGGCGCGCGCGTATGTGGAGAGGATTAACGAGAGAGAGCTGGAAGCCGGCCTGCGGGAAAATGTAAAGTTGCTGAAGCGTGTATTGAAGGGAGAATCCGGAGGGAGACAGAAATTTGCTAAAACATCGTGGGGCAGTGCGTGGCTGAATGCGCTGCGGCAGTTCGATCACAGCAACCGCCTGCCCAGGGGCAGAAGCTATGCGAAAGGAGGCAGGGTTAAAGATGTAAAGATTCGTGATGGCATACTGGAGGCGCGGGTAAAGGGACAGCGTGCGTCTGCATACAGAATAAGTCTCAGGCTCACGCCGTTTACGCCGGAGCAGGTGGAAACCATTAATAGGGTAATAGGCGAAAACCCGGCGTTTGCCGCTGACCTTGCGGTGGGTAAGCTGCCGGCAGATTTGGCACTTGTTTTTGAGAAACAGGGGATTCAACTGTTTCCAGGCTCATGGGACGAAGTGGACGCAGATTGTTCTTGCCCTGACTGGGCTAATCCCTGCAAGCATTTAGCGGCAGTTTTCTACGTTCTAGCACAGGAGATAGATATCGATCCGTTCATTCTGTTCAGTCTGCGGGGGCTATCCAAAGAGGAGCTGATGGGAGCTGCCGGATTTGCCGGCGAGGTGGAGCGGGAAGACAGGTTTGTTCCGCTGCCGGAAGTGGCTCTGCTGCCGGATGAGGCCTTTGAGTTCAGCCTGGCCGGTTTGGATAAAAAAGCAAGCGGGGCGATCTTTTCCCTGCTTGCCGATAAGCCGCTTTTTTACAGAGGCGAAAATTTTAAAAAGCTGTTAACGAAGGCCTATAAAAACGTGGCGGCAGCCGTGGCTGCGCTTGAAGTTGTTGAGAACAGCGCGATTGAGGGAGCGGCCGGCATACGCGTTCTTTATCATGGTGAGGGACAGCCTCTTTTTACAGCGGCAGCTTTTGTCTGGCCGGATCAGATACCGCCCTTTGGTGCGGACGACAAAGCGGCGATGTTAAGTGTGCCGGTGCTGGAAAAAGGACAATACAGGGTGCGGCGATTCCGCGGTATAAAAACCGGGGTACCTGCTTTGCTGAAAATGTTTCTTGAGATGCCTTTGCTGCTTGACGGCTCCCCTGAAATAAAATTTTTGAGCGCAGCCGCTTCTGTGGCGCTGGCATTAGCACGAGCGTCTGCTTTTGTACCGGAAGCCGTTCATCTGAAAACAGGTCATTTTTATCTTTCTTACAGGCCGCTTTCGCGTGATGCCGATGTTTTGGCCGTTATTGATATGCTGACAAAGCTGATGCCGTCCGAGTTGATTTTTTACCGCAAAAATAAAGCAGTCATGCCGGGCAGGCAAGGCGTGGAAGAAATATTGTCGCTTTATCTGGCGCACATTATGCGGGAATACAGCAACATTGAACCGGACGACAAGCTGTGCCGCTCCTTTTTCAGTATGGCCGACTACCGCCCGGAAAAGTTCGAAGAAAAGAAGACGGGCAAAGCGGTTGCGGACTGGCTGGGAAGTCTGTCGGGGTTTACCGGCCGCTTCGGCCCGCTGGTGCGTATTGAGCTGCCGGCCGGGCGTCAGAAAAAATTTAGATTCTTTCTTGATGTGGAAGATAGGGAAGACCCGCTTGTGCCGCCGCTGCCTTTGGCCAATCTGTTCGCCGGAGCGGACGCTTTTTGCCGTCCGGCAGGGGAAGTGCTGGCCATGGTTGCAAGACAAGTTGCTGCTGCTGCCGGGTATTGTCCCGAGCTGAAGGAAATGCTCGCCAATAAGGGAGAGAAGGCGCTTGCCATGGGAACGGACGAGCTGGCGCGCTTTTTGGGCGAGGGCAAGGAAGTGCTGGCTTTGCTTGGCATCAGGATGCTGCTGCCAAAAGAGCTGCGCTCCGTTGTTGCGCCTAAGCTTGTTTTATCTGCCAGGAGCAAAGGGAAAAACGTTACCTATCTTTCAGTTGCCGAGATGGTTTCTTTTGACTGGGAAGTCTCGCTGGGCGAGATGCGTCTGAGCGGAGAAGAGTTTAAAAAGCTGGCCATGGATGCGTCAGGAGTTGTGCAGTACCGCGACAGCTACCTTTTGCTGCAGCCAGAGGATGTAGACCGGATTTTGACGCAACTGAAAAAGCCTCTGCCAAAGCTCGGGACGACCCAACTGCTGCGTGCCGGCCTGACTGGAGAAGCGGGCGATGTCAGGTTTGAGCATGATGCTGTTCTGGCAAAGCTTCTGGCTGATCTGCATACGGAAATAAACGTGGCTTTGCCGGCGGGGCTGCAGGCCAACCTTCGCCCTTATCAGGAACGGGGCCTGCGATGGTTGTACGGCAATTACGACAGAGGGCTGGGCAGTTGCCTGGCTGACGATATGGGCCTGGGCAAAACAATACAGGTGATCGCACTAATTCTAAAGCTCAAAGAAGAAGGTAAACTGCACAGGCCGGCACTGGTAGTCTGCCCCACCACACTGCTTGGCAACTGGGAGAAAGAATGCGCCCGTTTTGCGCCGTTGCTAAAGGTCGCTGTCTGTCACGGCCCGGGCAGGGAACTGCAGGCAACAGGGACAGACATGATTATTACCAGTTACGGCATAGTGCGCAACGACAAGGAGTTACTGTCAAAAAAGCGCTGGGGCCTCTTGGTGATCGATGAAGCACAGAATGTGAAAAATGCCGACAGCGCCCAGGCAATGGCAGTAAAATCGCTCCGGGCCGACGGGTATGTAGCGATGAGTGGCACACCTGTGGAAAACAGGCTCGATGAACTTTGGAGTATATTTAATTTCATCCTGCCCGGGTTCTTGGGATCAAGAAAAGAGTTTGCACAGCGCTTTGCCGTACCGGTTGAGAAATACAGAGATACGGAAAGGGCCAGATTACTGCGTAAAGCCATAGCGCCCTTTATTTTACGCAGGATGAAATCCGATAAAACCGTGGTTTCTGATTTGCCGGAGAAAATAATCAAGAATGAATACTGCCGCCTGACGGCGCAGCAGGCCGCGCTGTACCACGGGGTGCTGGAGCGGGAGATGAAAAAGATCAGTGACAGCGACGGGATGGCGAGAAGGGGTTTGATCTTTAGCCTGATGACGGCGCTGAAACAAATTTGCAACCATCCCGTCCATTTCGCAAAAAAAGGCCAACCGGAACCCCATTATTCCGGCAAGGCGGAGATGGCGCTGGCATTGCTGCGGCAGATAGTGCAACAAAATGGAAATACACTGATTTTCACCCAGTACAAAGAAATGGGCGAACTGCTGGTACGGATGCTGGAAAGCAATCTTGCCATGCCGGTCAGCTTTTTCCACGGCAGTTTGCAGAGAAAAGCGCGGGAAAAACTGGTCGAAGCGTTTCAGCACGATCCGGACTGCCGGTTGATGGTGGTTTCCCTGAAGGCCGGCGGTACAGGCCTGAACCTGACTGCGGCGAATCATGTGATCCACTATGATTTATGGTGGAACCCGGCCGTGGAAGACCAGGCTACAGACAGGGCGTACCGCATCGGACAGAGACAGAATGTTACCGTTCACAGATTCGTTACACTCGGCACACTGGAGGAAAAAATCAATACTATGCTGGAGGCAAAAAAAGAACTGGCGGATCTGACCGTATCAGCCGGGGAAATGTGGCTGACCGAAATGTCCGACACTGAACTGCGAGAAATATTCAACCTTTCGCTATAAGCATTCATTGGCAATTGGCAATATTCAAACTGTCAAGACTCATGATACTTTCTTCGGAACTGCCAAAGTTGAACAGATTTATTCTGCATGCGCTAGCTTCAATGCCGTTATCCTCGGAAAATGTTTCACGTTGTATTGTTATTGTGAGCACAACGGGGTATAATAAGGGGGCAGGGATGTGAGTTTATGGCAAAAACGTCAAACATCAACATTCGCATTGACCCGGAAACAAAAACGAGAGCTGAACAGCTTTTCGCCAAATTTGGCATTACCTTGACCGATGCGGTGAACATTTTCCTGCATCAGTCTTTAATGGTGGGTGGCCTGCCCTTTGAGATGAAGCAGCCTGGCTACAATGTTGAAACCGAAGCGGCCATGCAGAAAAATTTCGGGACACAATGAAAATTAAATAGGAAAGTTGTTTAAGTTAAAAGCATTAAGAGACACAAAGGGGATATGCGCTTTGCATTATACACCGAAAGCAGAACTGGATCAAAGGATTGCCAAACTGCAGCAAGGATTGAAAGAAAACAGTATTGACGCAGCGGTAATTGTCCAAAATGCCGACCTTTATTATTTTACAGGAACCGTGCAAAGGTCTCACCTGTTTGTCCCGTCGCAAGGCAAGCCGTTATTGCTGGTTAAAAAAAGCCTGGAACGGGCGAAAAAAGAGTCCTCCCTGGAGAATATCATCGGCATGGACAGCTTGAACGAGATCAACGGGGCACTGCAGTCTTATGGTTATGGCCATTTTAATACACTGGGCTTTGAACTGGATGTGCTGCCCGCAAATCAATATTTACGTTATCAAAAGCTATTTAAACCGGCTGAAATTGTTGACATGAGCACGCTGATCCGCTCCGTGCGCATGGTCAAATCGCCGTTTGAGCTGGAAATCCTTAGAAATCTGGCCGAATTTCATTATGAAATATTTTCCTTTATCAGGAACAACCTGCGCGTAGGGCTCTCTGAATTGGAAATGTCCGCGATGATTACGGGATTTTCCCGCAAACTGGGACACCCGGGGTTAATGCGCATACGGGGATTCAATCAGGATTTGTTTTATGTGCACTTGTTGTCAGGCAACAATACCGACCCCAGCTATTTTGACGGCTCTTTGGGCGGGAAAGGGGTCAGCCCCGCTTTTGCCCAGGGTTCCTACGATAGGATGATTAACAGGAACGAGCCTGTGTTCATTGACTATAGTCACATTTTAGACGGGTATATAATGGATCAGACCAGGGTGTTTTGTATCGGGACGCTGCCGGACCATCTTGCCGGCGCACATGCGCTGGCTGTGGATATCCTCAAAGAAATGGAAGAAACTGCCAGACCAGGGGTGCTGTGCAGCAAGCTTTACGAAAAGGCCATGCACATGGCAGGGAACAGTGAATATGCAGGACATTTTCTGGGGTTTCCCGAACCAGTGACTTTTATTGGCCACGGCGTTGGCGTAGAGCTGGACGAACTTCCCGTGATCGCTCCCGGCTTCGATGTTCCGCTGGAAGAGGGAATGGTCTTTGCCCTCGAACCAAAATTTGCCTTTAGTGACGGGGCGGTTGGGTTGGAAAACACCTATATAGTAACCCCGGACGGGTTGGAAAAATTAACAGTTTTTGAGGAGGGTATCATCTACATTTAGAGGTGAAATATGAGTTCATTGATGAGTATAGTTGAGCACTTATCGGTAAATATCGGCCCGCGGCCATCTGCTTCAGCGCAGGAAGAGGGAGCGGCTCGCTACCTGGACAATTTTTTTCGGGAAAGGGGTCTGGAAAGCCGGGTAATATCGTTTCGCAGTGTGCGCACATTTTCCCTGACTTATGCTGTATACTATGCCGTTTCCATCGCCGCTGTGCTGCTGTTTACGCGCTGGCCGGCTGCCGCTGTGCTTCTGGCTTCGCTTAATCTATTGTTTTTTGTGGCGGAGATTAACACTTTTCACATCACCGGAGCGCTTTTAACCCGCTGGCGCAGTCATAATACCGTGGCCCGGCTGGGGGCGGCATCGACAGTGAAGCGAACCGTCATCTTTAGCGCACACCTTGATTCATCCCGTTCCGGAGTTCTTTTTTCACCGCCTCTGGTGTTTATGTTTCGCCATATCTTCTTGGGCGGTCTAATGAGTTTCGTTTTGATCCCCTGCCTGCTGGCGGCCGGGTTAATTTTTGATCACCCCATATTCTGGGTGTTCTCGTTGTTTCCAGCTTTTTTCCTGCTTACCGGAATACTGTTGCTGCTGCAGCGGGAGATTTTCGGGAGCTACACCGCAGGCGCAAATGATAATGCCTCAGCGGTGGCGGTGCTGGGTGGGCTTGCCGATTATTTTGCCAAAAACCCGGCTTACAATTGTGAGCTTTACTTTGTGGGAACCGGCTCTGAAGAATCCGGTATAATCGGGATGACTCACTTCGTAAAGAATGGCCGGAACCAGTTTATAAATCCTCTTTTTATAAACCCTAAACTCCCCAAAATTTTAGCGTAGACAGGAGAAAAACGTAAAAATAATCTAATCCCCATTCAGAATAGTCAACTTCAAGCTTTTTGTAGACTTTTTTGTTTATTATTAGCCTCTTGAATTCCCTTTTAGTATACGCTATAATTAGCGTATACAGGGGGGAGTTGAGATGTCCATGTCAAAATATTCGTTGATTGATGTTCCGTCAGGTGACGGCGTTCACACTAAAATCGCCGGAGCCAAGGGCGAGAAGTACGTCTACAAGTACACGCATTACTTTCGCAACGCAGAAGGCAAGCCTCGCAACAGGGCTATGCTGATCGGCAAGCTTGATGCCGAAACCGGCAAGATGGAGCCAAACAGCAACTACTACGAATTATTCAAGCTAGCTCCGGGAATGCCTGACACTGCCGTATGGGACTATGGGTTTTCGTACTTGGCACTCAAATGTTGCAATGACATGGGGTTGACCGCATGCCTGAATAAGGTGTTCGGCAGTCAGGCCATGGATATAATTGCGTCAGCCGTTTACATAGTTCGAGAGGGCAGTTCCATGGATGCCATAGACGATTGGCTTGAGCGAACCTTGGTGCCCGGCTACTTTAAATCTTTAAATTCACAGAGCACTAGCAGACTTTTTGAGTCGATATCTCCATCCAAGACCCATGAGTTCTTCAAAAAATGGGTCGCCGTGGCGCGAACGGGCGAAAACGTTTGCTATGATGTCACTTCAATATCATCGTATTCGCGGACAATGACGGACGTCGAGTATGGTTACAATCGCGACGGCGAGGATCTTCCGCAGTTCAACATCGGTATGTTCTGCGATGAAAGCAGCAAGCTCCCGCTTTATTTTAACCGTTACAACGGCAGCCTCACAGACAAGACGAACCTGTCATATGTTCTTGAAAATGCCGGGGCGGTAGGCTTGAAAGACATAAAGTTTGTAGTGGACGGAGGCTTTATCGGCGAAGAGTGCATCCGCAATCTCAGCACGCACAGTAAAGCGTTCACCATAGGCATCCCGGCATATCTGGATATTGCGGTCGCAATGCTAAAGTCTCATTCCCAAGGCATTGAAAAGTATGTGCACAAGCTCTCCGACAAGGACATTTACTGTGTTGACAAGTATTTTGAATATCATGGCGCAAGCGGCAGACTGATGCTGTTTTACGATCCGATGAACCATGCCCAGCTGTGCAATGAAATGTCCGAACGCATACGCTCACTTAGCGCTGAGCTTTCGGGGCTGAAACGTTACCCTGCGAGTAAGCTGAAACGATATACGCAATATTTCAGAATCACCAGACACGCAGAAGGTAGCGGTTTTGATTTTGCTGTTGATGCCGACAAGGTCGACCTGTTGCGCCAGTACAAAGGGTTTTTCCTGATATTTTCGACCGATAATGGAATCAGCCACGACGACGTACTTTACCATTATCGCGCCAAAGATGCCGCAGAGAAGCTGTTCGACCAGCTCAAAGTTGATTTGCAAGGCGCACGAATCCGTACACATAACGAGCAAACCACTAATGGCAAGGCTTTTGTGCTGTTCATCGCACTCGTAATCAGAACATACATCCTGGGCAAACTCAAAAAGCACCTTGCTGAAAAGTCGACCTCGCTCAAAAAGGTTTTCAACCAACTGACAAATATTACCGTGATTACAACAGGCGGCAAAGCAAGATTCACAAAGGCTCTTACAAAGGAACAAAAATCGATTCTTGCTGCCTTCAATGCGACTGATGACATCTTAAAATCTGTCGAAACTTGTCTACGCTAATTTAATGCGGAATTCAGGATAAACCTGGAAAGTTTAGGCTGCGGCCAGTTGAAATATATAGAGCGGGAAGGGATGTTCCCTGTGCTGCGAGCAGATCCATACCTGAGGAATCTGGCGGAAAAAGCCGCGAAAAATAAAAGTTTACCTTTCGTTGCCGGCAGGTTTCATACCATACTGACCGATAATGTTTCCGTGCTGGCCCGCAGGCTTCCTGGTTTAACCTTGATGGGCTGCGGTTCCGATCAACTAATTCCTTACTGGCACCAGTCCAGCGATATTTTGAACAACATACGCGAAGAAAATTTGATCCAGGCAGTGGAACTGGTTAAGGAAATGGTAACGCTGATTGATACAGAAAATTTCGGGACACAATGAAAACTTTTCATGCCAAAACTTTATTGCAGATCAAAACAAGCTGTCAATAAATTTCATTGTTTTTAGAGTAGCAATAAAAATCATGTTTTTAAAAAGAAAGGACAAAGATGCAATGCCTAATTTTTCCGAGTTTGGACTTAGTGACGCAGTATTAAAAGCAATTGCCGGTATGGGATTCGAAGAGGCCACTCCTATTCAGGAGATGGCCATACCGATCGCCATGGCGGGAAAGGATCTCATCGGGCAGGCTCAGACCGGAACCGGTAAAACGGCAGCCTTCGCCATCCCGATGATAGAAAAATGCCTTCCGGAACAAGGCCATATTCAAGGGCTGGTGATTACCCCGACCAGGGAACTTGCTGTTCAGGTGGCGGAAGAGATCAACACAATCGGGCAATATAAAAGAGTCATGGCCCTGCCGATATACGGAGGGCAGGATATAGAGCGCCAAATCAGGGCGCTGAAGAACAGACCGCAAATTATTGTGGCCACTCCGGGACGATTAATGGATCATATGCGCAGAAGGTTGGTGCGGCTCCAGCATCTCCTGTTTGTGGTGCTTGATGAGGCGGATGAGATGTTGAACATGGGTTTCCGGGAAGATATCGAAAATATCCTTTCGGATGTTCCCGCTGAGCGGCAGACCATGCTTTTTTCGGCTACAATACCGCAGCCGATTCAAGAGCTGGCCCGGCGCTTTATGAGAGATCCGGAATTTATTGCTATCAAAGCAAAAGAGGTAACTGTTCCTAACACTGAGCAGTACTACTTCCAGGTCCATGAAAAGCAGAAGTTCGACGTGCTCTGCCGCCTGCTGGACCTGCAGTCACCTGATGCCGCTATTGTTTTCAGCAGAACGAAGCGGCGGGTCGACGAGCTGTATGATGCCTTGACCAAACGCGGCTACTCGGCGGAGGCGATCCACGGCGATCTTACCCAGGCCAGGCGGGACAGCGTCATGCGCAAGTTTAAAAAAGGGATTACGGAAATTCTGGTAGCTACGGACGTAGCGGCGCGGGGCCTGGATATCAGCACGGTTACACATGTTTTTAACTTCGATATACCCCAGGATCCGGACAGCTATGTACACCGCATCGGCCGCACCGGACGACTGGGCAAACCAGGCATAGCCTCCACTTTTGTTACATACCGCGAGAGCAGCCATCTTGAACTTATTGAAAGGGCGATCAAGAGAAAAATTATCCGGAAGCCGGTTCCCACAATCCACGAAGCGATTGAAGGGCAGCAGCGTCTCACTGTAGAAAAGCTGCTGCAGGCAGTTGAAGAGGCAGATAATCAGCAATACACGGAACTGGCCCGGAAGCTGCTTGAGAACACCGACGCCATATCCCTATTGGCGGCGGCCTTAAAAATACTGACCAAAGAGCCCGATTTAACTCCGGTAGAGATCACTGCGGATGAGCGATGGATAAGCAAAAAAAATAAACCTGAAGAGAAGCGGGGCAGAGCTGACGGCTTCCGCAGGAAACCGGCCCGTGCTAAAAGAGAGGGCGGTTATAGAAGGAAAGATAAACCATCATGAGGATTCAAACCAAAATTGTAATAACATTGTTCCTGATGGTATGTATTATGATTTTGGTACCTGCTTTGGCAAAAACTGCTGTGCCGGCGCTGTCCATCGTCACCAGCCAGGGCCGCGCGGTCTATGTAATGCTCAATTACGCGGAGGATGCAAACGAAGGGATACCGGGAATCAAGGCCCGGTTGGAGCAAGATTTGCATGTAATCGAAAATGTCTTTCAACACCATGTCATTGGGGCTGATTTGCCATCTTTACATCAAACGACAAATTACGACAATAATCGACCCGTTTTGCTTATCAGAGCAGCGCATCCCACGACCGGAGATCCCCCGGTTACTGAAGGCGCCGCCGCATTCCCCATCGCCACTCTTTCCCGCACATCGGTTGCCGCCCTAATCAGCTCTTTTCCTGTTATGGAAGGCCCTGCGGGAACGCCGGTTGGCGGCGGCATCAAAGACGTGCAAAATTTAGGCCAGGCTTATCTCATTGATACAACCACTGACCGGATTTCTTTTAACGACTTACTGGCTTTTGTTTTGCTTTTACCCCGCTTGATCGAACAAAGTCCGGTGCTGACCGTAAACACAGAAATTTTAGCGCAGATTAAAAACAGCCGCGAATATCTGGATTTTCGCAACCTTGAGCTGACATTGGGGCACCCCGGGATGTGGAACCATGAAGGAAAATCTTTTTCTCCGGTTTGGCAGGCGGGTGTGCTCTCCTACTATGTCAGTGATTTAGCCGGCAATAAATTGTTTAAGCTGGAGCCCCTGGAATATTATCTGGCCAGGCCCGGCTGGTCGCCGCCCATCCCCCGTTTTGTTAGCGGCGCCACAGAAAAAGAGATCTTTTTTGTGGACACCTTTTCCGCCAAAACCCACCGTTTGGATCTAACAGCCCTTTTTCCTGATAAATATTTAGAGATGTCCGAAAGCATTGAGCTGACAACAACGCCACAAGGGGACCGCATTTACTTTACTTTGAGTTTTAATCTGCCTGAAGAATTTTGGGAAACGGAGAAACATAGCTATGTTTATGATCTGCTGTCGGGCAAAATAGTATTTGCTCCGCCCGGAGAACCAATATCACCGCAGGCGCCGGAAGCGGCAAGGGAACCAACCCCTGGTGTGGGAGTGGGAGTAATCGTTGAACCTTACGTAGATGTCCTGCCCGGCTATATCTCGCCTGTCTGGCAACTACGGGGAAAGGGTTGGCCGTCCGGGCAATTAAACCGGCGCGAGAGCTTTCTTGCCGGGCATTGGGCTGACTTGTTGCCGAAGCAGGACCGGCTTGTTTTTCTGCCGGCCTCGTTCTTAAATCAAAGCCGTTTTATTGCGTACGCCTCCCAGGCGGAGATCCTTGTATATGAGACCATAACGCAAAAATATCACCGTTTGGACTTAAAGGGGACCCGTCCGGCTGATTACAAAAAAATCAGCGCGCTTCGTTTTGCCCAAAATCCAAATAGCCCGGAAGATAAAATCCATATCTTCCTTGAGGAGCATAATCAGACAGTAGGGGCTTACATCTGGGATCTTTCGGCAAATAAGCTGGAGCAGATCGATAAAACCCTGGCGCAAATACAGCGGGACGGACAGGCAGGATGGTGGGAATTTACTCCCGGAACGGTCAGCTTTGCATTGCCGCCGGGTACGCTGATCCTTACGGGATATGAAGCCAGAGAAGCGATTATCAGGGAATTTTTTGCCCACTTGGCTAATGTATCTGTTGCCTTGTCGCTCTGGCTCGGGGTGTTCTTTTTTATATTCCTGCTGCCATTTGTCCTGGCTAACGCCACAGCGCTATTAGCCGCACTGAAACTGAAAAACTCCCGCTTATATTTGGGCTTGGCCCCGGCATTAACCGCTATTTTCTTTATCGGCTTCTCCATACTCGCGCTCTTACTAACCATGCCTTACACCGGAAAAATCGAAAGTTTGGTTTTTCCTTTACCATGGTTCTCTATAGGGATGAATGCTACTGTTGCGGTTTTCATGTTTGGATTTTTAATAGTTGTGGCGGCAGCACTGACTATACTTATTTTTAGAGAGTCCCGGCTGCTGTTCCGGTCATTATTCCACAACACGGCCGGCTTTGGAATGGTACAAGCGGGGAGAAGTGTAGCCATCTCCGCTTCTGTAGTTTACGGCCTGGCCGGAGCAGTCCTGCTTCTTTTACTTTTTGCTCTTGCGGCATTAAGGTTGCCATCCCTATTGCCGGCGGATCCGGAACCTTTGTTCATTATGGCGCTCTTCTATGCGTTGTGCCTGGCGGTAACCTTATTCCTGCTGAAAGCCCCTCCGGCTTTTGCCGGTTACCTCACTGCCGCGGCCGCCTTTTTGGGAATCGGTGTTTTTGGGCACTCTAGTTTCCGCTTTGCCGGATCTGTCAGCGGCTATTCACTTTCAGAGGCTGCCGCAGTGTTAACGCATGGTGACTGGCTGGGGAATTTTGCACTAATTTTGCCGCAGGTATTAATTTGCCTGGTTTATCTGTCAAGAATCTGGTTGGAGCATCGCGGCCGGACGTTGAAAATGCCGTCAGCGCTGGCGATGGCTGCGTTAATTGCCTTCCCGGCAACATATATTGTTCTCTTTGCCGAACGGCTGCACTGGGATGTGCCGAAACTGGGATACTTTGCCCTGCCGGCTGCTCTTGTGCTGATTGCCCTGACAGCCGTTTCATTTGTAGCGGCGCTGATTCAGCTTTACCGTTATTCCGGTAAAGAGCCTTTGCCGCAGCCTTTGCCGCCGGCTGAGTCACAGCCACCCATGGCGCCGGCCCCGGCCCTAAAGAAACTTACAGTTCCCATCGGTCCGATCATGACCGGCATTGCGGCCTTGTTGGTTTTTATTATTCTGATGACTGGAGCGCTGAAGGGAATATCGTTTATGCCGGGCGGATGGGGTTTATTGCTGCTGCTTCTATGTTTTATTATTTCTTCTGTTTTTTACTTTGGTTGTTTTTTGACAGTCCGCCTGGCAAAACTCCTTTTTAAGACCGGGCGCACACCCGTGCCCTGACTCCACTGCCAAACAATGGCTGCAGGAACAGATACGCACCATTGACAAACAACGTCTGCAACAGAAAATTACGGAGCTGGACGATCAAACCATGGCCCTTTTTTGCTCCAGGGTTCTGCCGGCAAACATCTCGACCTGCACGACTGGCATACGATCATCTCCGCTAAAATATCCCCTGAAAATTTGCTGAAGGCTGACTGAAAGATTATAGTGTCCGTCGGAACCGCGCGCTGTTACAGCGCGCGGTTCTTGTAATTTAACGGTAATTTATTTGTCATCCTGTTGACACCTGTTCATCACTGCCATGCAACCAATCTGTATCTGAATTGAAACCACCGGCTGATAGAATGTGTCTGACTTCTAAAACTTCTATAACCGCTTCTTTCCCTTTCCCTGACAAAAGTAGTTAGCGCTGGCAACACAGGAAAAAAGTTGGCAGGAACAGTGTGCTTAACAAGCAACAAAAATACTTTTTTAACCATTTTGGGATAGTTAGGCGGAACAGGCCACAGCGGCGGATGGGTGTTCCCCAAAAAGATATGTCCTTAAGTGGTTTTGCCTTTA
>Ga0136715_1000010_pt1 | contig 39202 bp, 34 predicted proteins | sample SedPBSmetaG_FD_104916 | JGI IMG/M metagenome (GOLD analysis project Ga0136715, IMG submission 104916) | Freshwater sediment bacterial and archeal communities from Indian Creek, Illinois, USA to study Microbial Dark Matter (Phase II) -... | ecosystem: Environmental > Aquatic > Freshwater > Creek...
ATCGCTGATGACAACAGCGAGAACGGGGTGACTTGAGAATAACTGACCGGCATTTTGCAGGCGATGAAAAACATTATCCAACGCGTCCACATTTTGGGCCAGCTCGGCGACCAATAACGGCATCGGTGAGGCATCTTCATGGTACAGGCTGATAAATGTGGTTTTTCTCTCGCTCACAAAACCTGTGGTCACATCGACGGTGGCTCTTGCTGATGGGCCGGGCAGCATCAACCCTGCAAAGATCATCATGATCAGGCAAAATCTTTTCAACCGGAACATATTAATCCCGCCTTTGTTTATTTTAGGTCTTCGCAGGGGTTAGGTCTATTTTCTTGACATATTGAATTGCATAAAAAGCTGAATTGAGGTAAATCAGAGAATGCCTTTCCGCACAAACTCTGCGCTTACATAATCCAAGCCCAGTTTCTCCAGCGTTTCCGTGGTGGGGATACCGTCATCGTTCCATCCCTTGAATGCATAATAGGCGGCCAAGAGCTTTTGTTCGAAGGCATGGTCCCTCACCTGCCAATGGTCCTGCGGCGGGCATTCGTCTATTCTCCTCAGGCCCCTGCGTACATTAAGCGCCCTCACCAGGTTCCGGTTTCGAGAGGCTATCTCCCACAGCCCGTCTTCATCCAGTTTCATCCCGGCAGCAAGCAAGATGATGTATGGTATATTATGTATGTGATAGGGGGGCCTGCCGCCATACTGGCCGTCAAACGAAGACAAAAAGGCACAGAGACCCACGGCGTCATCGATGTAATGCATTATTTCATTCCAATCACAAATGAAGCAGGATGCCTCAATGGATATCTCGTGTCGCTTTTCCCATCCCAGAAATATCTGTTTGATGCGATCATTGGGAAGTGCCACCCAATTTTTAACAAATTCTTCCCGTTCTTCCCTTGTGGGTAGAGGATCCTGGGGAAAGGAGCCTTCGATCTGAGTAATCGTCATCTTTTCACCAGTGGCAATCATGAGGAAATAAGGAGGATTCATTTTTCCCAGCTTGATAGGTACCTGTTCGAATTTTTTCGTCGTATTATGGTCATACGCTTCCGCGCCCCTGCCAATCTGGCGAGCCGCCCAATAGACACCATTGGCTAAAAGATCACCAATTCCTTCTCGTCGCACAATTTTTTCCACCAGGTAAAAAAATCTCGCTCCCGGCTCGGACGGGAATGCCGGCAGATCAGCGTCGGTTAAAATGCCGTTTTCGTACAGTTCCACGGCGAAGGCCAGGACCTGTGGCGTTGAGTAAGAGTCAAGTCCATATTCCTGCGTAACGCCCAAGATATCAAAACTAAAATCCAACTCTTTAAAGGCGGCCATATGATAGGTATCTTTGCCAAAGCATTTAAGGAAATACCTGGGCCTTCCCGGGTAGTCAATAACATGATGGCAGTCCTTGGGGCAATTATAGCAGCCGGCAAAACGGAGCCGCACGCAGTCATTCAGCGCCTTCCATCGCTCCTGTATTTCTTTGTTCCAATAATCTCTTATGCGTATACGGGCATTGCCCCAGGCGAAATTATTATGATGAAAACTGTCATTGTCCTCGTGCGCCATGGTGTCACCACACTTGGGGTTTTCAAAAATCTCCTTCCTCAGGCGGAAGCACATCTCAGCAAGTTCGGCCGGCCGTGCAACATGAATATCCCTGGTGCCGCGCACGGCTATGGCCTTTAAGCGCTTGTCCCCCATAACCGGGCCTGGCCCGCGGGAGGCGCTGGAGTTGTCGTGTTCGATGCTGGCCATATAGACCCTGTATTCCCCGGCCAGACCGATGGCGGCGACCTGGGCGTTCGGTTCTTTTAACTCCTCTTTGATCAGGGCGGCAGTTTCCTGGGCGCCCTTTCCCCGCAGATGCCTGGCATCACGTATTTCCACTTTATCGTTATGTATCCACAAATAAACAAGATCGGGGGCTTTGCCGCGAATAATTATCCTGTCATAACCGGCATATTTAAGCTCCGGCCCGAAAAGTCCTCCCATTAATGAATGGGCCAGTAAGTTTGTCTGTGGGGAAAAGGTATTTACGGTGGTACGCGTAGCGCCAGGGACGAGGGTGCCGAGCAAAAGGCCGGCACTGAAGATCAGCAAATTATCGGGAGAAAAAGGGTGGACTTCGGGATGAACCCTCTCCCATAAAATCTTCAGGGCAGGGCCCTGGCCCCCCAGATGGAGTTCCATCAATCCCGGGTCTGTCTCCACCCGCTCGATGCTTCCCCGGCTTAAATCAACCTCCAGGGCATAACCTGTCTCTGCATACCTCATCTTGCATTACCCCTTTGTTTTCATATATGCCCTATTTATTTTCCAATTTGAGCGAAAGCGAGTTTATAAAAGCCGCCGGGGCGGCAAAGACGACCACTGACTATCTTTTATTGAGACTGCAGTGGAGCCGGCTTCCAGCCGGCTAGTCTATGAAAAGGCACCCTGCGCCCCAATGAAAATGTAAGGCTGAGTAGAAACCAATATCTTTAAATAAACGGTCTAAACTGTTTTGCGCTGCGGAGGGGAGAGGTTTTCCCTGAAGCTGCTTGGTTCAGTTATATATGAGATGAGGCAGCCAGCTATTAAACCCCAAAAGGCCGAACCAATATTGAATGCCGTTATATTGGAAACGGTTACCAGAAAGCTGACCAGCGCTCCCATAAGAAATTTGCCCTGAAAGGCACTTTGAAAAGAATCCATAAGGATCTTTAACAAGGCCAGTCCGCCCAATAGGGCGATGAGGTTTGCAGGAATCAAGAGTGCCAGGCCAATGGCCACAGGCGCAAAAAGGGCGGATAAAATCATTAAACAGCCCAAGTAGAAGCTGCCTGTATACCTTGCTTTTTTTTCTCCGGAAGAGTTTAGCAAAGCGCTGACCGGGCCGGTTATGCAGGCGGGGACACTGCCCAGGATCCCCATGGCCAGCGAGCCCAGGCCGCTGGCCATGGTCATCACGTTGACGGGAGGATCGTATCCCTCACTGCGCAAAATGGCAATACCCTGGGTATTCTGAATGCCGATTACGGAAACAGTAAGGGGGAGCACCAGTTCTAAAATGGCAGCAGCGTTAAATTCGGGCAGGTAGATGAGGGGCCGTGTCATGGAAATTGACAACGGCTGCACCGCGGAAAAATCACCGCGCAAAGCTGAAACGATAATCCCGGCAATGGCAGCCAATAAAACAGAAGGCACAAATTTTGCCGGCAGAGCCCCGGAGGTTACCAGCAAGAATGCAGCTATTGTTACTGCCGCCAAGAGGGGATCAAGGGTAAAGGTTGTAACCAGCTTCAGGCAAAAGGGCAGAAATAAACCGGCAACCATACCCATAACAATGGGTATAGGAATAAGATCCATAGCCTTGCGTGTCAGCCCAGTGAGGCTGATCGTTGTAATTATAAGACCAGTAATCAGGTAGGCGCCAACAACTTGGGGAAAGGAGAGATGCTGCAGGGATGCCCCCATAATTGCAGCTGCCGGCAAGGACCAGGCGACGGCAAAGGGCTGGCGGTAGAGCAAAGAAAGAAGCACGGTGATTACCCCACCGATACCATAACCGGCAAAGAGCCAGGAAATCATTTCACTCTCAGCAAGCCCCCCCGCTTGTGCTGCACTGAGCAATATGGCAATGGGGCCGGTATGCATGAAAAGGAAAGCGACAAAGGTGTTGCTGAGGATGTTGTGGTCAGTATAACGCATTATTGTTCTTAAGGCAGCGCGAATATCCCCAGGTTTTTCAAACAACCATGCTCACCTTCATTTCTGCTAACCGTGAAAATTGAAGTAGCGGATTCCAGTCCAGTTATGGCATAATGGGTTTGAGAAAAAACCTAAACCAAAACAGGGAGTGGACCGCTAATTCCAGCATATCACAAAAATGTCAGACGGTCGAATAAAAAATTTCTTCAGCCGTTTTACATATAAAAAACTATTGCACGGGGAGCGTTAAATATGAGCAATCTCCCATTGGAAAAAAGATTCAATATGTTGGTTCAGATCTGCCGGGCCTCTCATTTTGAAATGCGCCAAGCAGCCCTGGAGATGTGTCCTGATTTGAATCCGCTGGAGTTCGTGAAGAGATACTGGTGTATTGTGGGCCATGACACCTCTCCGGGATACCTAAAAAATATTGACCCCAGCAAGCCCCTGCCTAAGCAGATGGCCGATAACTTTGCCTTCAGCGCCCAAGTAATGGGCGAAACTTCCTATGTTGTTGAAGGAAAGGATGATTCCGAGGCATTCGTAAAGACAGATGCCTGCCCCTACTATGACTGGCACAAGCGCTACAATGCTATTGGGGAAGATCAGCCTGGTTGTGACGCCTGGATCGAGACATTGGTCGACGACATCAACGAAGTATTGGGTACCAATCTTAAATGGGAAACGCTCAAATCTTTACCCGCCGGTGATGGCCAGTGTCTGCGCCGCTTCTATGTGTAAATAAATCGTTACTGCTCAGGTTTACATTTACACCGGGGTGCAGAGTGCCTTTTCATAGACTAGCCGGCTGGAAGCCGGCTCCACTGCAGCCTTAAGTAAAAGATGGTCAGTTGTCGTCTTTGCCGTCCCGGCGGCTTTTATCAACATGGTGATCCTCCGGTTATTTCACTCATGTTTGTGAGTTCCTTGCATGAATACGGAATATGAAAACGTCAATTTCCGGCATTACAGGGTGCAAAACATTTTTTCATGCGTCAGCTCTGCTATACATCTCCCGAAGTTGGTTTTTGAGGATTTTGCCCACAGTATTGCGGGGGATTTTATCCGTTATATGGATGGCTTTGGGCCGTTTAAAATTCGCCAGGCGTTCCCGGCAAACCAAGTCGACTTCCTCCGGTGTAACGCTTTGCCCCGGTCTGGGAACAACAACTGCAACCACTTTTTCTCCCCATTCATCGTCGGGAATGCCGATTACAGCCGATTCTTCCACTGCCTCAATGGTTGCAATGACGTCTTCCACCTCTGACGGATAAATATTCATGCCACCGGAAATGATTAAATCTTTGCCTCTACCCACCAGATAAAGATAACCTTCTTCATCTTGATAGCCTAAATCACCTGTTTTAAACCATTCCCCGGAAAAGGCCTCCCGGGTTTTCTCAGGCATTTTCCAATATCCTTGCGTAACATTTTTGCCCCGTACCCAAACCTCACCGACGTCACCGGGGTTTACATCATTTTCATCCGGTCCTACAAGCCGAATGGATACCCCCGGCAGGAGAAGCCCCACACTGCCTCGCTTACGGGGTCCGTTAAGGGGGTTGGCAGTATTCATGCCTGTTTCGGACATTCCATACCTTTCAAGTATCGTGCTGCCGAATACCTGTTTAAAGCGATCAAAGACAGCAGCCGGAAGCGGAGCGGACCCGGATATCCAGAGCCGCATCGAATTAAGGTTGAATCGGTGTGGATTCTCTATTTTCAGCAAGCGGTAATACATCGTAGGAACTGCCATAAAGACTGTGCAATGATGTTTTTCTATGAAGGTTAGGGTATCGACCGGGCCAAATTGCCTGCGCATGATCACTTTCATCCCGGCGTGAACGGCCCCGTGAAAGGCCACGATCAGACCGTGTATGTGAAAAATAGGGAGCACATGCAGTAAAACATCGTTTTCTGAGTGACCCCACGTTATATGAAGGGATTCAATGTTGGTAAGTATATTTTCGTGGGTTAAGATCGCTCCTTTGGAGCGGCCTGTAGTTCCCGAAGTGTAAAGAATGATCGCGGTATCTGTGGGCCGGGCTGTTAAACCCTGGGTTGACGGCTTGGCTTTAATGAGGGAATCATAGGCCAACATTTTTCCATGATGCAAGTTTTCACTGACGCCAACCACTATCACATGCTGTAAATGAGGAAGCATAGGCAGTATATTATTGATTTTAGCAGCATTATCCGGGGTGGTAATATAAATCTTGGCTTCCGAATCGGAAAGGAAGTAGGTGATTTCTTCCAGAGTATAAGTAGGATTCATCGGCACGGTGATACTTCCCAGCTGCAGGTTGGCCAAGTGGAAATAGAGAAATTCCATGCACTTGGGCAACTGAATAGCAATGCGGTCGCCCAGATTTACTCCTGATTCCTGCATTGCCTGGCGCAGTATAGCCGCCCGTTCCCACAATTGGGAGTAATTGATTTCCTGATCTTCAAATATAATGCTTTGATCAGGAAATTTTAGAATACTTTTTAAAATCCGATCTGCCAGGTTGATAAAAATCCCTCCTATATTTTGATCGAAAACCCATACTTGATCACTAGTGTGACTTTACTAAACTAATGAACCCATATAAGTTATGATTTGCTATACCAAAAAGTAAGCAGCAGCCAAATGGTCTGACCGATTCGCCCAATTGATAAGTTCCGGCCAGGGGTCATTGTCTTAAAAGTTGCTGATCGTTGTTCCGTCCTGCCCCTTTAGCGCATCCATAGATTTATATAGTGATGTAATAATGGCTTTTTTCTCCGGGTTGTTTTTGACAAACATGGTCGCGGCCTGAATTTTAGGCAGCATGCTGCCGGGTGCGAAATGACCCTCAGTTATATATTTTTCAGCTTTTTGAACTGTCATATACTCTAGCTCCTGCTGGTTTGGAAGGCTATAGTTCAGTGATACTTTGTCCACCTCCGTCAAAATCATAAGGATGTCGGCGCCGATATTTTCTGCCAGCTTACCTGCCACCAGGTCTTTATCAATTACAGCGGCTATCCCCTCAAATGAGCCGTCTTCTTTCTCGATTACCGGAATTCCGCCGCCTCCAGCTGTTATAACAATAGTTGTATCCCATAACTCCCGGAGGCAAGACAATTCCACAATCCTCTGTGGCACGGGGGAGGCAACAACCCTTCGCCAGCCCCGGTTGGCATCTTCCCTCATCTCAAACCCCTTCTCCTTGCGCAGCCGTTCGGCTTCTTCCTTTGTATAGAAAGGGCCAATTGGTTTAGTCGGCGTTTTAAAGGCAGGGTCGCATTTGTCCACCACCACCTGAGTAATTATAGTTACAACAGGGATATTCAGCCCCCTTTTTGTTAAGGCATGCCTCAAGCTATGTTGAATATGATAGCCTATATAACCCTGGCTCATAGCGATACAGACATCAAATGGCATGGGTGGCACAACATGGGCAGCTGCTTCAGTGCCAATCAGCAGGTTGCCAATCTGTGGACCGTTGCCGTGTACTATAGCCATCTCATAACCTAGACAGCTCATTTCCGCAATAAACTCCACCGTTTTTTTTATAACCGCCAACTGAGCCTCTGCAGTTGCCGGGGATCCTTTTCTTTGCAGCGCATTGCCACCCAAAGCTACAACCACCTTTGTTGCTGCCATTCCACTCTCCTCCTAAATCACCCTCTGCTGGCGCAGGCCCTCATCAACCTTCTGCACCAACCGGGTGAGCTGTGGGCAGTCGCCCCTGCAACTGCACCCGGACAGGGCAAGCCCTGTCCCGACAACTAAGCAAATCTAATAAGTGTTCCAAGGTGGCAAGCACTGCATGCGCGATGTCAAACCCGGTGCTTGCTCCAAGCATAATAACCCGGGACAATATACCGGCATTGTTTTCTCCCCCGATAAGGCCGGCAAGATAGTCCCTTACCGGTTCCGGCGCCAGCCCCCTTCTGCTCATTTCCAGCATGTGGGCGCCAAGCAGGGTGGTGCCGGCCATAGCTTCGGGCGGGATGTGCGGCGGCTGCCAGTACTTCCCCATACTTTGCATAAAGTACCTGTAAGTTAAAAGAGCGCCAAAAACCAGGTCATCACCGCTGGGAGTGGCGCCCCGGCCGAGGCCGGCAAGGCTAACGCAGGCCGAGCTGAAGCCGGCGCGGTCTCCCGCGGCCAGGGAGTCCAAAAGTCTTGGAAAACTTTCTGCGATGCGCTCTCTGAAAAAGCCTTCCCCTGACGACCCGCCGATCAGAACAGAGCTGGAGGTGTCACCTCCGGCGGCAAGCAGGCTTGTTTTAACCTCCGGCAGCACAGAATGGAGGGCAGCTGTGTCAGCCGCCGGTAAAACACCGGGCGCAAAAGAGATATCTTTGCCGGCGCACAAGCACATTGATGCCTTACAATTTACAGAAAACCGGACTATTCCCAGCTCAAAGCTTCCTTTCAGGCCAGGGTATGCAACCCTTTTAAAATCATAGAAGCTTTCCCGGGTAAGACCTACGGTGGCAGGACCGCGCCAGGTAAGGGGAGCGGCAACCATCAAAAGATGGCGCCAGCCTTCCACCCGCAGGTTGATTACCAGGTCATGCACCGAAAGAACAGATATTTTTCTTGGCTTGTTATAGGCCGCCAAGTCTCCGGCCCACCACTGTACTTCATATTCCTTTTGTCCGCTCATAGTACCGGCTTATTTGCTTTCTCTTGCAGTGCCTGTAAAATCCGTTCGGGAGTAATGGGGAAAGTATTAAATTCCACCCCGATGGCATTAGCTACGGCACTAGCAATAGCAGGAGCCACTCCGATCATGGGAGGCTCGCCCACACCCCGGGCGCCGAAAGGACCCCCCTCTTCCGCCGTCTCTAATACGAAACAGTTGATATCCGGCACGTTTTCAATGGTGGGTATCTTATAGTCGGCATAGTTGTGGTTGAGGACACGACCCCTGTCCAGCTTGAGTTCTTCATAGAGAGCGGTGCCAAGGCCCATAATGGCGCCGCCGTTAAGCTGGGCTTTGCATAGCTGCGGATTGATGGCCTGTCCGGCATCCAGGACGCTGGCCAGCTGCAGCAGGTTGATTGTGCCCGTTTCCGGGTCAATTTCAACCTCCGCAGCGGTAGCACCGAAGGTCCAAAACAAGCCGGGATTGCCCTGACCGGTTTCCGGGTTTAGGTTGGACAAGGTGGTAGGAACCCAGGAACCCCTGCCGATGATCGGCCCGGAGATGCCTTCACCGCCGGCTTTTTTAAAGCTGTTGGCCAGCTCCGCCAGCTTGATGAACTTACTGTGGTCCTTAATCCAGCGGACCTCGGTGTCATTTAGTTCAAGTTCGTCTTCCGGCACACCAAGAGCCGGGCCGGCCAGGGCATAAAGCTGGTCTTTTACGTCCCGTGCCGCTTTCAGCACCGCGTTGCCGCAGCTGTAAATGGTACGACTGCCCACGCTCTGCCATTCGTACGGGGTGAAATCGGTATCAGGCATCCGGAGCTCGATTTTTTCCGGGGGAATGTTCAGGGCCTCTGCCGTTATCTGTTGCAGGGCAGTCAGCGTGCCCTGGCCCATCTCGGTGCTGCCAATAAGCAGATGGATAGTGCCGTCCTCATTTAAACGGATAATCGCCGAAGAAGAAGCGTTACTGGGTTGAGCCGGTGCCTTGACCATGCCGGCGATGCCCTTACCACGGTATTTGCCGCTCTTCTTGCCATACTCAACCGCTTCGGCCACCACTTTAAGACACTGGTCAAATGCCACGTGTTTCACCGTCTGACCGCTGGCGGTGGTGGAGCCGTCTTTCATGCCGTTAATCAATCTTAGCCGCAGCGGGTCAATGTTAAGGGTGCCTGCCATCTCGTCCATCTGGCGTTCAATGCCCCATTGCATTTCACACATGCCAAACCCCCTGAGCGGACCGCCCACCGGGTTGTTGGTGTAGACACAGTAGGAATCGGTTTTAACATTAGCTATGGCATAAGCGCCGGTGGAGCTGTAGCCGGCGGCACGGACTATATTAACCCCGTATTCGGCATAGGCGCCGCCGTCCCAGATCATCTCGTACTCCAGGGCTGTGATACGGCCGTCTTTTCTGACGCCGGTTTTCAGGCGGGAATAGAGAGCCTGACGGACGAAGGTGCCCTGAATATCTTCCTCGCGGGTAAACACAATCCGGACCACGTAACCGGGGCACTTTTTGGCCAGCGGGATTACCAAACCCTCCATGGTGGCGCCGGCCTTGCCACCGAAACCGCCGCCGATATAGTTGGAAATGATGCGGATTTTATGCAGCGGCATTCCCAGTGATTTGGCCAGAAGCTGGCGGACAGCGGATGGTGACTGGGCGGTAGACCAGATGGTAAGCCTGCCATCAAGCCCCCACATGGCTGCGGCTTTATGGGTTTCGATGCTGACGTGCTGTATGTGGGGAACAAAGTAGTTGCGCTCAAGAACCATGTCCGCTTCGGCAAAGCCTTTTTCCACATCGCCTTTTCGCAGTTTAAAATGGTTGGCGATATTGGTGCAAGTTTTGGGGTAAAAAACCGGCACCACCTCATAATGACAAAGCTCATCGTGGATGAGCGGCGCATCAGGTCTCATGGCGTCCCGGGGATCAAAAACAGCGGGCAGCTCCTCGTATTCCACCTCGATCAGTTCAACGGCTGCCGCCGCCGCTTCCTCCGTAACAGCTGCCACCGCCGCCACCGGCTCGCCGTAAAAGCGTACTTTATCCACAGCAAAGAAATTCCGGTCAATCAGGTACAGACCTATACGATTGGGAAAGTCTTTGCCCGTTACCACAGCCTTGACACCAGGATAATTTTCCGCCATTTTGGTATCAATGCTCTTGATTATGGCATGGGCAACATTGCTCCTTTTGATCTTGGCATAAAGCAGGGGACCGATAAAAAGGTCTTCCAGGAATTTCGCGCTGCCGGTAACCTTTTCAATGGCATCCTTGCGCGGGAGGCTTGTTCCGACATATTTTAAGGACATCTGTCTTCATCCTTCCGTCGCTATTTTTTTACGCAGGCTCTGACGGCCTGACGAATTTCCACGTAAGCGCCGCAACGGCAAAGGTTGCCACTCAGGGCTTCGCTGATCTCTTTGTCGCCGGGCGATGGATTACGGTTGAGCAGGGCACGTGCCGAAATAATCATTCCAGGCGTACAGTAGCCGCACTGGAAGGCACTGTGGTCGATAAATGCCTGCTGGACCCGGTCCAGTTCCCCGTTTTTGGCCAAGCCTTCAATGGTCACAAGGTCTTTGCCGTCCAGTTCCGCGGCCAGGACAACGCATGAATTTACCGCTTCCCCGTCCAGCAAAACCATACAGGCACCACATTCACCTGCTTCACAGCCTTCCTTGGTACCAGTAAGTTTAAGTTCTTCCCTGATAAATTTTAACAAACCAAGCCCATGGTTAACCGTTCGGGTTTCTTTTTCACCGTTTACTGTAAAATAAATCGTAATTTTCCCTGCCATACTCACACCTCCATTATCTCGGCCAAACCGCGACGGATCAAAGCCTCAGCCAGGTGACAGCGGTATTCACGGGAGCCGCGCAGGTCGGTGATGGGAATAATATCGTCTTTAACCAGGGCTGCGGCAGCATTCCAATCGGTCATGCCCCCGCTGACGGCTCTTTCCACTGCTTTGACACGCACCGGAGTGGGAGCTGCGGCACTGACGGCAATCCTGATACCGTCATCCCGTTTCTGCACAGCAACGCCCACCGTCGCCAGATCCACCGAGCCGGTACGGGATGCCTTGTAATAGACGCCTTTGCCGGCGGGGTACGGCTTTGCTATCAGCACAGACACCACTAGTTCGCCGTTCTCAAGCGCTGTTTTCCCGGGACCGGTAAAGAACTCTTCGATTGCCAAATAGCGTTCGCCGCCCGGACCGGCAATATTAACCATTGCCCCCAGGCAGTAAAGGGCGGCGGCGGTATCGGCGGCCGGGGAGGCATTGCAGATGTTCCCGGCCAGCGTTGCCCGGTTGCGGATGGAGAAGGAGCCGACACTATGGCAGGCTTTGGCCAGCACGGGCACATGCCGCGCCACAGGTTGAAACCGTTCAACCCGGTTTAAGGTCACCGCAGCGCCGATGGTTATACCAGCCTCATCCTCCCTTAACACCTTCAGCTCAGGAATATCCTTGATGTCAAGGATCATACGCGGGCTGTACTTGCCCCCTCTCATACCTACCAACAGGTCGGTACCGCCGGCAAGCAGAAAAACACTCTCGCCGCAAAGTAACCCCGTTACCTCACTCAGACTGGTACATTTCCTGTATTCAAAATTCCGCATACCCTTCACCTCCGGAAGAAGAATACTCTAAACGCCTAATCTCAGGACTGCAGCGCCGCCAGTTCCCTGAGTGCCCCTATAAAACACTCCATCGGAGGCAGCACAATGCCGGCACCAATTTGCCCGACTCCCGGATCTTTGTGGGCAATGCCGGTATTGATACGGGGAAGAATACCTTTTTCAATGACTTTTCGCACATCAATGCCGGTAGGGGTGCCGCGAAAGTCCATGACCGGGATATTGAAATCATTGTTTTCAGCTACGGTTATTTCGTACATTTCACTGGTAGCCTCAAAAGCATCGGAAGGCTTGCCGCCGATAAAATTCACAATTGCCGGCGCCGCCGCCATGGCAAAACCACCGATACCCACCGTCTCGGTGATAACGCTGTCGCCGATATCCGCATTGGCATCGTCGGCGGTGAATGCGGAAAAGTAGAGGCCGGCAGGCACATTAGCCGGGCCGGTAAACCATTTATCGCCGGTGCTGCTGACGCGGATTCCAAAATCGGTGCCATTGCGGGCCATGGTGGTGACGATGGTAGAGTTTTCGATACCATGTGCCGCCAGAGCCATAGATTTACAGGAGGCCATGATGGCGTTCAATGACGTCAGGTCGTTGCTGTGCATAAACGCCAGCACTTCCGAAGCGGCTGTGGGTTTAGTCTCCTTAATATCAGGATGGAAGTTGGCCAGGTCTATCCTTTCGCCGTTGTTGTCCCGGCTGCGACCGGATTCGGTCTCTGCAATATATGGGGCCAGGGTTCGGATAAACAGCGATGTGGCGGCCCGGTTCCGATTGTGCCCCTCGTCGCCCATGTGCAGCGCCTGGGCGACGAGAGTCTTCATATCCACACCGCCGCATAGCCGGATAGCCTCCTTTAAAACTTGGGCATAAATTGTATTGAGCCAGCGTAACCTGCTCAACACTTCGTCGTCAAAGGCGCCGTAACGCAAAACTTTACCGTAGCCCTCGTTCATGTTGGAGTAAGTGAAGCCGCCGAACTCCTTGTCTTCGATGATATACACCATCTGAGAAGCGGTGGTGACGCCGGACATAGGACCCACCGCGCTGTAATGGTGGCAGGGAGCGAACTTGATTTCGCCCGATGAGGCCAGTTTAACCGCATCTTCAGTTGTTTTAGCCATTTTTTCGTAAATGGCGCCGCCGATAATGGCTCCTCTCAGGGGGCCGCTCATCCGATCCCAGGTAATGGGCGGACCGGCATGGAGAAACAGGTTGTCTTTCATACCCGGGATGACGTCTCGTGCCCGGCCGATATCGACCAGCACCGGTTTAGAAGCCATCATCCTCCGGACAGCTTCCTGGTTTGCTATGTCAATCCTGCTCATAACTAGAGAACCTCCTATCTTGTATACCATGTTAACCGGCAGGGCTTTCGCCCCTTCCCATTTTTTTCATCTTGTCCAGGTCAACCAGCCGGCCATGGCTGATCACATAAAGAGGCGCCTCATGGTAGCGCAGCGCTTCCAGCAGATTAGGCGCATCGATTACTACCAGGTGAGCCGGCGCGCCGACCTTGATTTTAAAATCCTTGATACTGATGCACTCGGCGGCCCTGGTGGTTATCATGTCGTATAATACCTCCATTTCCGGCCGCGTGGTCATCCAAAGAATATGTGAAGCGAGAAAGGCTACTTCCAGCATATTGTTGCGACCGTAGGCATAATAGGCATCAGAAATGTCGTCCTGTCCCAGACAGACCAGATTGCCTCCTTCGAGCAGCTCCCGCACGCGGGCATGCAAAGGCCCGGTATGCGGATCACTGACCAGGCCCATCTCCGCTTTCCGCAAAAGTGCCGCCAGCTTCCGGAAGTATGGCTGAGGGTAAAGAGCCATGGCCCGGGCATGATGGGCCAGGGATCGGCCGAAGCGCTTGCGTCTGATTGTTTCCAGAGCCATCAGCTCAATGGAGCGCAGGCCCTGATCGCCCGCGTCATCAACCAGCATGGACACGTCCGCATCGAATTCTTCGGCTATATCGAAAATTACCTGCACATGCTCTTCCATGTCGGCCTGGGTATATTCAATCCAAGGGATGCCGCCGACCACATCGGCCCCCAGCTCCATCGCCCGCCACAAAAGCTCCGCCGCGCCCGGTTCGCGCACCACCCCGTCCTGGGCAAAAGCCACAACCTGGATATCAACAATACCCTTGAACTCTTCACGGGCCTTGATCAGCGCTTTCACCCCTTCCAGTCGGGCTTTGGTGTCTACATCGGCCAGGGCGCGGATATGGGTGCCGCCGTAAAGCGCGGACAGCGCCACGGCTTTGCGCACATTTTTGATAATCCATTCTTCGTCATACCGTTCTTTAATCCGGCCGGCCAGCTCGATGCCTGTCATTGCTTGGCCCATGGTTTTATCGCTGCCCTGGTACGATTTCATCGCCTCGTCGTCCATCATCATCAGCGTGTACACTTTGCACAGGTGAAGGTGGGAATTGACAAATGATTCCGTTGTCAGGTTACCCTTTGCGTCTATTTCTTCCGCGGCAGTACCCCTGATGGTTTGTTCCAGGGCGGCTATTCTGCCGCCGGCTATACCGATATCGTAACGACTGCCGGTTTCCCCCCGCAGTTGCGCGTTGCGTATTAAAATATCGTAGCGCTTATCCATACCCGGCTCCTTCCTTAGAGTATATGCGTTTTATCGGACGCCAACCTGATAGCCTCGACAATCGGTTTATAGCCGGTGCAGCGGCAGAGGTGGCCCGATATGGCCCGGCTGATCTCTTCTTCTACCGGTTCCGGATTTACGTCCAGTAAGGCTTTTGCCGCCATCAGCATGCCGGGGGTGCAAAACCCGCATTGAACCGCCCCGGTTTCCAGGAAAGCATCCTGAAGCGGGTGCAGTGAACCGTCCGGCAGGGTAAGTCCTTCAACGGTTATAATTTCAGAACCGTCCGCTTCTGCCGCCAGGATGATACAAGAACGGACCGCCTTTCCGTCCATGATTACAGTGCAGGCACCGCATTCCCCATCGCCGCATCCCATCTTTGTTCCGTTGAGATGCAGGGTATCTCTGATAAACTCAAGTAAGGTAGTAGTAGAAGCTGCGGTTTCACAAAACGGCCGCCCGTTGATTAAACCTTTTACCTTGATCCAGGCATCATTCTCACGCAAAACCATCCCCTCCCGTCAGCTCCAAGATCCCATCCGCCAGCATAACCCCAACCATGGCCCGCTTGTAGTCAGGTGCTCCTCTGAGACTGTAAGCACGTGGTGAAATTGCATCTTGAACAGCTTGCACCGCCTCTGCAATAAGTCCGGATGAGAGGGGCTTGCCCGACAGAATTTTTTCAGCTTCCCTCATCCTGACCGGCCTGGCGGTTACGGCGCCGAAAACAATACCGAAGGAGAAGTTGCCGGAAGGCGAAACCTGCATCGACAGGCCCATGGATATGGACGAAAGGTCCATTCCTTTTATCCGGCTCTTTCTTCGGTAGAGGCTTTTACAGCGGTCAGGACGGGGAAGCAGAACTGCCGTTAACAGCTCCCCCCCGGCCAGGATGGTTTTCCCCGGACCACTGTAAAATTGCTCCATGGGTATTTCCCTCTTTCCGCCGCCCGGCCCTTGCAACACGAGAATCGGGTCGAACAGCAGCAGGGGAATCAGCACGTCGCCGCTAGGCGAGGCGTTGCACAGGTTGCCGCCCACTGTGGCCCGGTGTCTGATTTCATGGCACCCCAGCAACCCCGCTCCTTCCAACAGAGCGGTATAGGGCTTAAGCAGGCTGCTGTCTAACAGCCGGTTGATTGTCGCCAGGGGCCCGATGCGGATATAATCGCCTTCCTCAGCGATCCCTTGAAGTACCGCAAGCCCTTTTAAATCGACCAGCACCCGGGGGTTCAATTTACCGCTCCTGATCTGGACCAGAAGGTCGGTGCCGCCGGCCAGCGGGTACGAACCTTCCGTCGATAAGCTCTGCAGTGCCTCTTCCATGGTTTGCGGCCTGCTATAAGTAAACTCGCCGATCATTTAGGGGTTCGCCCCTTTCTTTAAGGCCTCGATAATTCTCCCCGGGGTGATGGGCAGCGAAAAGAAATCTATCCCCAGGGCATCTTTCAGCGCGTTGACGGCGGCCGGGGCCACCCCGACGGTTCCATGTTCCCCCAGCCCCCGGGCACCGAAGGGACCCGTTTCTTCCGGCGTCTCGATAAAAATGCTGGTGATGGGCGGAACATCGGCCAGTTCCGGCATTTTATAATCGACCAGAGTCTTATTGCGGATATCCCCTTCAGGGGAAAAGCTCAGCACTTCACTGAAGACGCCGCCCAGCGCCTGGAGCGCGGCACCGCCGGCCTGTCCTGCGGCCAGCCGGGGATTGATGATCGTGCCCGCGTCGATGGCGTTGACCATTTTAATCACCCGGATATCCCCGCTTGCGCGGTCTACTTCCAGCTCCACACCGGTACAGCCGAAGGTCCAATCGGCAGCAGCGTTGCCCTGCCCGGTGTCTCTGTCCAGACAGGTAAGACCCGACGGAACAAAACTGGCCTCCGCCATTAGCGGAGCCGTCAACGCTTCTCCGCTGCACATCCGGCAGCCCACCCCCAGATCCCGCAGTAATACTGAACCGGCGCCGCTGCGGGCCTCCACCTTATCGCCGCTGAAGATCAGCGCTTCCGCGGGTAGCTCTAAGAGCAGGGATGCTGATTGAAGGATCTTCTCTTTCAGCCGCGCTGCCGCCAGGATGATAGCGTTTCCGGAAGCCCATATGGTACGGCTGGCTACCGTTTGCCACTCAAAGGGCGAATAGCGGGTATCTACCTCCTGGGTGATTACGATCTTATCCGGGGGCAGCCCCAGCGCCTCCGCGGCAATCTGGGTTAAAGCCGTACAGCTACCCTGGCCTAACTCCACCGCCCCCACCGAAAGATTAACCGTGCCGTCTTCATTTAACTTCATAATTACGCCCGACTGCGCGTTTGTCGGCATCACCGGGGCCTTCATAAAAGCGGCGATGCCCCTGCCTCTGGTTATGCGCCCGCCAGTGCGATCAAAGGGTTTTTCCCGGGCCATTTCCCTGGCCACCGCACGGATACACTCGTCCAGCCGGCCGTTGTGTTCCGTCATGATCTGCCCGATGGCGTTTTTCCGGCCGGGGACAAGCCCGTTAAGCAGCCTGATCTCTACTGGATCAAGCCCAATCATCCCGGCTGCGATATCGATCTGCCTCTCCGCCCCGAAGTGGGCTTCCGGGTGTCCGTAACCCCGGTAAGCACCGGTGGGGGGCGTATTAGTATATACACCGTATACGTCTGCACTAATATTTTCAACCTGGTAAGGACCGGTCACCGCCATACCCATGCCGGAAACAATATTTACGGCACAGTCGCCGTATCCTCCCCCGCTTAAATAAGCTTCTGTTTTCTGGGCCAGCACCCTGCCCTCCCTGGAAAAGGCTGTTTTATAGAGGGCATAAGTGCCTCGGCCCACCACCGTGCCGTCAAACATCTCTTCCCGCGACAGCACCAGTTTGATATGGCGCCCGGGCATCTTCGATGCCGTATAGGCCAACAGCGGCTCAATGGTTACATCCGACTTTCCACCGAAACCGCCGCCCACATAAGGCACGATAATTCGCACCACTGCAGGCGACAGGCCGAGAAGATGAGCCGCTTCCTTTCTGACAATAAAAGGAGCCTGGGAACTGGTCCACATAGTCAGCGTACCGTTCTCATAAACAGCAATAGCCCCATGCGGCTCCAACTGCCCGTGGCTGCAAAGTGGAAAGGTATATTCGTTTTCCACAATCAGATGGGCGTTGCGGAAAGCCCGCTCAACATCGCCCCGCCTGATTTTAAAATGGTGAAATATATTGGACCCACTATCCGGGCAAATTCCCGCGACCCGCGCGTAGGTGTCATATTGTTCATGGATCAGGTTCGCGCAGTCCCTGGCGGCTTCCCGCGGATCCAGCATATGGGGAAGCTTTTGATAGCTGACCTTTACTCTGGTTGCACCCAGGTAAGCGGCCTCCGGTGTTGTGGCCAAAACCACCGCCACCGGCTCCCCTACGAATCTAACTTTACCTTTGGCCAGCGGGTAGCGATCTGCCAGGCAGGCTCCGTAACGCACCGGGCATTCTTCCCCGGTAACAACTTTGTCCACCCCGGCGGTGGAGAGGGACGCGGCATAATCAACAGCCAAAATATACCCGTGAGCGATGGTGGATCGCACGACCTTCGCGTAGAGCATGCCGGGAAACTTGATATCATCAATGAAGACCGCCCGCCCTGTAACCTTTGGGACCCCGTCACAGCGCCGCGTCTCACGGCCGATATGGCTATATTCTTTTTTTTCCATAGTCAATCTCCAGTTGAAGTTTTTAAGGGCGCGAAGGCATGCCCCGCTGGAACAAGGCAAGAACATGCCTTCATAGCGCGGCTATCCTATTACTTTATGATCCTGGGCAAAGCCAACCGCAGCCAATACTTTGTCAAACAGCCAATACAAGACGAAGGACGCAATAATCCCGTTGATAGGCGGAACCCCGGGACTGTAGTAGGCGATAGCCGAGCCGGCAATGTAGGCCAGTATGCCCGTCCAGTTCATTTTTTTGAAATGCATATCCGCCAGTTTTGGGTAATTGCCTTTGTGCTTTAAGAAGAAATCGGACATGATCACCCCGCCGATTGGCGGAATAAAAGTTCCCAGGAGCACCAGGTAGGGGATCAGCCAGCCGTACATCCCGAAAATGGCCAGGATCGTGCCGATGGCAGCACCGATAATGGTAAAATTCCTTCTTTTCGCAGTGCGGAAAAGATTGGAGGCGGCCACGGAGAAGTTATATACGGTGTTATCCTGGGTGGTCCAGATGTTGAGAAACAGCATGATAATACCCATCGACAGCAGCCCTTGCATGGCCAGGACCCTTACGATATCCGGCTCTCCGTAAACAAAAGCCCCGTATGCCCCGGCGAAAATCATAAAGCCGTTACCGATAAAAAAGGCGATCAGGCTGGCAAATACAGCGATTTTTGCACTTTTGGCAAACCTGGTCCAGTTGGTTGCCTGTGTTCCCCCGCTGACAAAAGTACCGAAAACGATGGTGATTGCCGCTCCCAGAGTCATCGATTCCGTGGGTAAGATGCCCATAAGCCCGTCCAGGCCGCCGACATCCCTGGTGGCTATTGAAATACTCCAAAAGATTAGGATAATCATCAAAGGAACGGCAAATTTTGAAAGGATTTCCAGGCCTCTGTAGCCGATATATGCCGTCCAGCAGAAGGCAAAACCGAAAAAGATCATAAGGGGAATATTGAAGTAATTGCTTAAGCCCAACAACTCAGTAAACATGATTGCAACGGTTGCGGTTCCCCATGCATACCAGCCGATCTGGGTAAACCCCAGCACAAAGTCGGGCCACTTGCTGCCCCAGTCGCCGAAACCGAAGCGGGCCATCAGCACTGAACTGAGACCGCTTTTATAGGCGATGAAACCTAGAACGGCCACATAGGTCCCCAACAATAAATTACCCAAGATTATAATCCAGATCAAATCGGTAAATTTAAAGGCTACGCCAAGAGTACCCCCAGCCCACATGGTTGCGGTGAAGAAGGTAAAGCCTAAAAGAACCGCAGCGATAGACAAGAGGCTTTTTCTTGACTCAGCCGGCACCTCGGTCAAAGGGAAATCTTCACTTTCATACCCGATTTTCTTCGCTTCGTTTTCCTGCATTTGACAGTCCTCCTCACAGGCTTAAATTCTTCATTCCGTCAGGCCAAGCATTCTTTATAAAGTTATCATCTTTATCGACCTCCCTGATATTGTTATTTATTCCCCTTCACCGTGGGAAAGGGACTCTTGCCATCCCTCAATATATTCATATAGACTTCAAGATTCCTATTTTCGATATGATTGTAGAGCATCGGCTCCCGGGAACCCTGTGTCACATAGCGGAGTGGGTCGGGATCCAGCACGGCCGAAACTATTTCTTCCACGCCGCGGGCCTGCGCCAGTTTGATGCCCCGCGGATCGATAATCAAGCTGTTGCCGAAGTAATGATTCTGCCCGGCATCAGAGCCGACAGAATTGACCGCCACCATGTAAACATGGTTGTCAAAGGCACGGGCGGCACTGGTTAGATACCAAATATCAAAACTGCGGAGCAGCGCCGACGGTCGTAAAATTACCTCGGCACCCTGCAGTGCCAGCTCACGGGAAAGCTCAGGAAAGTCGCCGTCGTAACAGATAATCATACCTATTTTACCAAGCTTGGTATCGAACGCCTTCACTTCGCTGCCCGGTGTCACCCAACCGCCGCAGTTGACGTTTTCTGTAACAAAGGGATGTGTCTTGCGGTAGATGCCGACCAGCGCCCCTTCATCGTCGATGAGGGCGGCGGTATTGTAGATTTTACCGTTTTCGCCTCTTTCATAGAATGCGTAGCAGACATGGATCCCCTTTTCGCGGGCGGCCCTGCCGATTTCGTCGGTAACCCGGCCCGGAACCGGATCCAGCAGTTTATAGAGTTCGTTAAAGGAAAGGTTATGCATGAAACCGGTAGTGATAGTTTCCGGGAACACCACCAGGTCGGCGCCGTGCTCCTCCGCTGCCCGGTAAATCCACTCCCTGGACTTTTTCAGGTTGTAGTCCACGTCATTTGGCCGAGAGCCCATCTGCGCACAGGCCACTGTAAACTTTTTCATGCGCCTTCTCCTTTATTTCAGCTTATTAAGCAGGCTGAGCAAATCATCATTGCCAAGAGCGGGAGGGCTCCATCTGACATGGATAACCGCGGCACCTTTTTTCTTCAGGTTCAGGGCGAAATCTTCCAGCCCCATGTTGATTACCTTGGGTTCCTGCCGGAGCAATTCTCCTATTTTGTCCATCTCACACTCCCTCCCCGCGGAGCAGTTCTCTTACAAACAATGCCGCATCGGCGTTGCTTGCCAGTATTGTTACCCCTGCCTCAGTCAGTTTGGCCACCTGGCTGCCGCGTCCCTGGGGGTCGCTATCGGTGCCGCAGACAGAAGCAATAAACTCTATTTCCCGCCCCTCCGCCGCCGCCTTCTCTTTGGCTAAAGCCACTGCACGGGCAGTCTCACCGGCCGGATCGGGGTGAGCGTTGTAGCCCAGCACCAGGTCAAAGAGGATTACCGCCGTCTCCGGATCACCCGCTTCCGCCACCAGACGCTGGTTGCGCAAGGTCGGGTCAATCATGGGGTGCAACCTGCCCTGGGTAAACTCGTCCTCACCGAAGTCAATAACCGTGTGACCCCGGCTGCGGTAGACGTCAGCCAGCACTGCGCCGCCCTCCATGGCCAGGTTGCTGTAAACCGTACTCAAAGCATCCCGCAGGATGGCCATGGTCTCGTAAGCCAGTGTGCCACCGGAGTAAAGCGCCCTCAGGTAGCACTGTCCGCTGCCTATTTTTTGCTTTGCAGCTTCAATTATCTCTTTTGCTGCCGCCGGGACAGGGCCAGACGGGTCAATGTTTTTATCTCTTAGAACGGCGACGGCAATTTGGGCGGCTTCTTTCAGCGTAGCCGCGGGGATGCACCCGGCAGCGCTGATTTTGGCCGGGTTACCTCCGATAAAACAAGCCACCACCGGTTTGCCACATTCTTTGGCCGCTGCCAGTATCTTGTCCGCGACCATTGGTTCCGGCGGTTTGGAAACCAATACAATCACTTTTGTATCAGGGTCGGCTTGCAGGGCTTTAATTCCCTGCAGCATCATCATGCCGCCCACGGCGGCCTTGATATCCCGGCCGCCCGTACCGATGCAGTGGCTTACTCCCTCGCCCAGACTGTGGATTTGGGTGGAGACCTCTTGCAGCCCTGTACCAGAGGCGGCCACGATGCCAATCCCGCCCCTGTGCACCTCGTTGGCAAAAGCCAGCGGCACACCGGAAATAATTGCGGTTCCGCAGTCGGGGCCCATCACCAACAACCCTTTTTCCACTGCTTTCATTTTAAGGGCCACTTCATCCTCCAAGGAGATGTTGTCGCTAAAGATCATGAGGTGTAATCCGGCGTCAAGGATTTTGTCCGCTTCCCTTTTTACATAACGGCCCGGCAGGGAAATAAGGGCCAGGTTTGCGCCAGGAAGCTGTTTGATAGCGGTTTCGAAGCTGCGTGGCACATACTCACCGGTGTGGCTCCCGCGGTCTGCCGTACGGCTCAGATCATCCAGCACCCTTTTGACGCCTGCTTCAGCCACCCCCAGGTCAAAAGCTCTTACCACAATAATCAGATCATTGGTACCGGCTGCCGCCAGTTCCTCCGTCCAGAGTCCGCCGGCCTGCAGAAATTTTTTATTGTGATCGGTTCCCACGACAACCTCGGCTCCGGCCACACCTTCCAATCCTCTGACCAGGCTGGATAGGCGCATCAGGTAGGCCGAATCCCGGAAAGTGTTTTTGTTAATATGGGTTCTAATAAACATTACATTTCTCCTTCGTCAGGTTGAACGGTGGCATTCGTGAAAACCCTACTCCTCATCAAAGGCGACAATCCGGCAAATCGAAGACTCGCCCCCCACAAAACGCCAGGGAAAGCAGCCAATAACCAGACGACGGTTGAGAATTTTGGCTATATCACCGCCCAGGTTTTCCGCATGAATGATGTCCTGAGGGAACAGGTCAATGTGCATTAATTGATAATCAGCCGGAGGAAAGATTTCGTCCAGCGTTTTGCCATATTTCTGCTGCATATAGAGGTCGGCTTCTTTAGCCTGCACCGGCGCCCACTCCCGGATCTTAGTGTTCATGGGATGGTCAGCAGAGCCGCAGTCTACGCCGATCCATTTTATTTTCATTTGCCTGCACCAATGGGAAAACTCTTTGGTGGGACCGGGATGTTTAACCATATACCGCACCTCATCACCTTCAGGTTGGTCCCAGGAATACCGATGATAGCCTGTATAAATAATCAAAATATCTCCTTCTTTCACCTCAACCCTGCCGGTAATATCCTCAGAAGTATAGATCCCGTAATCCTCAGCAATATCACTCAAGTCTACCACTACCCCCGGAGCTATAAGCTCATTTAAGGGGATGCTGGCAATGTCCCGGCCATGGGTGCAAAAATGGAGGGAACCGTCCAGGTGTGTTCCTACATGATTACTGGTTGTAATTAATTGCCCGTTGGCACCATTGGGGCAAAGGCGTTTAAAGAACTTGACCTGGAGAGGTTCGTAAGTTGGCCAAGCGGGAGTAAGGTGGCTTAAAGGCTGTGTCAAATCATACATCTTAACATTCTGCCAATTTTTGATCATGGATTCAATCCTCCTTAAATTACATAAGATTAGGCAGCCATAAAGCCAACTGCGGGAAAATCATCACAAGGGCCAGAACAATCATCTGAATGATGATGAAGGGCCAAACGGAGCGATAGATTTGGCCCATCGTTATCTCCGGGGGTGATGCTGCCTTCATATAGAAACAGGCCAGCCCGAAAGGCGGTGACAAAAAACCTATCTGCGTGTTAATGGTAAAAAGAACGCCAAACCATAAAGGATCAAAACCCAGCTCTGTAATTATGGGGATAAAGACAGGCATGGTGATCATCAGTATGCCTATCCAGTCGATAAACATCCCTAAAATGATGAAAATGATCTGCATAGCAATGACTGTTCCCCAGGGCCCCAATCCCAATCCAACGATGATCTCCTCTACGAATCTGTCACCACCGGCAAGTATATAGACACCTGCCAGGGAAAAGGCACCAAATATAACCCACAAGATCATACAGGTGATCTTGGTAGTTTCAAAACCTACCTCTTTTAGTGTTTTCCAGGTAAGTTTGTGACGAACTGCCGTACAAATAATTGCACCCAGGGCACCAACAGCGGCAGCCTCCGAGGGAGTGGCGACCCCGGCAAATATGCTCCCCAGGACACCCATGATCAGAAGAACAGGAAGGATTAGATGCTTCACAAGGACCAGCTTGTCTCTTAGAGGAAGCATATCCTCAACGCACAGTGCCGGAGCCAGACCCGGTTGAAGGTAACTTCTAATTCCAATATACAGGATATAGAAAGCAGCAAGCAGTAAGCCGGGAACAACACCGCCGAGAAACAACCCTCCAACCGATACCCCCGCCACAAGAGCATATAATACGAATGTTATGCTTGGCGGAATAAGTTGTCCGAGAGCCCCTCCGGCCATAATTGTTCCAAGGGCCAAATCCAGATTGTAACGACACTTAAGCATGGCGGGAAGGCTGATCAAACCCATCGTGACCAGGCTGGCACCCATTACTCCTACCATCGCCGCCATGAGAGAACAGGCTATCACGGTAGCTATGGCAAGCCCGCCTCTGATCCGGCCTGCCCACTGGTAGATCGTTTGATACAGTTCGGAAGCAATACCGGAACGATCCAGCATCAAGGCCATAAAGATGAACATGGGAACGGCTAACATAGCAAAACTGTTCATCATGTACCATACACGGCTAGTGATAAACATCATTCCTGGAAGATCCAGCAGGAAGACTGCGAATATCACCGCTAAACCGCCGGTGGCAAAGGCAAGGGGCATCCCTAGCACCAACAGCAGTGTCATGGAACCAAACAGGAGTAGGGTAAAGAGTTCAATGCTCATTGTGCCGGCCTCTTTCCAATAATGATGAAAATGTTTTAATAAATTTGGCTAGTCCTGCGAGCAGTAACAAAGCAGACCCCACGGCAATTATCATGTACATAGGCCATATAGGGGGGTTCCAGGCTGATCCGGAGCCTTCCCCAATACTTATCGCTCTCAATGTCAAAACTGCACCTGACCACGTCAATGAGCAAACGAAAACGAAGAAAAACGGAAAGGTAACCAGATCCAGAATAGTTCTTACCCGTGGTGAGAAACGGTCATAGATAATAGTTACGGCAATATGTTTGTCGTGGTAAAGGGTATAAGCCCCGCCCATTATGTATACAGCAGCACAGAGAAATATTGTTAATTCAAGAGACCACAAGGTAGGCGCATCAAACACATACCTGCGTATTACCTCCAGCGTTGCCACCATTACCGCCACTATCCACAGGTAGCTGAATAACTTCCCTGAAAATTCACTCATAAAGTTAACGGCACGCAAAAAGATGCTCATCAATTATATATTCTCCTTGCAAGTCTTTGATTTTGACACATAAAACCTTGCGCAATAGCTGGAGCAGGAGCTCGTGCTGCGGGGACAGGGGGAAATACATGTTACAAACAACCTGCATTTCCCCCTGTCCCCGAGCACTGTTACCAACAGTCTTCGGCAAAAGTCTACTCAATAACCTCAAGGCGCCGCATGAATTCTCGCATTGACACTTCTATTTTGCCAGCCATCGGGCTCCTTGCTCCCCAATCCGCCCATGTATCCATTGCTGCCTCCATTACTCTGGCCTTCTCCTCTTCAGGAACAAACACTTCCGTCAGGCCGGCTGCAAGCATGGCCTCTCTGGCTTGAAGATCAGCAAGTTCGCCGCTATGCAAATGCTCTCTGCTCCATAATGCGACGGCAGCTTCAACGATAGCCTGAAGATCCGCGGGAAGTGCTTGCCATAAATCCATTCTCACTACAAAACTGGATATTCCGGTTGGCTCCACAATTGATCGCGTCATAAAATGTGGTGCCACTTCATGTATACCGAGGCCGTACATTGTGCTAAGCGACAAAAAGTCGACGGCATCAATAACACCTGTTTCTATCGCGTGATATATTTCGCCCGGGGGCAGAGTAACGGGAGTAGCCCCCAGCGCTGTGAGAAAGTCCGTTGACATTCCGGGCGGCGTCCGGATTTTCAAGCCCTGAAAATCCGCAAGACTCTCCCAAGGCCTGCTAAAGTGCATGCTGTCTGAACCGTACACTACCGGCCCGACATAAAACAGATCGTGCTGGGCATAAAGCTCCCGGGCTAACTCAAGGCCGCCTCCTTCCATATACCAGGCCTCTATCATCCAAGCCTCGGGGAAGCTATGGACCGGAGAAAGCATACTAAACGCCGGATCCTTACCCGACCAGTAGGGTGAAAAGGAGTGGAATCCGCTAATTACCCCGTCAACTGCGGCATCAAACTTGTCAAAAGTTCCCACAAGCGCGCCTGCCGTAAACGTTTCAATTCTCAGTCGGCCGCCGCTCATTGTATAGACCATATCACCAAACTCGTGGAATGGCGGATAGACCGCCGCACCGGGGGGCCATAGGGTTTGCACCCTCCACTCAAATACCTCTTGCTCCGGTGCTGCGGGCGCTGGTGCTGGCTGCCCTACAGCCGGATCTTGGGCTGGCGCACATCCGGCAAAAACCGGCAATATAACCAACAGCAACACCATCAAGCCAACAATAACCTTCACCTTCATTGTTCTTTTGACCCTCCTTTGATATTTTGCATGGCAAACACTGAACTGCAACGCCACCTCACCCCTTTGATTGATCACCCCCCACCGCTTTAATTCGTCAGCAATAACAGACTATATTGTGAGTATGCAGTTAATTCTTAAATATATTTTAAACGCAAATCACGGAAATTCCTTTAGAGGATATATCTAATTCCAAAGCTATAATTTGTGGCATCTATACAAAGATAGGGGGCCGTAATTACCGCCCCCTATCTTTGTTATTTCCGGTCCGAGCCGAGCAACTTCAGGATGTTTACCGCGATTTCCATATTCAGTGCGTCTTCCGGGTTGTCCAGGTATGCTCCGGTCAGTTCTTCAATTTTTTTGATCCGGTAGAGTATGGTGTTGTAGTGGGCGAACATCTTCTCTGAGGTGATCTTCAGGTTACGGTTGACCTCGTAGTAGGTTTCCAGCGTCTTGATTAGCTCGCCGTTTTTGTGCTTGTCGTAAGCGAAAACAGGGGCCAGCAGGTCATCCACAAACTTATACAGATCCTCTTTGTTTTTTTCACTGATGATTTTATAAAAGCCCAGTTCTTCAAAATGGATAACAGAGGCAGCTCTGGCAAGCTGGCAGATTTTCAAAGCATCCCGGGCATCATGAAAGCTTTGGCCTATTTTGGAAACACTCTGGTAAGGCCTGCCAACACCGATTTTCAGATTATTGGCGCCGGCAATATCTTTAAGGTACCAGGATAAGTCCTTGACGATATTTTTTAGATCCTCGGAGGTGTTGTCACGGTTAAGTTCGGCCACCACAACTATGTTTGTACCTTTGATGCTGGCAATCAGGTTCTTGTGGCCGCGCCGGTACGAGTTGATGGCTTTCAATAGCTCTTCCTTGGCGCTTTGCCTGTTGATGCCTTTCATCGGCAGATGTATTTCTTCCATCCCGTTAATGCTGTTTCCGTTAACAATAGCCACCGCCGTTGGATTCTGCAGGTTAATATCGAAAATGCGGCCTCTTTTTATAATATCTTCTTCGTTTTCAAAGTCGCAGGAGAGAAGAATTTCCAGAAACTCATTGTAATAGTTCTTTTCAATTTCGAATATGGCTTTGTGTTTGGTGAACTCCAGGGCGGCGATGGTTGCCGCACGCTCCAGGATAAGCACATCCGTTTCACTCACAGGATTATCGTAAATGGCATAGATGTGTCCGTACTGGCAGATATCGGTCACGATAGGAATTTTTACTGCCTGCATGGTCAGCGGCTTTTCCCGGCCCTTGCTATGTTCCAATGAATACCGAACTTCACGGATATTACCAAAACGCAGTTTTTCATCCCGCACATTGACGCTATCGGAAAAAAACAGTTCGATTTTCTTTGAGTCGACACCCTCGCCGGAATGAATAATGCTGCCATCCATATCAACTATGGCAACAAGATTGCCGATCAGTTTGGCGGTTTCATTGCAGAGACCCTTCAATGAGCTGCCGTGCAGCACAATGTCCATCAACTTCTTGTGGGCCCGGTCCAATTTCTGCAGTATTTTGTTTTGTTTGTTAAAAATCACCCCCAAGATGGGGACAATTATCTCCGAAAAGGACAGGTCAAACGGGACTTCCAACAAAGGGATGTTATGTTCGTTTGCACACCTGATAAGCTCTTCGGGTATCTCCCTGATAAAACGCTTAGGCTTGATGGCCAGCCCGGCCGCTCCTTTCTCGTCCAACCTGGGCAGCAGCTTTTCCATCAAGTCGGGGTATTCCCGGAAGGAATAGCCGGTAGTTAGTAAAAATTCCCCCTCCACTACCCAGTCTACGATATCCGGCACCTCTATGACATTTACCAGCTTGATAACGCGCCCCAGGCCTTCCCTGCCCCCCACCACGTTCAATCTGTTGACAACGCCAAGCGAAAGCGCCTCTTTGACTGTAATACCATATTGTTTCAGCACAGCTCCACCTCCGGTTAAGCAGGCTATCTCTACTCTAGACAGTAGCAGAGGATTGTTCCTAATGTCAATAGACACTCCATGCCGCCAAGGGATGACGATTAACGATCTGGCCGCTGCCGCCGGGTTGAGCGCCATATATTGTGTCAGTGTTGAGGCTTTATTTCGCCGGGATTAATTTCTGCTGTTTACACGATGAGCATCCCCGCCTGCTCCCGGTCCATATCCCGGGCCATCAGGGCCGCGGCCACATCCTGCCGGCGCAAGCGGGGTGAACCGTCCAGATCAGCAAAGGTGCGGGCTACTTTTAAAAACTTGTGATAGGCCCGGGCGCTGTAATGAAAGCGCGCATAAGCCTGCTCCAGCAGGCGCCGCCCCTCCACCTCCAGATTGCAGTGCTCCTTCACCAGCGCCGCTGTCATCTGGGCGTTGCAGTTGATCCGGGCTATGCCGGCAAAACGGCTGAGCTGCCGCTCCCGCGCAAACGCCACACGCTCGCGCAGCGCCGCTGAGCTTGTACCGACGCTGTGTCCGGAAAGATCGAGGAAATTGACCGGCTGCACGTACTTCTGGATATCCATGCGATCGAGAATGGGGCCGGAGAGTTTGTGGCGGTACTTGAGCACCTCGTAGTCGCTGCAGCGGCAGCGCTCCTGGCCGTAATAGCCGCACGGACAGGGATTCATGGCAGCTACAAGCATAAAACTGCAGGGGTAGGAGTTGCTGTATTTGACACGGGAGATAGTGACGCGCCGGTCTTCCATGGGCTGGCGCAGTGCGTCCAGCGTTTTCTTGCCAAATTCGGCGATCTCATCGAGGAAAAGAACGCCGCAGTGGGCCAGGGAGATTTCTCCCGGAGTGGCCTCGCTGCCGCCGCCGATCAGGGCGCTGGTGGAGGCGTTGTGATGGGGCGCGCGAAAGGGACGGCTCTGGATAAGGCGGCCCCGCTCTCTCAGCAGGCCCGCCACTGAATAGATCTTTGTCACCTCCAGCGCTTCTTCCTCTGTCATACGGGGCAGTATGGTGGGGATACGCCGGGCTACCATGGACTTGCCGCAACCCGGCGCGCCAAGCATAAGCATGTTATGCCCTCCGGCGGCAGCAGCCACGACATACTCAAACAGTGCATCCTGGCCCTGCACCTCCTGAAAATCAATATTGTCCCAGTTTTCCTCCGGCAATTTTGCTTCTGCTTCAGGCGGCAGCGTGTAAGGCGTTTCTCCTTTTAAAAATGAAACGACCTCTGCCAGGTGATTGAACGCATAAATATTGAGATCCCGCACCAGTAAGGCTTCTCCCATGTTTTCTCGGGGCACGCAGAGGTGTTCCACCCCGGCCTCCCGTGCTGCCATCGCCATGGGCAGCACACCGGGACAGGGGCGCAGGGTCGCATTGAGAGAAAGCTCCCCCACAAAAGCAAAACCGTCAAGCGGTTCCACGGGGCTTAGCTGTTCCGAACGCAGCAACACCCCCACCGCAACCGCCAGATCAAAATGGGAGCCGCTCTTTTTAATATCTCCCGGGGCCACATTAATCAGCACTTTGCCCCCGGGAAATTTATAGCCGGCAAAAAGAACGGCCGCCTGCACGCGCTCGCGCGCTTCCCTAACGGCAGTATCCACCAAACCTACCACAGAAACGGCAGGCAGGCCGTTTAATGTATCAATCTCCACCTCCACCGGGTAAGCATCCACCCCGGAGAGGGCAAAGCTTTTCACCACCGAGGCCATATCCCAAACACCTCCCTCTTAATCAAGCCAAATCTGGCACATTTTTTTAGCGCTGCACTGCGTCCCTCTCCGCCCCACCGCACCGCAGCGCACAATAGCATCGCACCCCCGTAGGGAACGGTCTTGAGCGTTCCGCTGCCCCTACCATCACTACGCGGGCAGTTCCAATATTCTCCACATTCAGGCAAAACTCCTGCTTGCGCGTGCATGGAACGCGGTCATTAATCGCGGGCATTAATTCCTGTAAAGGATTTTTTAATCTTTTGGCGAATGAGTAAAGGGGGAAATTTAGTGAGTATACAGGGAGGCCGATACATGAATAAACTGCCGGATTACATTGGACCATGCGCTTTCGGCATCAAGATGGGGGTGATCACACCCCATTGCGACCTGCTGGGTATGGTACACGGGGCCATGCAGCAATGCGCAAACGATTACTTTCTGGATGACGGTGACGTTATCTGTATTACGGAATCGGTGGTGGCACGGGCACAGAACAACTTTGTCACCACTGATGATATTGCCGCGGAGCTGCGGACAAAATACGACGTCAAAGCAAGCGACAGGCTTGGCGTGCTCTTTCCCATTACCAGCCGCAACCGCTTCGCCCTTATTTTAAAAGGCATAGCCAAGGCAGCTTCGCGGGGTGAAGTAATCGTTCAATTTTCCTTCCCCTGCGACGAAGTGGGGAATATGATTGTCTCACCTGAATTTGCGGACAGCTGCGCGATTAATGGAATGCTTGAATACGAAGAGATACAGCACAGCTGCCGCCATCCCATTACCAAAATTGACTACCCCGGGTACTATAAGAAAATTATCGAGGCGGAGGGGGCAAGGGCAAAGGTCTACCTCTCCAACAATCCGGAGATAATGACTGCCCTAAAACCCGATTGCGTGGTCATAGCCAACATTCATGAACGGCATAAAACCCGTGAAATGATGCGGGGCAAAATACCAAACTACCTGACCCTGCAGGATATCTGCAATGACCCCTCCCGCCCGGCATGGTCCGAGTGGGGGCTTTTGGGCAGCAATATGTCTTCGGATAACCTGCTGAATCTCGCTCCGCGGGACGGCGATACCTTTGCCTTGAGCGTCCAGCGGATAATTTACGATCAGCTGGGTAAAAAAGTGGAAGTAATCATCTACGGCGATGGCGCGTATAAAGACCCTGGTACCGGCATCTATGAACTGGCCGATCCGCAGCCATGTCTGGGCAGCACCGCAGCCTTCAAGGAAGGGCGCATGCGCGAAGGCATCAAGTATAAACTGGTGGCCGACTCGGCCCATGCGGAAGGCAAGAGCATCACCGAAATAGAAGCATTGCTGACGGAACACAAGCAGAAGAAGTTCGGACAGGATGATATGGTCAGCGAAGGAACGACCCCGCGCAAGCTGGAGGATCTCATTGCCAGCCTGGCCGACCTGGTGAGCGGTTCCGCCGATGCGGGTACACCCCTCATCCTGGTAAAGGGGATATTCACGGAAAGGTAAAACTTTACGGAATGGTCGGGTATTTTCATCTCTCTGGTGGTGTCACTGCTGAAGATGGTGCCTTGGGGGTTTGTCCTGAATTCTACAAATAGGCGCGGGCCAGGGCGTAAAGAAATCCGGCCTTGAAATGCAGGCTGGGGATATCGATGCGTTCGTTTTTACCATGTATCGTGGCACGCCCCTCCCGGTCAGATTCGGGGATCATGTGGCCGATACCGTAGCAGGGGATACCGGCATGGCGCAGGAAACGGGAGTCGGTAGCACCCGGGGAGATATGGGGCAGGCAGACAATTTCCCGGTCGGCTATCTGTGCGGTTACCTCCGCGGTTACCCGCTCCAGCAGGCGATAATAAGGGGAGTCAGCTGTGGAGAATGTGGGGGGATAATAATTGAAAATCTGCGCATCCACAGCGTCACCAATGCGGCTGCGCAGCTCGTGTTGCACGTAATTTTGATCCTGGCCGGGGAGAATGCGGATATCAACATCGGCCGTACACGCGTCGGGCACGATATTTGTCTTGTTACCGCCTTGCACAACATTGGGCGAAACGGTCATGCGCGTCATGGAGCGGAGTCCTTCGGCAAAATCACGGTCCATTACGGCCAGGCCGTCCAGCAAGCGGTCAACGGTTTCCACCGAAACGGGAATCTCCAGGCCGGCGGCACGGCCCAGTTCCTGCAGGAGAAACTGCACTTCCGGTATGAGGATTATTTCCGCCCGGTAAGCAGCAAGGGCATGCAGGGCAGCGGCCATCTTTGTCACCGCGTTTTCGCCCAGCGCAGGCACGGAACCGTGGCAGGCTTTGCCGCTGGCTTGCAGCCTGCTCCAAGCCGTTCCCTTCTCCCCCACCTGGAAAAAGAAAAAGGTCTGCCCGCCCAGTACGACGGGCTCATCCCCACCTTCATTCACCGCAAAATCCGCCCGTAATTTTTCCGGACACCGCTCCAGCAGGTAGCGGACACCGCAGCGGCCGCCTTGCTCCTCATCAGCGGTAGCGGCAAAAAGAAGCGTTCCCTTGAGGGGCACCTTCTCGGCAGCCAGGCGCAGCAGGGCATAAAGTTCCGCCGCCAGGAGACCTTTGCAATCCCGGGCGCCGCGCCCGTAAATTAACTGACCCCGCCTCTCGCCGGAGAAAGGGTCGCATTCCCAGCCCTCACCCACCGGCACCACGTCACTATGGACCAGGAAGAGGAGCCGCCGCTCCCCGTTTTGCGGGCCGAGGCGGGCAATGAAGTTGCCCCGCCCCTGCTCTCCCTCGATAATCTCGTTTTCTATGCCTGCGCTGTCACATACATCCTTGAGGTAGCGGGCAACCAAGCTTTCATTGCCCGGCGGGTTTACCGTATTCAGTCGGATCAGATCCACAAGCATCCGTTCCGGTGTGAGCATGCTTAAATTACCCTCCAATCAGCTTCTTGAGGTTTCAGCTTTATTTCAGCGCCTCGCGAAAAAAAGCGGCCATTTTGCGGGCCATCTCCGGCTCATGACCCCACCAGAAGTGATCCACTCCCTGCACCACTGTGACCGTAACCTTGTGTCCCATTGTGCCAGTCTCCCGGTAAAGATCTGCCGGCGCAACCACATGATCATCCGTACCGCTGATGATAAAGAGCGGTTTATCCATATCCTGCAAAGCTCCTGGGATTATAACGGGCGCAACGCAGCCAATTGCCCGCACAAGCGTATTTTTCCTGCCTTCGTCAAGGGCCACCATCCCACCGAAAGAGTAGCCCATCAGGCCGAGACGGGTGGCATCAATTTCCTCTTGCTCCCCCAGCGCTGTCAGGGCAGCGCGGATATCATCTTTCTCCCCCACCCCGTTGTCAAATCGGCCGTCGCTTGCACCAACACCGCGAAAGTTGAAACGGAAAGCGGCAATCCCTTCCGTAAGGAGAGCCCGGCTCACCGCCATGATCACGCTGTTATCCATATTGCCGCCGTAAAGGGGGTGAGGATGGCAGAGCACCACACCGGGCAGTTCCCCGGCCCCGTGACTGCCGGGCAGATGCAGCATCCCTTCCATGTTCAGCGCTGCGGATTTAAAGGTAACGGGCACCAGTGTCATCTCGCCACCTGCTTTCAGCCGGACGTAAGCCGGCCCCACTTTTTCCTGTTTACTGTTGCAGCCAAATCATCCAGATTAAGCTGCGGGACAAACAAAAAAAGCCCGCTTTGGCAGCAGTAAAATAATGGAGCGGGTGATGGGAATCGAACCCACGCGACTGGCTTGGAAGGCCAGGGCTCTGCCATTGAGCTACACCCGCATGTACATTTGCATTGCTTTTAGGTTTACATTATAACTCTTTTCCCGGCGGAGCGCAAGTTTTTAAAAAGAGCGCAACAATTCAGTAAAGTATCCCATTAATTCCGGCAGGTAATAATAAGCATATGACGAAATATATAAAATTAGGAACACAACTTCTAAGGAGGTGTGCTTATGGTGCCGGAACAAGATGTAAAAATGCAGGAGATTATGGAAACGGTCGCGGGGCTGATGGCCCTGGCCGCCCGCACTGCACCGAAAGCAAAGGGCAGGGATTACCTGGAGATCAAGATCCTCCAGGGGGATGCACTGGAAAGACTGGCTGACGCCATGGTGGCATATGCCCAAAAGGCTGGCAGTGACAAACAACATTTTGCCCGTGACGGAGAAAATGTGCGACGTTCAGCAGTCGTTTTCTTAATTTCATTAAAAGAGCCCAAGCCGGCAGGACTTAACTGCGGCGCATGTGGTTTTGCCCGCTGTAGCGAGCTGCAGGAGCGGGAAATTCCCGACAGCGAATTTAGCGGTCCGCTCTGCGCCTGGAGGTATGTGGACATAGGGATCGCCCTGGGCTCCGCCGCCAAAACAGCCTCTCTGCATAACGCCGACAATCGTATGATGTATACCATCGGCGCCGTCGCCCGGGCACAAAAGCTGATTGAGGGTAAGTTTGTGGTCGGGATCCCCCTCTCCGCCGCGGGCAAGAACATCTACTTTGACCGCATAGTATAGCGACACACGGGTCAAGGGAGCGGGACAATACCACTTTCCATAAGTACCCTGGCCTGCGCTTGAGCCCTTTTGATTTTGCCCATGGCCGCGTTAAAGATTTCTTCTTCCGTCATCACCACCCGGGCCAGACCTTCTTTGATCGCCTGCAGGGCGGTTGCAGTAGCCACACGGGGGAATACTTCCCAGTTGTCCATGGTGGGCAGGATCTCCTCAGCATTTAAGCCCCTGCGGGCGGCACAGGCAGCCAGTTCCTCCGCGGCAGCGATGCACATAGTATCGGTAATGGCGCTGGCCTGCACATCCAGGATACCGCGGAAGATGGCGGGGAAGCCCAGCGAATTATTGACCTGGTTGGGGAAGTCGGAACGTCCGGTGGCTACGATGGCGGCACCCGCATCCCTGGCTTCCCACGGCCATATTTCGGGAATGGGGTTGGCGCAGGCAAAGACAATGGGGGCGGCGGCCATGGATCTGATCCACTCTTTTTTAATGGTATCAGGACCGGGCTGGGAGAGGGCAATAAGCACATCAGCCCCCGCCATGGCCTCAGGGACAGCGCCGCGGCGCTGCTTCGCATTGGTAATTTTGCTGAATTTCAGTTTGTCCCCGTGGTCCGGAGTAATGTCGCGGCGCTCCCGGTGCAAGATGCCTTTGCTGTCCGCGATGATGATGTTGCCGGCAGGGATGCCATAAACTAAAAAGAGCCGGACGGTGGCGATGTTGGCGGCTCCGGCACCGATTAAGGCGATTTTGATCTTTTTTATGTCCTTACCGACGATTTTAACGGCATTGATCAGCCCAGCCAGGGTAACGCAGGCGGTACCCTGCTGGTCATCATGCCAGACGGGGATGCGGCATTCGGCACGCAGGCGTTCGAGGACATAAAAGCACTTGGGATTGGCAATATCTTCCAGATTAATACCGCCGAAACTGGGCTGGAGCAGCTTGACAAAATTGACCAGCTCATCGGGATCCTTGGTATCGACACAGATAGGAAAGGCATCGACACCTCCCAGGTACTTAAAGAGCAGCGCCTTGCCTTCCATGACCGGCAGGGCGGCCTCCGGTCCGATGTCGCCCAGGCCCAGGACGCGGGTGCCGTCGGAGACGACGGCGACAAAGTTGGCTTTGTTGGTATGACGGTAAACTTCTTCCCTATTGGCGTGAATGGCCTTGCAGGAAGCAGCCACACCCGGGGTATACCAGATGGCGAAGTCATTGTAGTCGCGTACGGCAGCTTTTAGAGATACCTCCAGTTTGCCCCGGTAAAAGGGGTGGAGCCGCAGGGCATCCTCCGCCGGCTTGGAAGCTTTGGCCAACAGTGCGTCTTTTTCTTCTTGCAAGGCTTTTGTCACTCCTGTCTTTTTAAAAAACTTTACCACGCATACTCACGGCGGCCCGCCGCGTAGAGGTCATTGCCATAGGCATCATTTATTACCACGGCTGGAAAATCCGCCACGACAAGGCGCCAGATCGCTTCGGGGCCAAGTTCCGCGTAAGCCACAAGCTGCGCTTCCTTGATTGTCCGGGCAAGCAAAGCGCCGGCGCCGCCGGTTGCCGCCAGGTAAACGGCCCTGTAATCCTGAAAAGCCTGGATGGTGGCGGCGTTGCGGCTGCCCTTGCCGATAACCGCCCCTAAGCCACGGGCCAAAAGGGCAGGGGTATAATCGTCCATACGGCCGCTGGTGGTCGGACCGGCAGAGCCGATGATCTGACCCGGCCTGGCCGGGGCGGGACCCATGTAGTAAATGATCTGCCCCCGCAGCGCAAAGGGCAGCGGTTCATCTTTTTCCAGCAGCTCCACCAGTTTTTTGTGGGCTGCATCCCGCGCGGTATAGATAACGCCGGAGACGCGCACATTGTCGCCGGCCCGCAGCTCCATGATCCGCGATTCACTTAAAGGGGTGCTGATCCTGTGCGGCTGCATATGACGGCCTCCTTAAAGCAGACGTTCAGCATGACGGCTGGCATGGCAGTTGATATTGACAGCGGCCGGCAAGCTGGCGATATGGCAGGGATATGTTTCGATATGGACGGCCAGGGCGGTAATCCTTCCGCCAAAGCCCTGGGGGCCGATGCCCAACTTATTGATCTGCGCGAGCATCTCCTTTTCCAGGGCGGCGTAGAAGGGGTCGGGGTTGGGCCGGCCCAGGGGGCGTAGCAGCGCTTTTTTGGCCAGATAGGCCACCTTTTCAAAGTTACCGCCGCAGCCAACGCCGACAATTACCGGCGGGCAGGGGTTGGCACCGGCCCGGCAGACCGTATCCACAACAAAGTCCAAGAGCCCCTGGCGGCCCTGGGAGGGGGTGAGCATCTTTACGGCGCTCATGTTTTCACTGCCGCCGCCCTTGGGAGCCAGGATGAGCTTAATCTTATCGCCGGGAACCAGTTTGAGGTGGATGACGGCGGGGGTATTGTCGCCCGTATTCATCCGCTGCAGGGGGTCGCTGACGATGGATTTGCGCAGGTAGCCTTCGTCATAACCGCTGCGCACACCCGCATGAATGGCTTCACTAAAATCGCCGCCCACAATGCGCACCTGCTGGCCCAGTTCCACAAAAAGCACAGCAGTACCCGTATCCTGACAGATGGGCACCTCTTCCTCCCTGGCGATACGGGCATTTTCCAGAAGCTGCCGAAAAACTTCCCGGCCTATGGGGGATACTTCCGCGGCCAGGCCCGCCTCTAAAGCCGCAACAACATCTGCACCGAGATAATAGTTGGCTTCCTTGCACAGCTGCGCCACCGCTGCGGTTATCAGGCTTACATCAATTTCCCGCATTTCCCGTATCTCTCGTATCTCCCGCATCTTTTCCCCTTCCGGTACCATGGTTATCGCCAAACCAGAGAACGCGCTGGGGCAGGGGGATTTCCATGCCCGCATCTTCCAGCGCGGTTTTGATTTGTAAAAGGAGCTCCATCCTTACTGTAAACCACTCACCGGTGGGCGCCCACACCATCACCATGATATTGACGCTGTTCTCGCCCAGTCTGTCCACAAATACCTGGGCAGGAGGATTTACCAGGGCCAGAGGGTATTTGTTAATTGTCTCGCCAATGATGTTGATAGCCTGCTGCGCGTCGTCGCTGTAGCGGATTCCCACCACGCGATCAAACCTTCTTACCTGGTGGGAGACAAAATTGGTAATTCTGGATGTAAAAACAGTTTCATTGGGGATACGCACATATAAGCCGTCAAAGGTGCGAAGGGTGGTGGAGATAATGCGGATATCCTCCACAAAACCGGTTATCCCGTCTATTTCCACAATATCCCCGATTTTTACAGGCCTCTCCATAATCAAAAAAATTCCCGAAACAAGGTTGCCGATAATGCTTTGGCTGGCGAAAGCGACAGCCAGGGCGACAATGCCGCCGGCTACCATCAAGCCTGATGGTTCAACACCGATAAGAGGAAGCACCAGAATTATGGCGATAACGATGGCGGCGTAAGTAAGCAACTTTACAATTAACTCCAGGTGTTCCCTGGCAATTCTGTCCCGAAGGGACCTTCGTATGTTCAGCGCCAATAGCTTGGAGATCAGCAGTGCCCCCAGAAAAATAAGCAGCGCCATGCTAATATCAAGCACGGTAACCTCTCCGTAGACAACCCGTTCAAAGATCATATCCCTTCCACCATGACGCACCTAGGGCCGGTCATAATAGTTTTTCTGGGAACGAGTAATTTTGTGGACAGCTCCATGTCCGGTTGGGGAGAAAAACTTTTAAAACCGGTCTCCGCAGAGGTTTCGCTGAGAATGCGCATATAAGCCGAACAGCACACAATCTGTCGATTATAATAGATCAGCAGATCATGGGCACAGAAAACAGCTTTGCTTATCTCAATCCAGCGCGGCTGAGTATTTTTTATCTGCAAATACATCACCCCCGCCAGGCGCGGATTGGGCGCCGGGGAGACAGTGTATGCCTTGCTTTTCCAGTACCGGCAAATCAGCCCGGTCCCGGGTGGGCCATACAGGGTATACTTGGGAACGTCAAGGGTAAAAATATCCAAGACGATGGGACCTTGATCTTCGGCAAAAAATACGGCGCCAATCTCCACGGGGAAAGTGAGCATTACTTCTGCTGTTTCGCGCGGCTTGACGCTTAAGGTTGCATCAAGTTCAATGAGGAAAAAAGTGGTAATCTCTTTTGGCTTATGCACAGGCTCCACAGGATTGAACAAAACCCGGCCTTCAGTCCCAAAGATAATCTTTTCCCGGGTCTCCCCGCCGTACCTTCTGCGATAAAGGATGTTTTTCCCTTCTTGATCCACGAAAACAGATAGGTTTCCGTGCTCAATGTTCAGGGGAATATCATAATAACCAAAATAAAATTCATCCCCGTAATGTTCCGAATTACCGGCCGTTAAGAGGTTGTCCATCTTTTATTCATTCCTTATTTAGATTAAGCAAGTAAAGCAACAGGGGCTGCAAAAGCCCCCGTTGTTGTGGTCGGGGCGACAGGATTTGAACCTGCGACCTCCTGGTCCCAAACCAGGCGCGCTACCAAGCTGCGCCACACCCCGCTGTTACCTCCCGCCGCCGAAAGTCTCATCCGGGGCGATAATAAAATTTTAGCATGAACAAAGGGAAAAAGCAACCATTCTGTGATGCCGCGCCCTGAAAAGCTGCATCCTGAGATACAGCCTGCGCGTCAGTGCGGTACCTGCCGGGGCCGGCCGACGGGACCCTTGCCGGCGGTACGGGCGGGGCGGCGGAACGGTCGCAGGGGCGGGGGTCTTTTGTACCCGCCCGCAGCCGTTCCCTGCTTTAGG
>Ga0136715_1000015_pt1 | contig 33438 bp, 32 predicted proteins | sample SedPBSmetaG_FD_104916 | JGI IMG/M metagenome (GOLD analysis project Ga0136715, IMG submission 104916) | Freshwater sediment bacterial and archeal communities from Indian Creek, Illinois, USA to study Microbial Dark Matter (Phase II) -... | ecosystem: Environmental > Aquatic > Freshwater > Creek...
ACCTGAAGCAGATAGACCTGAAGCAGATAGACCTGAAGCAGATAGACCTGAAGCAGATAGACCTGAAGCAGATAGACCTGAAGCAGATAGACCTGAAGCAGATAGACCTGAAGCAGATAGACCCCGGTCAGGTAGGCCTCAGCCCGGCGAGCCCCAACCTGGCAAACCTGAGCCGGAAAAGCCGGAGGCGGATAAGCCAGATCCGGATGAGCCTGAGGAAGATAAGCCGGAAGCTGAAGTGCCCGGAGCAGGGTTGAATGTCTCAAGTGGACAGAGTTAAATCTTTAAGTATCGCCCCGACAAGGATTAGATCTTCTTCGTTGCATAAACAAAGGAACCACAGGCTGCTGTGATTCCTTTGTTTTTTTTTGGAGCCGGCGATGGGACTTGAACCCATGGCCTGCGCATTACGAATGCGCTGCTCTGCCACTGAGCTACGCCGGCCTGCAAATCATATTATATCACAAGCCTTCTAAAAGGCAAGATACACCGGCACCAGATACGCCGGCCCGAACATCATATTCCTTCATGGCTCTCTCCCGGAATGATAACTTTTATCCACTTTGGCTCTTCAGGTATTGTTTTTTTTACCCGGCAGGGATAAAATGATTTGGTAGGGCCGGTTGCCATATTTATTTTGTGGTATAACCGCCAGCGCCACAGGATTGAAGACAAAACTGGAGACAAGGGAGGTAATCGCCAATGGGAAAAGAAAAGCTGATTGCTGTTGCCGGTAAGGGAGGGACAGGTAAGACCACCTTTGCCGCTCTTTTTTTACGTTATCTTACGGAAAACTTTAAAAACAAGACCATTCTTGCGGTTGATGCCGATGCAAACGCAAACCTGAATGAAGCGCTGGGAATGAAGGTGGCGGAAACAATCTCCATGGCCCTGGATGACATCAAAGATTTTCGCAAGGTTCCCCAGGGCATGACCAAGGACGTGTTTATGGAGATGCGGATAAACCAGGCGCTGGTGGAGTCGGAGCAGATTGACCTTTTGGTTATGGGCAATCCGCACGGCCCCGGATGTTACTGCTACCCCAACGACCTCTTGAGAAAATTCCTGGAAAAACTGCGCGCCAATTATGATTTCGTAACTGTAGATAACGAAGCGGGACTGGAACACTTAAGCCGCCGCATTATCGATGATTTGGATATTCTTATTATCACCAGCGATGCCACGGCCCGGGGAGTGCGCTCCGCGGGGAGGGTTCATGAAATTGTGCGCACGTTGGGGATTAAGGTCAAAAAAGTTTATCTGGTGATCAGCCGGGCAGGGGAGGACAGCGCCCGGGTGCTGGATGATGAGATCAAAAAAATAGGCCTGGAGCTTATCGGTACCATTCCCTTGGACGACCGAGTGGCGGATTTTGACCTGCAGGGCCATCCTCTTTTTCAACTGCCGGACGATTCCTCTGCGGTACAGGCGGTGGCAGGAATAGCCCGCAAGATGGAGCTTTAAATATGAACCCGTTCTCAATTCCAGTGGTCACTGTGGAAGGGGAGTGCATACGCGTTGATTAACATGAAATTTTGCGGGGGAGCGGGCACGGTCACGGGATCATCCTTTCTCCTCCGCTTCAACGGACGACAGGTGCTCATCGACTGCGGCATGTTCCAAGGGGGAAAGGAACTGCGGCGCAGGAATTTTCATGATTTCCCCTTTGATCCGGCTGCTGTCGATGCTGTTTTTCTTACCCATGCCCATATCGACCACAGCGGCCTGCTGCCCAGACTGGTACGGAACGGATTTCGTGGCAGGATTTACGCCTCCCATGCCACACGGGCTCTCTGTGGAATTATGTTGCCGGACAGCGGCTACATCCAGGAGATGGAAGCGGAGTGGGATAACCGTAAGGCCAGACGGGCGGGAAGAGACGAAACACCTCCCCTTTACACGGTAGCAGAAGCTCAAAACACCTTAAGCCAGTTCCATGGGGTGGTGCAGGATGAGATTGTCACCCTTTTCCCTGATTTTTGTTTCCGTTTCCGTAATGCGGGACATATCCTCGGGTCGTCTTTGCTGGAGTTCTGGATCACTGATGACGGAGCGGTACAGAAACTGGTTTTTACCGGGGATCTGGGCCGGGAGGGGCAGCCGATTATCTGCGATCCCGACATAATCGAGGATGGGGATTACCTCATTATGGAATCCACGTACGGCATGCGCTTGCATGAGGGGGAAGAAAAGAAAGAAGCATTGCTGGCGCAGGTTATTAACGAATCGCTGCGGCAGGGAGGTAATATAGTCGTTCCTGCTTTTGCCGTGGGACGTACGCAGGAGCTCCTCTATACGCTGAACCAGCTCATCGACCGGGGAGAAATACCACCGCTGCCCATTTATATCGATAGCCCCATGGCCATTCGTATTACGGATCTGTTCATGCAGCACAGCGAATATTTTGATCTGCAGATGCGTGATGCCGTGCTCCGCGGGGAAAGCCCCCTGCATTTCCCTGAAGCCAAATTTACGCCAACCGTGGATGAATCGCGTGCCATTAATGATATAAGGGGCGGGGCGATGATTATCTCCGCCAGCGGTATGTGCGATGCGGGCCGGATCAAACATCATCTCAAGCATAACCTCTGGCGGCCGGAGAGCACGGTTCTCTTTGTGGGCTATCAGGCGGAGGGAAGCATGGGGCGCCGTTTGCTGGATGGAGCTAAAGAAGTAAGTCTTTTTGGCGAAGAGATCGCCGTACGGGCACGCATCGTTTCGCTGGACGGTTTTTCCGCTCATGCCGACCGCAATGAACTATTAACATGGGTTGGCAAGTTCAAAAAAATACCGTCGCAGATAATCCTGGTGCATGGCGAAACAAAAGCGCTGGAGGGCTTGGCCGCTGCCCTGCAGGAAGAATATGGCTTGTCTGCGTATATTCCTTCTTATCTTGAAGAAATTTCCCTTTTAACCATGGCAAAGGAAGAAGTGCCTTCCAAAGAAGAATATTCCAGCGAAGAAATCCAGGAGATTATACCCCATCGTGCCCCCTTCCTCCTGGTGGACCGGATCATTGGGCTAGTGCCGGGGCGGAAGGCCATCGGGATAAAATATGTTAAAGCCGAAGAACCCTATTTCTCCGGTCATTTTCCCGGAGAACCGGTGATGCCCGGTGTGCTTATTGTGGAAGCGCTGGCTCAGGTGGGGGCGGTAGCCCTACTCAGCAAGGAGGAAAACAAGGGTAAGCTGGCTCTTTTCCGCGGCATTGACCGGTTTAAATTCCGTGGAATCGTACGCCCCGGCGACACCCTTTTGCTGGATGTAACATTAACCTCCATGAAAGGTGTCGCGGGCCGCGGGGATGCCCGTGCCAGCATAGGCGGCAAGGTGGTTGCCTCGGGCGAACTGGTTTTTGCCCTGGTGGAGCGCGGCACGCTGTAAATACAAAAAAACAGCAGTAAGGATGTGCATAGTAAACATAACAAAAAAGATGGAGGAGGTATCTTACAGTGAATCGTAACGGCGTAGTTTTATTTACTTCCGAATCGGTAACGGAAGGTCATCCGGACAAAGTATCGGACCAGATCTCCGATGCGATCCTCGATGCCATTATGAAAGAAGATCCCCATGGCCGGGTTGCGGCGGAGACGCTTGTTACCACCGGCCTGGTGCTGGTATCGGGGGAGATTACCACACAGTGCTATGTGGATATACCGCGTATTGCCCGGGAAACGGTCAAGGAGATCGGTTATACCCGGGCAAAATATGGTTTTGACGGGGATACCTGTGCCGTGCTCACCTCCATTGATGAGCAGTCGCCCGACATTGCCCTGGGAGTAAACAAATCCTGGGAGCTGAAAAGCGGTGATGAGCAGGAAAATATTTACAATACCATCGGTGCAGGGGACCAGGGCATTATCTTTGGCTTTGCCTGCACCGAAACAGCGGAACTGATGCCCCTGCCCATTTCCCTGGCGCACAAGCTGGCCCTGCGTCTGGCTCGGGTACGTAAAGAAAAAATGGTCAATTACCTGCGGCCTGACGGCAAGTCACAGGTAACGGTGGAATATATTGACGGGAAGCCATCCCGCGTATCGTCTGTCGTCCTGGCGGCACAGCACAGCGACGAGGTATCCTTGGAAAAGCTGCGTGAGGAACTGGTGGAGCTTGTCATTAAAGAGGTTATACCACGGGAGCTGCTGGAAGGGACGAAATACTATATTAACGCAACGGGGCGTTTTGTGATCGGCGGGCCCCTCGGCGATACGGGCTTGACAGGCCGCAAGATCATTGTGGATACATACGGAGGTTATTCCCGTCACGGCGGCGGCTGTTTCTCCGGCAAAGATCCCACCAAGGTGGATCGTTCCGCCAGCTATATGGCTCGCTATGTGGCCAAGAACGTGGTGGCGGCAGGTCTGGCGGAGAAGTGTGAACTGGAACTTGCCTATGCCATCGGGGTGGCCCGTCCACTTTCCGTTTTTGTGGATACTTTCGGCACGGAGAAGATCCCGGTGCAAAAAATTGAGCAGCTTATCTGCGACAACTTTGACCTGCGCCCGGCCGCCATTATCGACAAACTTAACCTGCGGCGCCCTCTCTACAAGCAGATAGCCGCGTACGGGCACTTCGGCCGGGAGGACGTGGATCTGCCTTGGGAAAAAACGGACAAGGCGGAAACACTGCTATCTTCACTATCTTCAGGATAAGGAGACTGCTTATACCTTTGGAAAGCCTGGAGGGAATTCTGGAGCGCATCACCTTTTACAGCAATGAGACATCCTATATGATCGGACGTCTGAGCCGGTCCGGTAAGGAGAACGTGACCGTAGTAGGCTATTTCCCCCCGCTGCAGGAGGGGGAAAGCCTGCTCTTGCGTGGCGAGTGGACGGTTCATCCCCGTTACGGCCGGCAGTTCCTCATGCAGGAATGGGAGCTGCTTACCCCCACCAGCCGCAGAGGTTTGGAGCGTTTTCTTGCTTCCGGTTTAATCAAGGGAGTGGGCGAACATACGGCCCGCCTGCTGATCAAACATTTTGACCTGAAAGTGCTGGAGATAATCGGCACAGAACCGGCGCGCCTGGCGGAGGTGCCCGGTATTGGTCCCAAAAAAGCGGCCCGAATCCACCATAGTTACCTGGAGCGGCAGGAGATCAAGGAAGTGATGCTTTTTCTCCAGGATTACGATGTGAGCCCCGCGCTGGCAGTGCGTATCTTTAAGCACTATGGGAAAAACAGTATTCCCATATTGCGAGAGAACCCCTATCGCCTGGCCGAAGAGGTATACGGCATCGGCTTTATCACGGCGGACAAAATCGCCCGTAAATTGGGGCTTCCTTTTAATGCGCCGCAGCGGGTCAGGGCTGCCCTTATCTTTATTTTAAACCGGGCAGCTGATGACGGGCATGTCTACCTTCCCCGCGAAGAGCTCTGCCGTATGGTTGAGGAACTTTTGTTCCCGCCTCAGCAGGATGTGGAGGCAGCTATCCCCCCCGCCGGCGGGGAGGGTGACCGTGTTTCCCATTCCTTAATGACGGAGCAGATACATGAGCTTGTGGCCGCCCGCCAGCTTTTTGCGCAAGCGGATCCCGCCGGAACAGAGATCATTTATGCCGCCCCTTTTTATTATGCGGAGAAAGGGGTTGCCGAGAAGCTGATCGCGTTGCTGCAGCGGCAGCTAATGCTCTTTACACAGCAGGAAAAGGGGGCTGTGGATGCAGTACTGCGGGAGGAAAAACTAAGCATGGCGCCGGAGCAGGTGGAGGCAATCAGGGGGGCATGCGAAAACGGTGTGATGGTGATCACAGGCGGTCCGGGTACGGGAAAGACTACCACTATCCGTACGCTGCTCAAACTGTTTCAGCGTTATCGCCTTAAAGTTGCGCTTACTGCCCCTACGGGACGGGCTGCCCGCCGTATGGCGGAAGCAACAGGCATGGAGGCGAAAACAATTCATCGCCTGCTTGAGTATACTTATACGGATGGACAAGGTTTTCGTTTTCAGCGCTGCGAGGAAAATCCCCTCGCTGTACAGGTTGTTATTGTGGATGAGGTTTCCATGGTGGACCTGATTCTCTTTTATAACCTCCTCAAGGCCCTGCCGGCCGGCTGCCGTCTCCTCCTTGTGGGTGATGTGGACCAGCTGCCTTCTGTTGGCGCCGGAAATGTTCTGCGCGATGTGATTAACTCCGGAACCGTACCGGGTGTGCGCTTGCAGACAATCTTCCGGCAGGCCCGGGAAAGCATGATTGTGGTCAATGCTCACCAGATCAACAAGGGAGAATTTCCCTATCTCAACCGGCGGGAAAAGGATTTTTTCTTTATACCTGAAGAAGACCCGGAAAAGGTAGAACAGCGCATTGTGGAACTATGCCGGGAGCGCCTGCCCCATTTCGGATCCTTTGATCCCTTCGCGGAGATTCAGGTGCTCACGCCGATGCGCCGCACCAAAGCGGGAGTGGATGTTTTAAACAGGCTGCTGCAGCAGGACCTGAACCCGCCGGCGCACCATAAGGGCGAACTAGCCTATGGCAGTTTTGTGTTCCGCCTGGGGGACAAGGTCATGCAGATACGCAACAACTATGAAAAAGATGTTTTTAACGGCGATGTGGGGCGTATTACGGCCATTGACAAGGAAGAGGGGGAGTTGATTGTCAACTTTTCCGACCACCCCGGCAACCGGGAAGTTGACTATGCGGGCAGTGACCTCGATGAACTTGTTCTTGCTTACGCCGTTTCCGTACACAAGAGCCAGGGCAGTGAGTTTCCGGTAGTGGTCATGCCGGTTATTACCCAGCATTATATGCTGCTGCAGCGCAACCTGCTTTATACCGCCATTACAAGGGCGCGCCGCCTTGTGGTGCTGGTAGGGACGCGCCGCGCCATCGCCATTGCCGTAAGCAACAATAAAGTGGAACAGCGCTACAGCAACCTTGCCCACCGCCTCTGCCGGCCAGAGGGAATCTGAAAAGCTTAAAAATCCACTGTTATACCTGCGGTGGCCTGGCAGGACCTGTTATCCCTTTGTTTGCCTGCATGAAGGCATTGATCTGCTTGTCCAGCCTTAAAGATGCAGCAAGCACTGCTGCCGATATGCGGTTATCCCGCTTATAGATGAAGTGCAGTTGTTGCCGCAGACGGCTTATTTCCTTAAGAGTGTTTGTTTCATCCAACATGGTTTTTGTCCTTTCGGGCATGACTTCCGCCCGGCAATTCAATAAACAAAACAGTGCTATTAAATCCATCTAATTATAGCTAAATATGGTTATATTTACAGGGGTAAATTTGTTAATATTTCTTAAAATAATGGCATTTCGACGAAAATTAACAGAAATTATATATTATTTAAACAAAGGATCGGTTCATGTCTCTGCTACAAACAATTTTCGATCTTTTTTTTCCGCCCCGCTGCCCATTCTGCCTAGAGCTCCTTGCGGCAGGCAGCGCGGATGGAGCCGTCTTGCTTCCCTGGGGCAAGATACAAGAAGGAGCGGTTCTCTGTACCCGTTGTGCCGCGGCGCTGCCCTGGCTTACGGGCTGTTGTCCGCGCTGCGCCCGCCCCCAGGCGTTGCCGCAAGGGCAAAAGAACGGCTGCCCCTCCTGCCGCACCGGCCGGCTTGCTTTTGCCCATTGCTGTGTTTTGGGCAGTTACCAGGGAGCACTGCGCCAAACCCTGCACCGCTTTAAATACGGGGGGGAGAAATCCCTGGCTCTGCCCTTGGGCCGGCTGCTGGCATCCCGGCTTTCCACCATGTCCTGGCTCCCCGCGGTGGAGCTGCTGACAGCGGTGCCTCTTGCGTTGCCGCGCCAGCGGGCCCGGGGCTACAACCAGGCGGCATTACTCGCGGGTACGCTAAGCCGGGAGCTGGGTATTCCCGTCCTGCCTTTGTTGGAACGTGCCCGGGATACGGCAAGCCAGACCGGGTTAGACCGCCGGCAGCGCTGGGAAAATATGCACGGGGCCTTTTATTGCCTTAAAGACAACCTGCAGGGAAAATATATCCTCCTTGTGGATGATATCCTCACTTCCGGCGCTACCGCCCATGCTGCTTCTCTGGCGCTCAAAGCGGGAGGGGCAGCAGTTATCAGCGTTGCCGCGGTTGCCCGGTAATATTACTGAAGTTTTTGCCTGATGTGGGTTGCCACGGCGAAGACAAACCCTAAGACAAAGCCGCCGATATGCGCCCACCAGGCCACGGTCTGGGCCCCGGCGGCCAGCCCGGCGAAGGAGGCGTTGGCCAGCTGCAGAATAAACCAGATAAAGAGGAATAAGGTGGCCGGCACGTGGGCGGTGGTAATAAAAAAAACAATGGGGATGAGGGTGAGCACCCTTGCCCGGGGGAAAAATACCAAGTAAGCTCCCAGCACACCGGCAATGGCTCCGCTGGCGCCGATGGTGGGCACACCGGATTGGGGATTGGCAGCGATATGGGCAAGGCTGCCGGCTGCCCCGGCGGCCAGGTAGAAAAGAAGATAGCCTCCGCGACCGAGACGGTCTTCCACATTATCACCGAATACCCATAGGTAGAGCATATTGCCCAGCAGGTGAAACCAGCCGCCGTGCAGAAAGGTAGAGGTGAGGAAAGGCAGCCAGGTTTCGCCCAACGTCCCGCCCTGCAGCAGGGATGAGACAAACTGGTGGGGCACGATACCCCGCTGATAATAAAGCTGGATCAGTTCCTCTTGTGTCAACCCCAGTCCATAGAAGAAGATCAAGATGTTGAGCAGGATTAGCGATATATTTATGTAAGGGAAACGGCGCGGGCGCACGCTGTCTCGCAAAGGTATCATATTTTTTCTCCCCGTTGAATGTGCAATCCAGATTTCCTTTTATACTATACCATTATCAGCATAAGGGAAAGCCTTTAGCAAAAATCTTTGTTACTACTCAGGCTTATATTTTTATCAGGGCGCAGGATGCCTTTTCATAGATTAGCCGGCTGGAAGCCGGCTCCACTGCGGGCGGGCACAAAAGACCCGCTCCTACACCGTTCCGCATGGCTTTTATTTTTACCCGTTAAAAAGCTGGAAGGAGCTTGCTATATGGGGCACAAACAGGAAGAGGGAAAAAAGCGGCGGCACACCCCGGACGCCCCGGAAACAGCTGAGGCGGCGCCGCTAAAGATTACCTCCCCTTCTGTTTTAAGGAAGATGTTAAGGGAGCGGGGCCTGAGCCCCCGCCGCGCCCAGGGCCAGCATTTTCTTGTGGATGAAAATATCCTGGAGAAAATCCTTCAGGCGGCAGCCCTGGGCAAAGAGGATCTGGTCATGGATATCGGGGCCGGTCCCGGCGCTCTCTCCTTGACCATGGCGCAGCGGGTAAACGGAGTGATTGCTATTGAACAAGACCGGGGGCTGGCTGCCTTCTTGCGGGAGCAAGCCCGGCTCAGGGGCCTGGCGAATCTGACCGTGATCGAGGGAGATGTACGACGTCTCGACCTGGAATCCCTCTGCCGCATGCCGCAAACAGGTCGCCGTGCTGCGCAAGGGGAGATACACGGTAAGGTTAAGGTGGTAGCGAATCTCCCCTATTACCTTACTACGCCTCTGCTTTTTCAGCTTCTGCAGGGTAACTGCCGGCCGGATCTGCTGGTCCTGATGGTGCAGCTGGAGGTGGCCCGGCGGATGCTGGCTGAACCGGGGGGCAAAGATTACGGCACCCTTACTGTGCTCTGCCGTTACTATTGTCGCAGCACCCTTCTTTTTAAAGTTTCCCGGCATGTTTTTTATCCTCAACCGGCGGTTGATTCGGCTGTGGTCCTGCTGGAGGCCCTTCCCCATCCTGCCGTTACGGTTTCCGATGAGGCGCTCTTTTGGCGTATTGTGCGGGCTGCTTTTCAAAAAAGGAGAAAAACCTTGCTCAATGCCCTGGATGGGGTGGAGGAAAGGGGCCGGCCGGAGTGGGAACAAACGCTTGCGCGGGCGGGGATCGCCCCGGGACGACGGGGAGAGACCCTCTCGCCCGACGAGTTTGCAAAAATGGCGGAATTACTTTATAATTAAAGAGGTGATTATGCCCTCGCAACCGAGGAGCGTGAAACAAGGATTGCACTAAAAGGGGAAGAAGGAGTAAGGATGTTTTTTACCAGTCCAACCAAAGGGAAGCTGGCCTTACAGGATACTTTTGCTGATATTATTGCGTTTGTCCGGGAACAACCCAAAGAAAAATATAAATTGATTATCGGTACCGATTCCCAGACGCATCACGATAAGGAGACCACCTTTGTCGCGGCTGTCATTATCCACCGTGTGGGCAAAGGCGGCCGTTATTACTTTTACCGCGAGCAAAGACGCTTCCTGGAAAGTTTAAGGCAGCGTATTTTTTTTGAGGCCTCCTTAAGTCTGGATGTGGCCGGCCGATTCTCTGCCTTGCTGGCGGAAAACGGTTATGCCCAGCTTGATGTGGAGATCCACCTTGATGTGGGTGAAGCGGGTGACACAAAAGAACTGATCCGCGAGGTGGTAGGCATGGTTATTGGCAGCGGCTTTGATGCCCGTATCAAGCCTGATTCTTACGGCGCAAGTAAAGTAGCGGACAAATATACAAAATAATAATGGTAAAAAAGCGAAATTCCCTGATTGCCATGCTTTTTGGCGAAAAAATCGCCGTTTACTTGACAAATCTCTTTTTTTGTATTAAAATTTAACTTGAGGTGATGGCAACATGGCGGCAAAAAACTCCCTGGTGCAGATACGCAAAGAGCTGGAGAGCCATGTGGGGGAACAGATCCGGTTGCGGGCAAACCGGGGAAGACGTAAAGCTTTTGAAAAGGTTGGCGTTCTGGAGAATACCTATCCCTCTATTTTTGTAGTCCGGGTGGAGGAAAAGACATACCACCAGAGGTTTTCCTTCAGCTATGCCGATGTGCTTACGGAAACGGTGGAGCTAAGTCTCTGTGGCGGTGACAACAGGAAAATAAATGTTTACGCCGTGGGTGAATAAGGCTGGTCCCAAAAACATCTCTAAAATAACAAAAGCAAAGGCGCCATAATAAAGTTATCACTTCCCGTGCTCTTGGAGTAGCGGGATTTTTATTGTACCGGACGCAGTCATAATCCCTATTGCCGGACAAAAATTGCTTATACCCCTCATGTTTTTCAGGCGCTGAGCTTTTTGCCGCTCCCTGCTACTGCTGGGGCAGGTGTTTCTTGACGAGGCGCAGTAAAGGAATGCCCAGGGCTAGGACAGCCACGGACTGGCCGGCGGCGATATAGAAAACGGTTATCCAGTAAGGTATTTGGAAAAAAGCGTAAAGATAGAGGCTGACACCGAAGGCATTTAGCAGGATAGGGCTGAGATAGGCAATATAGGTACGGCGAAAGCGGTAGGTAATATAGGCAGCCACCAGAGTGGTCAAGCTGCCGAAGATTATATCCACTATTCCCCAAGGGCCCAACATATTGGCCAGCAGGACGCCGATAAAAAGGCCGAGGACCGCCTCCGGCAGGATCATGGGCAATAGGGTCAGCGCTTCAGCCAGCCGGACCTGTATCTGGCCGTAACTGATGGGAGCGAAGATAAAGGTTATAGCCACATAGATCGCCGCGATGATCCCCGTACGGGCTATATAACGGGCAGTGAATTTCCATTGGTTCATCCGCATCTTATTCATCCCCTCCGTATAAACCCACCGACCACCGCAGGCCGTCGCAGGGAACGGTCCTGACCGTTGCGCCACGGGCGGTTGTGGGCAGCCGCCCCTACTTCTTCCCTTGACACACCGGGGCAGGAAAGGTATTATCTCTTTGTAGTATTATAACCGATCTGCGGTAAAAAGGGAGGGAGCCGGGTGGTAAAAAAAACTATTGAAGAAATTAATGCCAAAATTAAAGCCGGTAAGGCGGTTGTGGTTACTGCCGAAGAACTGATCCCCATGGTTAAAGAACAGGGGATTAAAGAGACGGCGCGCAATGTGGATGTGGTTACCACAGGGACGTTTGGCCCGATGTGTTCTTCCGGCGCTTTTTTCAATCTGGGGCATCCCAAACCGCGCATTAAAATGGCCAAAGTGCTGCTAAACGGAGTGGAGGCCTATACCGGCGTGGCTGCGGTGGATGTGTACCTGGGTGCCACCCAGATCCCCGAGACCGATCCGGCAAACAAAAATTTCCCCGGTGAATTCAATTACGGCGGTGGACATGTCCTCGAGGACCTTGTAAAGGGGAAGGAAGTGCTGCTGGAGGCCACCGCTTACGGCACCGATTGTTATCCACGCAAAAAACTGGAGAAGATGATCCGTCTGGATGAGCTCCCCCAGGCTATTCTCTTCAATCCGCGCAATGCTTACCAGAACTACAATGTTGCGGTAAACCTTTCCGACCGCACCCTTTATACCTATATGGGCATCCTCAAGCCAAACATGGGGAATGCGAACTACAGCACCTCCGGTCAGCTTTCCCCCCTTTTCAACGATCCCTATTACCGCGTCACCGGACCGGGGACGAAGATTTTCCTGGGTGGCGGCGTGGGTTTTGTCAGCTGGTACGGCACCCAGCATAACCCGGGAGCGCCGCGCGATGCGCACGGTGTGCCAACCGCCCCCGCCGGCACCCTGGCCGTAATCGGGGACTTAAAACAGATGTCTCCCCGCTGGCTGCGGGGGGTCTCTTACCTGGGTTACGGAGTCTCGCTCATGGTTGGCCTGGGGGTTCCCATCCCTGTAATTGACGAGGATATGATCCGCTGTGCTGCCGTAAGCGACGGTGAAATCTTTGCCTCCGTGGTGGACTACAGCGAATCCTATCCCCAGGGGCTGGGGGAGGTACTGACAACGGTCAGCTACGCAGAGCTGCGCAGTGGGGAGATTAATGTAAACGGGAAAAAGGTTCCTGCCGCCCCCCTTTCCAGTTATTATAGGGCGCGGCAGATCGCGCAGATTTTGAAAGAGTGGGTCATGGACGGAAAGTTTCTGCTTACCACCCCCGTCTTTAACATTCCCCTCGCCGGCGGCATATCAGATTATCAGGGACTTGTTTTCTCCGATGCTGATCCTGCAAGGGGGTGTCACAACGCGTGAAAGAAAAAATGGTGCTTTACTTCCCTCCCACGGTAACGGAACAACCCTTTATCTATCATTTAATCAAGGACTTTAACCTCCTTATCAATATCCTCAAAGCCGATATCAATCCCCGTATGGAGGGGCGCCTTGTTGTGGAGATTGGCGGGGAAAAGGCTGATTTTGCCGCCGGCCTTGATTTTCTGCAAGGGCGGGGTGTAAAGGTATTCCCGCTGGAACAGGAGATTATCTGGGTGGAGGAACGATGTACCCACTGTGGTGCCTGTACGGTAATCTGTCCGGCGGGAGCTTTGCATCTGGACCGCATCACCATGCAAATAAGTTTCAGCGGCGATAAATGCGTTGTCTGTGAGCACTGCATCAAGGCTTGCCCTTCCCGGGCGATGGAGGCGCGGTTTTAAAAGATGTACGGCAGTGCAAAACGGGACTACCGGCAGGAGCTTTGCCCCGCGGAGATGCAGCCCTTCAGGCTGGCGGTAAAAGAGACGGATCTTTGGGTGGCGGTGGATCAAGATATCCCGGTCGCCGCGGTGGCAGGAGAGCTGGAAAGCTTTATCTGGCGCCAGCGGATCATTTTGGAGCATTACCTGGAAGCGGACCCCCAATTTTTCAAATCCATGGGTCCCTACCCGGTTATGCCGGGAGCACCGGCGTTGGCCATTGCCATGGCCCGGGCGGCCAACCAGGCTGGAGTGGGGCCGATGGCGGCGGTAGCCGGCGCTTTTGCGCAATTTGCCGGTGAGTGGCTGCGGCGATACTCCTCCCAGGTTATCGTAGAAAACGGTGGTGATATTTATTTCTGCTGCAGACAAACTTTACGCGTGGGTGTTTATGCCGGGGCATCACCTTTCAGCGGCCGTCTGGCGGTGGAGGTGCATGCGCCCGGGCAGGGACGGGGGATTTGCACCTCTTCGGCGACGGTTGGCCCTTCTTTCAGCAGGGGACGGGCCGATGCGGCGGTGATCTACGGCATCGATGCCCTGCTGGCCGATGCTGTGGCTACCGCCGCGGCCAACAGGGTGCATACGGAAGATGACCTGGAGCGGGCGATCAGTTTTGCCCTGGGAATCGGGGGTATCGAAGGAGCACTGGTCATTCTTGGCGACAAACTGGCGGTCCGCGGCAACATGCGGATCAGGCATCTGTAAACCAAAAATTTTCATTGTGTCCCGAAATTTTTTCTTCGATGAGCGGCACGAAACGGCAGCCGCAGAGGTGCTGGCGTTGCAGGCCGCCTGCCGTATTGGTATAAAGATAGAGATCCTGCTGCCAGCCTTCCCCTTCCGGGATGACCAATCTCCCGCCGGGGGCAAGCTGTGCCGGCAGAGCCGCAGGCAGGCTCCCGGCAGCTGCGGTAACGAGAATGGCGTCAAAGGGCTGGTGTTCCGGCCAGCCCTTGCTCCCGTCAACCGTTTTAAAACTGATGTTATTGTATCCCAGAGCAGCGAGCACCTTTTGTGCGCTTGCGGCGAGGGAAGCGAGCCGTTCCACCGTATACACATGTCCCGCCAGTTCGGCCAAAATAGCCGTTTGATAACCCGAACCGGTACCGATTTCCAGGACTTTTTCATCTCCCATGAGCTCCATGGCCTGGGTCATAAGGGCCACAATATAGGGCTGGGAGATTGTCTGTTCCTCCCCGATGGCTAGGGGGTGGTCCGCGTAGGCCAGATGAAGATGGTCCGGGTTGACGAAAAAATGGCGGGGTACGCGGCGGAAGGCCTCCAACACCCGCTGGTCATGAATGCCCCGCGGGATGAGCTGCTGTTTAATCATCTCGTCCCGCTCGCTGGCATAATCTTCTTTTTGCATACGGGCGCTCCTTTCCTCATGTTAGTAACTATTCAGGCGTTCAGAATTCAGACCCCCATGCTCCTGCCTGTGGCGGCGGCACCATCAGAGGGATGAAAATAGCCTGACCCGATCTTCCTGATCGTTATAGGGAACGGCGGCGGGCAGGACAAGAGCCCTGCCCCTACAACCGTTCCGCATGTGCGAAAATTATAACACAAAACAGAGGTGAAAGAAAACGTGTCGTTTGAACAGGGACCGATCCGCCCGCCCAGTGAGGCGGAAAGTCTGCTCATCAGGATAAATCGCAACTGTCCATGGAACAAATGCCTCTTTTGTCCTGCCTATAAGGGTAAAAAGTTCTCCCGCCGCACCGTGGAGGAGATTAAAGAAGATATTCTTGCTTTTAAAGAAGCGGAGCAGAAACTAAAAAGCCTGAGCTTCAAGTACGGTTACGGCGGTGCCGTCGGCGCGGAGCTGCTGGAGCTCATTTACCGGCAGGAGCCGGAACTATTCCAGTTGGGCCTCTGGCTTTACCGCGGCGGCAAGAATGTCTTTTTACAGGATGCGGATGGGCTTGCCATGGCAGCGGATAAGCTGGTGGCGATCCTGCGTTTTTTAAAGGAACAATTTCCTACAGTGGATCGGATCACAACTTATGCCCGGGCCAAAACAGCGGCCAAACGGACAGTGGAACAGCTTACCGCCATACGCGAAGCGGGGCTGACCCGTGTGCATATCGGCATGGAAACGGGCAACGATGCGCTGCTGTCCTACATGTGCAAGGGAGTTACGGCGGCGGAGCAGATTGAAGGGGGAAAGAGAATAAAAGAAGCGGGCCTCAGCCTGAGTGAATATGTGCTGCTGGGCCTGGGCGGCCGTGACGCCTGGCGGGAGCATATCCTGGATACGGCAGCGGTGTTAAACGCCGTTGATCCCCAATTTATTCGCCTGCGTACGCTGGCGTTGCGCGACAAAATACCCCTGCTCGACCATGTGGAAAAAGGAACCTTCATGCCCCAGGAAGATGAAGGCACGGCACGGGAGGTAAAGCTGCTGCTGGAGAACCTTACGGTACACAGTTATATTGTGAGCGACCATTTCCTTAACCTGCTGGAGGAGATTGAGGGACAGCTGCCCCAGGATAGATTACGCCTGTTGGAGGTTGTCAACCGTTATCTGGAGATGCCCCCGGAGCGGCGGGCCAATTACCGACTGGGGCGGAGATTGGGATACTATCGTGCGCTGGCGGATATGGAGGATCATAATCGCTTTTCCCAGGTGGAAGGGGTGCGCTGTAACCTGCAGGAGCAGGGTGAAGATCAGGAACAATTTTTAGCCAAACATTTGGCACGGTATGTATAATGCGGTGGGTAACTATTCAGGCTTCAAAAGGCACCCTGCGCCCCGGTGTAAATGTAAGCCTGAGCAGAAACAAATGCGCAAAAAGAGGAGGACTGTTCATGGCTGAACAACAGGTGGAGCGAAAGATGTTGAAAAAGGGAATGCAACTGCTGCCCGGGCGGTGGTTGCTGGTTACCATGGCAGGGGTAGCTGTTTTGTTCCTGCTGACGGGGTTTTTTCTGGGTCAGGCTGTCGGCGCCAATCCGAGCGTTGTTCCCGGTTCGGAGCAGGATCCGCTGGTGACGGCAAGCTGGGTGGAAGCCAGGCTTAATACTTTTGCCCAGGCTCTGGGGGAACGCCCCCTGCCGGGGGTGGTCCGCGAGTTGGAGCCGGCTCCAGTTTATAAAATTGTGGTAGTGGAAGCGGGCCAAACGATGCTGACGGGTGAGGGGACCGAGTTTATTTTACGCAGCGGGCGAGCCCGTGCTCTGGTACCGGTCAAAGATACAGGCCTGGCCAACCTGACCACGGGGAAAAACCTTATTGACGGAGAACCCATTGAGCGTGACCATTTGATACTCTCACCCCGTGATGACGGACGGGGTATTGTCACGGTGACACAGGCCATATTTCTGGTAAGAAAAAATTACCGCATTGTTTAAGGCGGCAAAGGAGCAAGCCAATTGAGCCGTATCGTCCTTTCCGGGTACTATGGGTTTCATAATGTGGGTGATGAAGCTATCCTGGAGGCAACCTTAAGGCTTTTTCGCCGCTACCGCCCCGGGCTGGAGGTGGTGGTCCTCTCCGGCGATCCGGAGCATACGCGGCGCAGCTATGATGTTGCGGCGGTACACCGCGGCAATTTGCCTGCTGTGGTGCGGGTCCTGCGGCAGGCCACGCTGCTGGTCAGCGGCGGGGGAGGGTTGCTGCAGGATGTGACCGGCTGGCGCAGTGTGCCCTATTATCTGGGGATTATCAAATTGGCTATGCTGCTGGGCGTACGGGTGGCTGTCTTTGCCCAGGGGATCGGTCCCATGGAGCGCCGTTTAAACCGCCGCCTTGTTAAGCAGGTGCTTTCCCGTGTGGACTGGATCAGTGTGCGCGATCCCGCTTCCCTTGACCTGCTGAAGGAGCTGGGAGTTTCAAGGGCGGTCGAGCTGGCTGCCGATCCTGTCTTTACCCTTGAGCCTCCTGCCTTGCCGGAGGTGGAACGCTGCCGCAGTGAATATGGGCTGCGGCGCGAAAAGGGAAGACCGCTGGTGGGGATATCCCTGCGCCGCCTGCCGGGAGGGGATGACGACGCGGCGTTTATCGGGCTTGCCAGGGCTGCCTGCCTTTTCCTGGAGCAGCAAATGGGAGCCCGTTTGTTGTTTTTGCCCTTCCAGAAGAAAGAGGACCTGGAGGCGGGGCACGCTGTTTTTAGCGGCCTTTCCCCTGGGCATATAATAATAGAGAAGAATATGCCGCCGCGGGAGATGTTGAGCCTTGTCGCAGGACTGGATCTGCTCTTTGCGATGCGCCTGCACGCACTTATTTTTGCTGCGGTCTGCGGTGTGCCTTTTGTGGGAATGCCCTATGATCCAAAGGTGAGCGCCTTTTTGCGGCTTATGGGCGAAGCGCAGGCCATATCCCAACCACCGGGCGGTTCTGAGCTTTCACGCCTGCAAGAGCAGCTTGCCCTTGTCCTGAAGGGGGAAAAAGGGGGAGAGATTGTCTCCCGGGTGCAGCGGCAAAAAGAAGCGGCACAGGCAGCGGTGCAGCGGCTGCTGACTTTCGTCTGATGGAAAAGCCGAAATAATTTTTTCTGTTGCCCTATTTTGCTTGTTAAAATTTCTTTGATTATGATAAAATATGAACATAAAAATAAGGAAAGGAAGTGGAGCCCGGAAGGGGGAGCTTTTTCGGGCATGCGATGATACCGGTAAAGGTAAAAGGCGTCGGTCTGGATCTGTCCCGCAACCCTCTGCTTCTGCTCATTGACCAGGAGGAGAAAATGGTGCTGCCGATCGGCATTGGCCTCAATGAGGCGCAACTAATCTCGTTCAAGCTAGGCGGATATTTTTTCCCCCGTCCCCTTACCCACGATCTGATGGCGGCGGTTTGCGGGCACCTTGGTGCCGCGATTAAAAAAATTGTAGTGAACAATGTGCATGATGGTACTTACTACGCTCAGATATATCTGGAACAGGCGGAGAAAGAAATTGTTGTTGATGCCCGCCCCAGCGATGGAGTCGCCCTGGCCCTGGCCAGCGGGACGCCCCTTTATATTACGGAAGAGGTGGCTTCCCATTCTCTCCCTTTTGCCGAAGTGGTTAAGGAAAACATGGAAGATTTTTTAGAACATCAAGACGATGCGGACGATGACCTGGAGGAAGATATGGATAGCGATGATTTCAGCGGCGGCGGACCCGGCGGAAGGACGCTGCACTGAGCGGAAGTTTATGGTGGTGGAAGATTATGGCGAAAAGGATTATTTTACTATGCTTACTGGCACTGTGCCTGTTCCTGCCCGCCACGGGAGGGGAGGCGCAGCAGGCCGCAGATCCGGATACGGCAAAAAGCATTTTCCTGCTTGAATTGCAGGGGATGATTACGGCCGGGCAGGCTGCTTTTATTCAAAGGCAGCTTGATACCCTGGATCCCCAGGCTGTGCAGGCGGTAATTATCCGTATGGATACGCCGGGTGGATTGGTGGATGCCACTTTGGAGCTGAGCAAGGCTTTTGCCGCCGCTCCGGTTCCGGTGGTGGTATTTGTCGGTCCCAGTGGGGCTATCGCCGCGTCTGCGGGTGCTTTTATCCTCGTAAGCGCTGATATTGCCGCCATGGCACCGGGTACAACCGTGGGAGCAGCCAAGCCGGTGGCTCTCTCTCCCGTGGGGGCGGAACCGGCGGATGATAAGACCATAAACTTCCTGGCCGGGCATATGCGCAGTATTGCTCAGGAAAGGGGGCGGCCGGCGGATATTGCGGAACGCTTCGTCACGGAAAACCTCACCCTGAGCGCTAACGAGGCGCGGGAGCAGGGTGTCATTGATCTGCTTGTTCCCAACCTGGATGCCCTGCTATTAGAGTTGGATGGATGGGAAGGCGAAAAAGGGGGGCGGCCCTATACCCTTATTACTGCGGGCGCTCCTTTGCTGGAGCAGGAAATGACCCTGCGGGAACGCTTTCAGGATCAGATCAGCAACCCCCAGATTGCCTTTCTGCTGCTTATGGCCGGCGCACTGGGCATCTATTTCGGTCTGGGGATGCCGGGGACCTTTATCCCCGAGGTGCTGGGGGCGATTGCCCTGCTCCTGGGCATCTACGGCCTCGGCCTTTTCGATACGAATACGATGGGGATTATCTTTCTGATCGCAGGCTTTGCCCTGCTGATTGCGGAGATCTTTACCTCCGGGTTCGGCGTGCTCGGTCTAGGCGGCGCGGTGAGCCTGTTAATCGGAGCAATTCTTTTGCCCCGGGAACCGCTGATGGCGGAGGACTGGTACCCCGTTTTCCTTGCCACTGCCATTGGTCTGGTCCTGGCTGTAAGCCTGCTCAGTTTTCTAACTGCGACGATGGTGCTGCGCTCCCGCCGCGGCTGGGCGAAAAGCGGCGCCTTTTTCCGCGCTGCCCCTGTGGCCGAGGTGGTGCAGCCGCTGGCACCCTGTGGTATGGTGAGGATGCGGGGTGAATTATGGAAAGCCTGCAGTGAGGATGGTTCAACGCTGCAGGAGGGGTCCCGTGTGGCCGTGATCAGGCAGGAAGGCCTTACCCTTTATGTGCGGCCGATGGATGGAGATACGCAAGATGGAGATACACAAGGAAAAGAGTCCCATTCGCCTGGTTAGCAGTAAACAAAATTTTAGGAGGTGTTAAGCCATGCTGGAGGAGATCTGGCGGGAATTTTTTCCTTTAGCTGGGACTGGTATGGAAACGATCTTAGCATTGGTTTTTATTATCATAGTGTTTTTCTATGTCTCCATCAAGGTGGTCAGGGAATATGAAAGGCTCGTTGTTTTTCGCCTGGGGCGCCTGATCGGTTCCCGGGGGCCGGGGTTGCTTTTGCTCATTCCTTTCGTTGACCGGTTCATACGGGTGTCGCTGCGGGTGATCACCCTGGATGTACCGACGCAGGAAGTAATCACCAAAGATAACGTAACCTGCAGTGTCAATGCCGTCGTTTATTACCGCGTCGTTGACGCCAGCAATGCCATTGTCAATGTGGAAAACTACCGGGAGGCCACCGGCCAGTTCGCCCAGACCACTCTGCGCAGCGTGGCCGGGCAGGCGGAGCTGGATGAGCTGCTCGCGGAGCGGGATAAGCTCAATCGGCAGATCCAGAAAATCCTCGACGAGGCTACCGATCCTTGGGGCATCAAGGTTGCCTCGGTGGAGATCAAAGATGTGGTAATCCCCGAAGGACTGCAGAAGGCCATTTCCCGCCAGGCGGCGGCGGAGCGGGAACGGCGGGCCATCGTAATCCAGGCGGAGGGAGAAAAACAGGCGGCACAGAAGCTGGCGGAAGCGGCCGAGACTCTGACGGCCCAGCCGGGAGGCCTGTTTATGCGCTTGCTGCGCTCCCTGCCGGAAATTACCGGGCATCCGGGAAATATTATCGCCTTCCCTCTGCCCATGGAGCTGCGTTACCTGCTGGATGCCTTTGCCCCACCCTCCGGGAAAAAGGAGTAGGGAACGGTCTTGACCAAATGCGGATGTCAGTGGTCGGAGTGCCGGTGTGCCAGAAAAAAACCAAAGCATTGCTGATAGTTCCCCATAACGCATATAGAACCGTAGGGAACGGTCTTGACAGTTCCGTGTTCCTGTTGCGTTAGTCGATATATTCTACAGTTTCATGCAGCGGCCTTTTGGCCGGGGTATCCGGTGTCTCCGCGGCATAACCGATAGGAATGATGGCAACGGGGCGCATCTTTTGCGGATCCACGCCGACGATCTGGGCCACCGGCTCTTCCCGGAAAGCCCCAACCCAGCAGGTGGCCAGCCCGGCGGCGGTGGCGGTGAGCAGTATGTTTTGAATGGCGGCTGCGGTATCCTGCAGGGCGTAGAGTTCAGCGCCGCGCCGCCCATACGGTATGCGCGAACGTTCCAGATCTGCGCATACAACAATAACAATGGGGGCGGAGCGGATCCACATTTGTCCCAGAGCCGCATCGCAGAGTTGTTCTTGCTTTTCCCGGTTACGCACAACATAGAAACGCCACGGTTGCACGTTGCCTGCCGAGGGCGCTGCTTGTCCCGCCTCCAGCAGCCGGGTGAGCAATGCGGGAGGAAAGGGATCGTTTTTAAAACGGCGCACGCTGCGCCTTTTTTTAATTAAATCCAAAATATCCATGGCCGGCCGGACAAGATCTCCAGCAGTCACCTCCTTTTGTTCTTGATCGTCATTTTACCACATTTAACAAACGCGGGAAACGGTTCCGGGCAGGCCGTAGGGAACGGTCTTGACCGTTCCGTGTTCCTGCCCCTACAAATATCCGCCGCGCCGAAGGGTTTCCTCCGGCTTTAAAAAAATACCCCCTCTTTGGCGCACCGTCCAAGGTGGAGTTTGTCGTTATTTCCCGGGAAATAAGGATATCTGGAACAGCTGGAGTTGTGATGTAATGGGACAAACTGACCATAAAATTTATGTCGATGGGCTGTGCTTGAAGGGTTATTCCTATAGCATGGAGAAAAAGCAAGGACAACGGGATGACAGCCCCATGTTGCTGCTTTGTCACGGCATTCCTGCCGCGCCGCAGCCCGAAGGGCGGGGCGTCGGGGAAAAGGACGGCGGTTATCCTGCCCTTGCCGCATCGTGTCTGCGTGAAGGCTTTAACGTTTTTCATTTTAATTTTCGGGGGACAGGAGAAAGCGAGGGTAATTTTGATCTGGCCGGTTGGCGGCGTGATCTTGCGGCGGTGCTGGACTACTGGGAGAAAGAAAGAGGAATAAATACTTTTCTGCTCTGGGGATTCAGCGCGGGGGCGGCAGTATCCTGCTGCGTGGCGGCCCGCGATTTCCGGGTTAAAGCCCTGGTGATGGCTGCCTCTCCCGCCGAATTTGCCAGCCTGTTCCCCGCAGGGGAGCAGCAGCGCCTGCTGGCAGTGATGCGGCAGCGGGGAATTATACGAGACGGGGCATTCCCTCCTGATGCTGCGCGCTGGTTGCAGGATATTCACGCTGCAAGTCCTTTGACGCGCATAAGCGCCATTGCCCCCCGGCCTTTATTAATCATACATGGAGAAGAAGATGAACAGGTTTCCCGTAGCCACGCCCACCAGCTTTACGGGGCTGCCGGCGCTGGCGCGGATCTGATGATCCTGCCCGGAGCCGGGCATCAGCTGCGCCGTTATCCTCACGCTGTAAACTGCTGCCTGCGCTGGCTCCAAAACCAAAATATGCCAAAAGGGGTCTGACCACACTGTAATTTTTTTGTTAGTGTGCAGGTTTATATTTACACCGGGATGCGGGGTTGCTTTTGAGGAGAAGGTATCCTGCTACCCGGAGCAACATATTCTTTTAAAACAACGGCACAACAAAGCACCTCCCGGGGATCCCTTTTATGATATGTTCCTGTTCCCCTGAAGGTGCAAATGGACGGATCCTCTTTGACTTGTTACTGGTCGAGGACATTTTCCAGGCCGTAAACCAGCTCTTGCATGGTCATAACTTTTTTGACAGCAAGGATAACTCCCGGCATAAAGGAGCTGCGATCATAAGAGTCGTGGCGCAGGGTTAAGGTCTGCCCCTGCCCGCCGAAAATTACCTCCTGGTGGGCCACAAGCCCGCTCAGGCGTACACTGTGAATATGTACACCATCCTGCACGCCTCCCCTTACGCCCGGCAATTTGAGCAGTTCTTCCCTTTGGACCGTTTGTTGCAGACGGGAGGCCGCAATCATCTGCGCCGTTTTCAACGCCGTCCCTGACGGGGCGTCAATTTTCTGGTCATGGTGCAGTTCAATAATCTCAACTTGGGGGAAATAGCGTGCTGCCGTGGCGGCGAATTTCATTAACAGCACGGCACCAAGGGCGAAATTTGGCGCAACAAATGCTCCGATGCCGCTCTTTTGCACAAGTTCGCCGATCATGGCAAGATCAACCTCAGTAATACCGGTAGTGCCAACGACCGGTCGCACTCCGCCCTGAAGTGCAACCGTGATATTTTGCATCACTGCCAGGGGGGTGGTAAAATCTACCATGACGTGGGGGGTATTTTCCCCCAGTGTTTGGGGCGTCAGCTGGCGCACATTAATCCCCGTTCCCCCCATACCCAGGAAGATTCCCATATCTTCACCCTTGCCCAGGCTGTCAAAAGCATCTACCAACTGCAAGCCCTCAGTTGCCAGCACCGTGCGGCAAACTTCCCGGCCCATGCGCCCCATGGCGCCGCTAACGGCAACACGGATCTTATCCATAATTTTCACCACCTGCCCATCTCCAAGCAGTCTGCTAAAGGAAACTGTGAACATTGTCCCAGAAAAACCGGAAGATGTCAAGAATGCAGCGGCAATTACTCGGATGGGCAGAGGCCCAGCTGCTCAATTATGACTCTCCGTACGGCAAACTGCTTTTCAATGTGCGTGCCGGCGCAGATTATATTCTAAAAAATAAAGGCGGCTACGTGGATGTATGCTTAAGGATACATCCCCCTTTTTTTTGCGTTGCTGCAAAATACATAGGTTAAATAAAAGGATTTCTTATGGCAAAACAGAAATATTAAGGTTATAATGTGGAGAGGGGTAAGGCTTGATGCCGGAAAACCGAGAATTGAAAAGCATGCGGGATGTGCAGGAGCTTAAGGTCTCTGCGGAACGGGTTTTTCACAGTGCCACGCATGAAGAGATCCTTCAGGGAATCACCTCTGATGTTTATTTTGTGCGTACACGGGAACTGCTCACCTGTGCCGCTAAGGAAAATACGCCTGTGGTTGCGGAGATTTTCGGCAGACGGGCCGGTGTCCTCGCCGGTGTGGACGAGGTCTTTAACTTCTTAAAAGGCAGGGATGTTTCCCTATGGGCTGTCCCGGAGGGCGAGGATATGGAGACAAAAGAAGTGATCATGCGCATTCGTGGTCCTTATAACAATTTTGGCATGTATGAAACGGTGATGCTGGGCATGCTGGCCAGCGCCAGCGGCTGGGCCACGGCGGCCAGAGCATGCAGCAAGGCGGCGGATGACAGGCCCGTCTACAGTTTTGGGGCCAGGCATCTCCATCCAGCAGTCGCTCCTGTTATGGAACGGGCTGCGGTGATCGGCGGGGCGCGGGGTTGCAGTTGCATTCTCGGGGCCAAACTGCTGGGTAAAGAACCGGTTGGCACCGTACCCCATGCTGCCATTCTCATTATCGGCGACACGCTGGAAACGGCGTTTATTTATGACGAAGTGATGCCACCCGACTCCCCGCGTATTATTCTGGTGGATACCTTTAAGGATGAGGCCGAGGAGACAATGCGCTTGGCCAATGCCTTAAAAGAACGTTTGGACGGGGTGCGTCTGGATACACCCGGAGAGCGGGGCGGGGTCACCCCCGGTCTGGTAAGGGAGATCCGCGCCCGCCTTGACCTTGCCGGGTTCAACCATGTGCGGATTTTTGTCTCCGGCGGCATTACGGCGGAGCGTATTCCGGCCCTGGTGGAAGCGGGAACGTGGGCGTTTGGCGTGGGCAGTTATATATCCGGAGCCACGCCTATTGATATGACCATGGATTTAAAGGAAATCGACGGACAACCACTGGCTAAACGGGGACGTATCCCCGGAATTACCGAGAACAAGCGGATGGTCCGCTATCTCTAAAAAAAAGGTGGAACAAGGTGCTCTCCCCAAAATACATGGAGTTGCATGCCCCGGCGAAAATAAATTTAACCCTGGAAATTTTGTACCGTCGTGATGACGGTTATCACCAGCTCCGCACTGTGCTGCAGGAATTGGCTTATGGTGATACCATTTTTTTGGAAGAGGCGCCAGGGATGCGGCTGGATTTTTTTTTTGCCGACCCCCGGCTTCCTTTGGGCGGAGCAAACCTGGCCTACCGGGCTGCCGCTTTGCTGCAGGAGAGCTATGCGCCGGGACGGGGCGCACGTATCTCCCTGCTGAAAAAAATACCGGTGGCGGCCGGGCTGGGCGGGGGCAGCAGCGATGCGGCGGCCGTGCTCAAAGGCTTGAACCGCCTCTGGGGGCTGGACCTGTCCCTGAATAAACTCCACGGTCTGGCAGCCCGTTTGGGCTCGGATGTTCCTTTTTTTCTTTATGGCGGCACTGCCCTGGGGGAAGGGCGCGGCGATATCATACATCCTCTGCCGCCGTTTCCCCATACATTTGTGCTGCTGGCTTGCCTGCCGCAGGCAGCCCTCGCCACCCCGGTTGTTTACCGTACGCTTAACTGGGAAAAAATAAAAAAAGGGGAAAAGACCGGAACATTTATCCGCCTGCTTAAGGAGCGGCCGGAACAGGAGAATAGGAACGGGGATTTATTGGAACGGCTGCTCGGCCTTATGGTAAACGACCTGGAGGCGGCGGCTTTTAATCTGGTAAAGGAGCTTCTTCCCTTAAAAGAAAAATTGCGGCAGCTTGGTCTTGCGCCGCTTCTTTCGGGCAGCGGCCCCACCCTTTTTGCCCTCAGCCGTGATCCGGGAAAATTAAGTGTTGCCAAAGAAAGACTGGCTGCGGAAGGATATGGCGCGATTTTGACGTCACTTGCCCATTAACGGGAGGATGGTGGTAATCAAGATGCTGGATTGCATCGTATTGGCCGGTGGAGAAGGGGGAGAGCTGGCGGAGCAGGAGGGGGTGGCCGGCAAAGCTCTGATCGAGCTGGCCGGTAAAGAGATGGTGTGCTACGTTTTGGATATCCTCTGCGCTATGGAGGAGGTGGGGCGGGTTGTGCTGGTAGGTCCGCGGGATGAGCTCCTTTTCCTCACTAAGCGATATCCTGTGGATGTGGTGGCAGAACAGGGAAGCATCCCGCAGAATCTCCTGGCGGCCAGCCGCTTGCTGAACAGCGGCCGTCACGCCATGATCATTTCTGCCGATATACCCATGCTCACACGGGGCGCAGTGGATGGCTTTATAAATAAGTGCCGTCCCTTTGACTGTGACTTTTATTATCCGATTTCCCCCCAAGACAAGCTCGAAAACCGTTTTCCCGGGATGCAGCGTACATATGTAACCCTGCAGGAGGGTACCTTTACCGGCGGGAATATTTTTCTGGCGAATACAGCCGTGATCGAGTCTGCCGCCCCCGCACTGGAGCGTTTCCTTGCAAACCGCAAAAATCCCTTGAAGATGGTTTCGCTGCTGGGTGCAGGTTTTGCTTTGAAATTTCTGACAAAAAAACTGACCATTGCCGAACTGGAGAAACATTTTTCCAGCCTGCTTAACCTCAAAGCCCGCGCAGTGATATGCGATTTTGCGGAGATCGGCTTTGATGTGGATAAATCCTCCGACCTGGAGTTGGCCCGGCGCATTATTGCCGGGGATAATAAAATGTAAATAATAATAAAAAGGGGGAATGCTGTGATGCAGCGTCCCTGGGCAGTAATCCTGGCGGCGGGAGAAGGCAGACGCATGCACTCCGCGCTGCCGAAAGCGCTCCATCCGCTCTGCGGCCGGCCCATGCTCTGGCATGTCCTGCAGGCGGTACGGGCAGTTGCAGAAGAGCAGCTTGTAGTTGTGGGTTATGGTGCGGAACAGATAAAGGAATATTTTGGCGAAGACCTTAAATATGTGGAGCAGCACGAACGCCTCGGAACAGGCCACGCGCTCCAGCAGGCACTCCCTCGCCTTCCCCGGGAAGGGCAGCTCCTTGTTGTTTGCGGTGATACGCCCCTCTTGCATGGAGAAACGCTGGAACAGCTGCTGCACTACCACCGCAGCGGGAAGGCCGGCGCCACCGTGCTTACGGCCGCGCTGGCTGATCCCTTTGGCTATGGCCGGGTGCTGCGGGATCAAGACGGGGATGTGCAGGAGATTGTGGAAGAGCTGCATGCCGGCACAGCAGAAAAAAAGCTGCGGGAGATAAACACGGGGGCTTATTGTTTTGAGCTGGTGGCACTGCAGCGTTGCCTGCCCGCCCTTTCCCTCAGGCCGGAAAAGGGGGAATATTATCTGACGGACCTTCTGCCATTGCTGAAAGGGGGCGGCTGGCCGGTAAAAGGGATGATCCTGGACGATGCTTTTCCCGCACTGGGGATTAACGACCGGGCCCAGCTTGCCCGGGCTGCAGCGCTCCTGCGGGAGAAAATCAACAGCCGGCTGATGCTTGCGGGGGTGACGATGCTGGATCCGGCAACCACCTATATCGACTGCGAGGTTGAAATCGGCAGAGACACAGTCATCTACCCCCAGACCGTCCTGGAGGGGAAGACAATGGTCGGGGAGGGATGTGTGCTGGGCCCGGGGACACACCTGATGGACAGCTTGCTTAAAGACAATGTAACCTGCCGCTGGTCCACCGTCCGGGAAAGTACTGTGGCGGAGAATGTTAGCATCGGACCCTATGCCCATATTCGCCCCGGCAGCCATATCGGCCCAGCGGCAAAAATCGGCGATTTCGTGGAGATTAAAAACAGTTCCATCGGCAGGGGCAGCAAGGTGCCCCATCTCAGCTATGTGGGCGATGCGGACGTGGGTCCGGGGGTCAATATAGGAGCCGGCAGCGTTGTGGTTAATTATGACGGCCGCCGCAAACACCGGACCGCTATTGAGGATGGAGCGTTTATCGGCTGCAACAGCAGCCTGGTGGCTCCGCTCACCATTGGCGCAAAAGCGTTTATCGGCGCCGGTTCCACGATCACCAGCAGCGTGCCTTCCGGTGCCCTGGCTCTTTCCCGTCCCCGGCAGGAGATCAAAGAAGGTTTTGCCCGCAGGCTTTTGGAGAATAATAAGGAAAAATAAAGTTTTTTAAGAGGGAGAGTATTTTGTAGGGGGGATAATCTTGTTAGTACATAAGGAGTTAAAGATATTTTCAGGAACGGCGAATAAGCCTCTGGCCGAAGAAGTGGCGGCATTTGTGGGTATTCCCCTGGGGAAAAATGAGATCAGACGCTTCAGCGATGGGGAGACCTCCGTAAGTATCGGCGAAAGCGTGCGGGGAGCCGATGTCTTCGTTATCCAGCCCCTTTGCTATCCTGTTAACGAGAACCTTATGGAGCTGCTCATTTTCCTCGATGCCCTGAAGCGTGCTTCGACCAGGAGAATCAACGCGGTCATACCATACTACGGCTATGCACGCCAGGACCGCAAGATGCGTGCCCGCGACCCCATCTCTGCCAAACTGGTGGCTGATTTGATCACCGCGGCAGGAGCGGAAAGGGTGATTACCATGGACCTCCATGCCGGTCAAATTCAGGGTTTTTTTAATATTCCCGTTGACCACCTTGTGGGTCTGCCCATCCTGGCCCGTTATTTGCAGCAGAAAAATATCAGCGACGGTGTGGTTGTTTCACCGGATCTGGGAGGGGTGACGCGTGCCCGGGAGCTGTCAGAGCGGTTGGGCATGCCCATGGCCATCATCGACAAACGGCGCCCCGCTCCCAACATTTCCGAAATTATGAACGTGATCGGTGATGTGCGCGGGTGCCAGGCCATTATCATCGATGATCTGATCGACACTGCCGGCACAATAACGCAGGGTGTGGAAGAACTTTTGCGAAGAGGGGCTGTTGATGTTTATGCCTGCTGTACCCATCCCGTCTTATCGGGACCGGCCAAGGAGCATATCATCGCCTCCCCGATCAAAGAACTGGTGGTAACAAACACCGTTCCCCTGCGCAACACCCTTAAGCTGAACAACGCCGTGGTCCTTTCCGTTGCCTCACTTATCGGCGATGCTATTGTGCGCATACATGAGGATCGCTCCGTCAGCGAGCTGTTTGACTGACCAACTCTCGCCGGTGGAGGCAAAAAGCGGAAGGTGACTAATGTGTATCTACTGTTCGGACTGGGAAACCCGGGGATGGAATACGTCTTTACCAGGCATAATATCGGTTTTCGCGTTATTGACGAGCTGGCCCGCCGCTGCGGCGTCAAACTGAGACAGACTATGAGAGAAGCTCTGTCGGTCCAGACATCCCTGGCGGGGCAAAAAGTTGTGCTGGCCTGTCCTCTGACCTACATGAACCGCAGCGGTGTTGCGGCAAAGGTGTTGCTGCGCCATTATTCCCTGGATGCGGCACAGCTCCTTATATTTTATGACGATCTGGATCTGCCCTTGGGGCGTCTGCGCTTGCGTCCCGCCGGCGGCAGCGGCGGACACCGGGGTATGCAGTCCCTCATCGGCCTGCTGGCCACGCAAAATTTTCCCCGCCTGCGTCTTGGCGTAGGAAGGGAGAAATTGGCCGGGGGGGATTTGGCTGGGGAAAAAGCGGTGGCAGACTATCTTCTTGCCCCCTTCAGCGCAGCGGAAGAAGAGATCGTCCATGACGCGGTGAGCCGGGCCGCTGCCGCCGCGGAACTTTACCTGCGTGAGGGCATGGAGGCGGCAATGAACCGCTGCAACCCTGCGCCTGACTGATCCCTCGCCCAGGGCAGCCTGCTCAGGGGCGGGTCTTTCGTGCCCGCCCGTGTTCCCATCTGATTTAAATACCTGAATAGTTGTAAATTCAGGTTAACAGTTATGGTTGGTGGCAAGCTTTCTTTCCGGACCCATATTGCCTGCCATCAATTTTTAACTGTATTTGTATTGTACGCCACATCTGCAAAGGGAGGTTTATCCTTTTGTCCCATCCGTTACTGCAAAAATGGCAGAAAGACCCGGATTTTCTTTCTCTTAGCTGCGGGGATGTGCCGGAAAGAGCTGCCCGGCTTGTAGCCGGTCTGGAAGGCTCGCAGCGCAGTTTTTTTGTGGCCGCCCTTTATCACCGTTCCCCCGCTGCAGCACTGCTTCTGACCACGGATATGGCCAGGGCGGAACGGCTTTACGAGGAGTTAAAAGGGCTGCTGCCCGAGGCGGATGTTTGCATTTTCCCTCCCCGGGATTTTTTTTATGCCGAAGAGGTCCTCAGCCAGAGCAAAGAAATAAGTAAGCAGCGCCTCCAGGTGATGGAAAAGCTGGCCGCCGGTAAAAAAGTAATGGTTATCGCTCCCGTTGCCGCGCTGCTGGGCCGATTGATGCCGGCAGAACGCTGGAAAAAGCAATCTCTTTTTCTGCAAAAAGGCGCTGCGGTGGAATGGAGATCCCTTTTGGCAAAATTGGTGGAGATGGGTTATGAGCGCACGGAACAGACGGAAGGGGAAGGTTTTTTCAGCGTTCGCGGCGATATTATCGATATTTTTCCATTTCATACCCCCTGGCCGGTACGACTCTCCTTCTACGGCGAGGAGCTGGAGTTGCTGCGTTTTTATGATGCAGAGACGCAGCGCACACGGGAAGAGCTCCAGGAGATTCATATTTATCCCGCCCGGGAGGTCGTGCTGGATGAGGCCGCCGTCCGGCTGGGAAGTCGTGCAATCAGATTGGAGTTGGATTTAACTGTCAAACAGCTGAAAAAAAAGAAACAGGGAGAAGCGGCAGACCGGCTGCGCACCCGTGTGGAAAACAAACTACTCAAGCTGGAAAGCGGGGGCAACTTTGACGGCCTGGAGCAATACCTGGAGTATTTTTACCCGGATGTGGTGGTGCTGACCGATTATCTTCCCCGCCAAGGGCTGCTTTTTTGGGATGACCCGGAGCAGGTGGAAAAAGAAGCGGTATCATTGCTTAGCGAACTGCGGGAATACCAGACCGGGCTGCTGCTCCAGGGAGATATCCTGCCGGGACAGATGCAGTGTTATACTGACCTGGAAGGCGTATTGGACGGCGCTTTTCTCGGTGTTATCGCCATGAGTACTTTCTCCCGCAACATTCCCCATGTCAAAATTGACGCCGTATTCAATTTTCAGGCCCGTCCCACCCCCTCTTTTTTGGGCCGGCTGGATCTGCTGCAGGAGGAGTTACAGGGCTGGTGGGCCAATGGATATGACGTTTTTCTGCTTTGTGACGGGGAGGCGCGGGCTGTGGAGCTGCGCCGGATCCTCGGCGAGCATGGTATTCCTCTTTGCAGCGGTGATGGGGATAATGATGCGCGGACGCGGGAACGGGGGACGCCGCCGCAGATGGGCAGTGCTTCTGCCGCAAAAGGGCTGACCCTGCTTAAAGGGCATCTGGAAAACGGATTTGTGATGACCGCACTGAAACTGGCTGTGATGGTGGACCGGGAAATCCTTCCCGGCCGGCGCAAGAAAAAAAGATGGACACAGCCTGCAGAGAAGAAGAGCGTCCTGCTTGATTTCCAGGAGCTGAAGGTTGGCGACCTGGTCGTGCATGACCAGCATGGAATCGGCCGTTATATGGGTATGCGCACCCTGGAAGTGGACGGTGTGACCCGGGATTTTTTTTATATTAAATATGCGGGCGAAGACAAACTTTACCTTCCGGTGGACCAACTCGATTCCCTGCAGAAATATATAGGCGGCGAAGGCCACCCTCCCCGTGTCTATTCCCTGGGAGGGCAGGAATGGGCCCGGGTGAAAAACCGCGTACGCGCTTCCGTACAGGAGCTGGCAAAGGATCTCCTTTCCCTTTATGCAGAGCGGGAATCGGTGCCGGGTTATGCCTTTTCTCCCGATCATCCCTGGCAGGCCGAATTTGAGGACCGCTTTCCCTTTGAGGAGACACCGGATCAGTTGCGTACCATCACCGAAGTAAAAACAGATATGGAACGGCCCCACCCCATGGACCGTCTCCTCTGCGGTGACGTGGGATACGGAAAAACGGAGGTGGCGCTGCGTGCCGCCTTTAAAGCGGTGATGGATGGGAAGCAGGCAGCCTTCCTTGTTCCTACCACTATTTTGGGACAGCAGCACTATAACAATTTTAAAGAACGCTTTCAGGGTTTTCCCGTGGAGATTGAGCTCTTAAGCCGTTTCCGCAGCGCCAAAGAACAAAAGGAGACGATCAAACGCCTCTCCGCCGGTGTTACGGATATTGTTATCGGTACGCACCGCCTGTTCTCTGCGGACGCCAAATTCAAAAACTTAGGTCTGCTCATTATTGACGAAGAACACCGCTTCGGTGTGCGCCACAAGGAGCGATTGAAAATGCTGCGCCGGGAAATGGATGTACTAAGCATGACGGCCACCCCCATTCCCCGTACCATGCACATGGCCATCTCCGGGGCGCGGGATCTGAGCATCATCAATACTCCTCCGGAGAACCGCTACCCGGTACAAACCTATGTGGTGGAATATACGGACAACCTGCTGCGGGAGGCGATTCAGCGGGAACTGCACCGCGGGGGGCAGGTATACTATGTCTACAACCGTGTGCAGACCATTGACCGTTGGGCGCAAAAGCTAAACGAGCTTGTGCCGGGCGCGCGTATCGGCGTGGGGCATGGTCAGATGGCGGAGCAGGCCCTGGAGAAGGTGATGACGCGTTTTCTCGGCAGGGAGTACGACATCCTTGTAAGCACCACCATTGTGGAGGCGGGTCTGGATATTCCCAACGTAAATACAATGATCATCCACGACGCCGACTTCTTCGGCCTGGCCCAGCTCTACCAGCTGCGGGGGCGGGTAGGCCGCTCCAACCGTGTCGCCTATTGTTATCTTACCTACCGCCGGGATAAAGTGATGACGGAGGATGCAACCAAGCGGCTGCAGGCAATTAAGGAATTTACCGAACTGGGTTCGGGATTTAAGATTGCCCTGCGGGACCTGGAAATTCGGGGAGCGGGCAATATCCTGGGACCGGAACAGCACGGGTTTATGATTGCCATCGGCTATGAACTTTATTGTCGGCTGCTGGAGCAGGCCATCGAGACAACGAAAGAGAAAGGGGAAGCGCAGGAGAAAGAAAAAGAGTTTGCGCCCCGTCTTGATCTCCAGGTTAATGCTTATCTGCCTTCCTCTTATGTGGCCAACCAGCAGCAGAAAATCGAGCTGTACCGCCGCATTGCCACCCTGGAAAGCAAAGAGGAGCTGCAAGAGATGGCTGCGGAGCTGAAAGATCGCTATGGCCGCCTGCAACCCCCGGTGGAAAATCTCCTTTTGGTCATGCGCCTGCGCCAGCTCGCCCGGGAGAAAGAGGTGGAGGCCGTCGAGCAGCAAAAAGAACAGACGCTGGTGCGTTTTGCTGTCCATAAAAAATTTGATAACGAACAGCTCTGGCAGCTGGTAAGCAGCCGCCGCCGTTATCTGTCACTGCATGCCGGTAAGCAAATTACCTTCAAGATCAAATTTCCCAAGCAGCCGGAAAAAGAGTACCTGCAGTTTATGATCAAACTGCTGGAAAACGTGGCCGGCGGGGAACATTCTTGAGCGCTGTCCCTACGAATTTCCGCTATATTGCCCTCTCCGTCCCTGTAAGGGCGGGTCTTTTGTGCCC
>Ga0136715_1000016_pt1 | contig 33079 bp, 30 predicted proteins | sample SedPBSmetaG_FD_104916 | JGI IMG/M metagenome (GOLD analysis project Ga0136715, IMG submission 104916) | Freshwater sediment bacterial and archeal communities from Indian Creek, Illinois, USA to study Microbial Dark Matter (Phase II) -... | ecosystem: Environmental > Aquatic > Freshwater > Creek...
ACCTGGCCAACCTGGTGATGCGTGTCGCCGACGGCGCAGAGGCACTTGACTTTATCTTTGCCCGCGGTGCATTCAGTCACAGAAAAGTGGAAAACGGACCGAAGTTGATTATCCTGGACTTGAAGCTGCCCAAAGTGGACGGACTGGAAGTATTGCAGCTGCTTAAAAGCGACCCGCGCACAAAAATTATTCCGGTGGTTGTGCTCACATCGTCGCAGGAAGAACAGGATCTGCTGAAAAGTTACCATTTGGGGGCAAACAGCTATATTGTCAAGCCGGTTGATTTTGAAAAGTTTGTGGCTGCTGTCAGGGATCTGGGGTTTTACTGGCTGCTGCTCAACCAACCGCCCCGCATCTGAAAGGAGCAGTCTTGTGGAGACCGATACTATCTTGCGTATCTTAATCGTTGAAGATACTCCCACCGATGCGGAGCTGGCGGAGCGGGAACTGCGCCGCGGCGGTTTAAGCTTTAACGCCATAAGAGTGGAGACGAAAGAAGCATTTCTCCGTGCCCTGGAAGAATTTTGTCCCGATCTAATCATATCCGACTACGCCATGCCGCACTTTGACGGCATGCAGGCCCTGGAGCTTACGCTGCAGCATGATCCCACGCTGCCCTTCATTGTGCTTACCGGTTCCATGAATGAGGAGACGGCGGTGGAGTGCATGAAGGCCGGCGCGGCGGACTATGTAATCAAGGAGCATATTACCCGCCTGCCTTTTGCCGTTAAAGAAGCGCTGGAACGCAAAAGAACGCAACAGGCCCGCGTACGGGCGGAAAAACAGCTGCAGTGCCTGCGCGCTGTGGATCAGGTCATTACCGCCAGCCTTAACCTGCCGTTTATCCTGAACGTCCTGCTGGAGCATATCACCAGCCAGCTGGAAGCGGACGCCGCCGCCGTATTCCTTTTGCATCCCCGGCGCAGGCGGCTGCAATATACCGCGGGACGCGGTTTTCGCACGGGGGCGTTTAATAGTACCGCCCTGCGTTTAGGCGAAACGGCGATTGGCGGGGCCGCCCTGGGACGCCGCATCATCCATCTGGCCGATCCCGGGGCTGAGCCGGCGGTAAAACACGTGCGGATGTATAAGGCTGAGGGATTTGTTTCCTCTGTAAATGTACCGCTTACGGCCAAGGGGAAAGTTATTGGTGTGCTGAGCATATTTTACCGCAGGCACTATGTAATGGATGCCGAGGCCTTGGAATTCCTCAAAACACTTGCCGGTCAAGCCGCCATCGCCATCGACAATGTTCGCCACTTTGAAAATATGCAACTTGCCAACCGGGAACTGGCCCAGGCCTACGATGCCACTATTGAGGGCTGGGCCTATGCTCTGGAGCTGCGGGATCAGGAGACCGAGGGGCACACCCGCCGCGTTGCCGAAAGGACGGTGGAGCTGGCGCGGGCAATGGGCGTTGCCGAGGCGAAACTTGTTAATATCCGCCGCGGTGCGCTGCTGCATGACATCGGCAAGATGGGCATTCCCGACGCCATCCTGCTCAAAACCAGTAAACTGACAAATGAAGAATGGGAGATTATGTGCCGCCATCCCCGGTTGGCATTTGATATGCTTTTCCCCATCGACTACCTGCGCCCGGCCCTGCAGATCCCCTACTGCCACCACGAGAAATGGGACGGCTCGGGCTATCCCCGCGGCCTCAAAGGTGAGGAGATCCCCCTGGCGGCGCGTCTCTTTGCCGTGGTGGATGTTTACGACGCCATTACCAGTAACCGTCCTTACCGTCCTGCCTGGTCCAGGGAAGAGGCCCTGACATATATCCGGCAGCAGAGCGGCAAACATTTTGAGCCCCGCATGGTGCAGCGGTTTCTAAACCGACAGTCGTAGCCGGGTGCTTGATTTTGGCGGCAGAATAATTTGTTAAAATTTTCTTTGCCAATAGCAGGGATTATAAGTAATGCCGGCGAAGTAAACCAGTTAATAAAATTGTAGGGAACGGTTGCGGGCAGGGCACGAGCGCTGCCCCTACAACCGTTTCGCAAAGTTGCAGTTGTGAAAAGGCACCCTGCGCCCCGATGAAGATGTAAGCCTGTGTGGAGGTATTTTATAACAGCGATGAGGCGTAAACTGGTTTTTGATGATTACATCAGGCTAAAAAAGTTTTTTGACGAGCTTGGCATTACTGATGAGTGCATAACTTTTAATTTAAAGGAACGGACAGTAGAGACAGAGGGAGATCCTTCCGGGGAAAACAGCACGCTCTCCCGAAGGTTTGACCTGCGCTCCGAAGGAGAAATCATCGCCCTTCTTTCCGCCAGGAATGAAATTCCCGAGCCCACCGGCCTGCGCTACCTTCAATATTTCCGTGACTATTTTGATGAAACCGCCCAGGGAAAACTCATTTTTTCCCCATATAACATTAAACTGTTACAGACCATCAACCAGCTTATCTCCCAGGACTTGTCGCCGGAAGAAGTGAGCATAATCCTGCAAAGGGGGAAAAGGCGGGAGGGGGACAGCTATCTTTCTTCCCGCACAGAGCCGGCCAAAGAACCTGCTTGGGACTATCCGAATGTAATGGAGCGGCGCGTGGGATTCCCCGGAAAGCAAGAAAAAAGCAGAACGGGCGGGAGAGGAAAAGCTGTCAAGTGGGGCCTGGCTGTCCTGGTTCTGCTTCTTGCGGTGGCAGCGGGCAGCTACCAGCTGGGCTACCTGGAGCGGTGGGCTCTTTCCTTTGGCATCCGGACCGTTGCTGACGTGCCTGCCGGGGAAGAAACGGCTGAGATAGGGATGGCAGGGGACGTTGAAGTTGAAAATGAAATGGTTGCAGAGACCGCAGATATTGGGGAGATTGCCGAACCGGAGATCCCGGTCCTTTTACCGGCGGAAATTACAGTTGAGGTCTTAAACGGCAGCGGCGCCCAAGGGGTGGCCGCCCGTTTTGCCGAGAAACTGAAACAGCTTGGGTACCAGATAGTATACGTCGGTAATGCGGACCGCTTTGACTACGACCGCAGCCGGATAATCAGCCGTCTGGAAGGGGATGAAGCAAGGGATCTCTTGGAGCTTATCCCCCAGGCTGAACTGCTGTCTGAATTTGCCGTGCGGGATAAAGCCATGGTCACGCTTATCCTGGGGATGGATTATTATGAATGAGCGCAAGGTTAGGGATGTTATGACTGAGGGAAAAGGCAATTACCGCATGTTTGTAGATGAACTCTCCACCCCTTTTGCCTGCTGCCGGGTGATCAAAGACAGCCGGGGAAAAACGGTGGATTTAATTTTCCTGGAGGTAAACCCGGCCTTTGTGAGCATGACTGGCTTTACACAAAGCGAAATAATCGGAAAATCTTTTATCCCCCTCATTCATCATGACGATCTGGGAAAGAACCTGGAAGCCGGCGGCGATTTTAATAAACTGCCACACAGGGCTCAAGTGGAACAGCGCGTGCTCACTGTTAACGGCTGGCGCTGGTTTCAATGGGAAAATATTGCCATCGGCAGCGCGGATGGCAATACGGTGGAGCTGTACTGCCTGGGAAGGGATATAACCGAGCTGAAAGAGGTAAGACAAAGCATCGCCATATACAAACAGGCAGAGGATGAGCTTCAAAGTGCCTGCAGGCGCCTGGATGAGATCATTGATTTTTTACCAGACGCTACCTTCGTCATTGACAATAACGGTATTGTGGTCGCCTGGAACAAAGCCATTGAAGAGCTGACAGGCGTATCCAGAGAGGATATGTTGGGCAAGGGAAATTACGAATATACGCTGACCGTCTACGAGGAACGCAGACCTGTTTTGATCGATCTGGTCTTGATGCCCGAGGATGAATTTGCCAAGCATAAGAAAAGGTATGAGAGCATTGAACGGAAAGGAGACAAGCTCTTCGGCAGGATTTATGCCCCCGGCGCATACAACGGTAAAGGGGCCTATCTTTGGACAATAGCGGCAAAGCTGTATGATGCCGGTGGTAATATCGCCGGTGCTATTGAAACCATCCGCGATATTACCGAGCGAAAGTACTACGAAGAACGGCTGAAACATCTGAGCCTGCATGATCAGCTGACCGGTCTGTACAACCGGGCCTACTTCGAAAGTGAACTGAACCGCTTGAACAAAAGCAGGGAATACCCCATCACCATTCTTTTCGCTGACATTGACAACCTTAAGCTGATCAATGACAGCATGGGGCATAATACCGGCGACAAACTCTTAAAGTATTGTACAGCAGTCTTAAGAAGATCGCTGCGCGGTTCGGATATCTTGGCGCGCATAGGGGGTGACGAATTTGCGGTCATTCTCCCCCGAACCGGTAAAAAAGCCGGCGAAGAGATAGTGTCGCGCATCTACTCACAGCTGGAGCATTACAATCAAAAAAAGCGAAAGAACCAGCCGTTCCTTAGCATCTCCCTGGGTCTGGCTACGGCGGAAGACGCGGACGAGAACCTGCTGGAAACGGTAAAAGAAGCGGACGACCTTATGTACCGTGATAAATTACACCGGGGAGCTTCCGCCGGCTACCAGATGATTGCCTCACTCCTGGCGACGTTGGGTGAAAGGGATTTTGTCACTGAAGGACATGCCCGCCGGCTGGAGGAGCTGTGCCTTAAAATCGGAAAAAAAATCGATTTATCGCGAAAACAACTTTTAAACCTGTCTTTATTGGCGCAGGTACACGACATCGGCAAAGTGGGCATTCCGGACCGGATATTGTTCAGAGAAGGTCACCTTGACGAGAGCGAAAGGAAAATTATGCAGCAGCACTGCGAAAAAGGTTACCGTATCGCTGTTTCTACCGCAAACCTGCCTGAAATAGCGGAGCTAATCCTGAAACATCATGAGCATTGGGACGGCAGCGGCTATCCTCTGGGCATCAAGGGTGAAGAGATCCCCATCGAGTGCCGCATTTTGGCCATTGTAGATGCCTACGATGCCATGACCAGCGATCGGCCCTACCGCAAAGCCACAAGCAGCAAGATAGCTGTCGAGGAGTTGAAAAAATACTCCGGCACCCAGTTTAACCCCGAGCTCGTGGAGATCTTCTTATCAATCATTTCGGACACAAAAATTTCGGGACATAAAATTTCGGGACATAATGAAAATTTTTGAAAAAAATTTTCTTTGTGTCCCGAAATTTTTTTCTTTGTGTCCCGAAATTTTTGTGTCCCTAATTATTTATTTGCTTTTCGGCAAAATCTCCCACAAACGGCAGCTTATATCTTTCTCCTTTATAAGCTTTATACATAAGCAATAACCAAAGAAGCAATCCCAATAAGCCCAGCAAAGGTGATAGCAGCCACCCAATCACAGGAATCCATCCGATAACGATTGTAATTACAAATAATGCCAGAAATGTTACCAATGACTGCATCGCATGAAACCTGACAAACTTATTTTCTTTTTCCAAAACCAAAAACAGTATTCCCGTTACAAAACCCAAAACATAGCATAGCAAACCTGTGATGTTTTCATCTGTGCCCAAAACTGTTTTGTTATTAGCCATGACTGATGCCTCCTTTTAAAATTTCGGGACATAATGTGTGTCCCGAAATTATTTTTCTTCGAACGCTGCCCAGATCATGTCTAGTTCCTCATCTGTAATATCGAATACCTGGTTGTGGGGCGGCAGTTTTTCGTAGCGCATATACTCGGGCGGCCGGTCGTCTTCCTTGCTGAAGCCGGCGTTCTTGTTAAACTGCCATTCCAGCTTGAGCGTCTCCAGGCCGAGCGTGCCCACATCGTGCGTAGTCCAGGTTGTTCCCAAGACACTGTTCACCGTTTCCACCATGCCTTCCATCCCCGAAGGAATATCGAGCACGGGGAAGGCGATAAAGAGACAGTAACCGGTGGCATCGATATAAGCGGTGGCGGCCTGGAAGGCGCGGGAGAGTTCCACTTTGCCTATCGGGGAGAGGGGATCGGCCTTGCCGCCCACAGCGAGGATCTCCGGGGCAATCGTATATCCGGCGGTATGGTCCGCACCCATGGTGCTGGTAATATAGGTGACGCCGATACCCTTGACGGCCCGCGGTTCGTAGGCGGGCATACCCTGGCGCTTTACCACGGGGACGCGGGTCAGGCCGTAGGCCTTGCCCGTAAACCAGGCCCCGTTGCCCAGGATGCGTCCCAGGGGCGTTCCCTGCCGGATTTCTTCCATGAGGCGAACCGCGCCCTCACCGTCACCGAAGGGGATTACCCCCGCATCCATGGCCACACCGATCGTTACGCCGGCTTCGATCGTGTCCAGCCCGATCTCGTTGCACTGATCCACCAGCTTGGCAATGATGTCCAGGTTAGCGATCTCGCAGTTGGCACCCAGAGCCCAGGTTGATTCGTATTCGATGCAGGATGTGAACTCGCTGCCGTCAGGATTGGGGTAGACATTGGAGCAGCGGATGATACAGCCGGGATGGCATCCGTGACCGGTCATGCCGCCGTGCCGTTCCTTTACCGCTTCCAGGATTGCTTCCCCGCCGGTCTGGCTTGCCGCTTCAAATTGCCCGGCGCTGAAATTGCGCGTGGGGTAGCCTCCAGCCTCGTTAAGAATATTCACCAGCACGGCGGTGCCATAAGTGTTCAGCGCCCCGCCCGGCTTGGTTACGGGATGGCTGCGGATGGCATCAACCACTTTCTTTTGGCCCTGCTTGAAAAGCTCCTTGTCTTTTATCTCCACTCCCGGTGCCCCTTCATCATCCACAACCATGGCCTTCAGCCCTTTGCTTCCCAGCACGGCGCCAAGGCCGCCCCGCCCTGAATAGCGGCTGGCCCGCCCCTCCGTGTCATTGAAACAGATACCGGCCATGCCCATCTTAAAATCGCCCGCCACACCGGTGGTCATGATGCCGGCTTTTTTCCCGTACCTGGCGAAAAGGTCTTTATTAATCTCCCTGGTCAGTTTTCCTTTTAAATCATCGGCGGGCAGCAGTGCTGCCCCGTCCTTGTCCAGTTTGAGCAGGTAAGCCCCTGCGGCAGCCTGCCCCTCCACCACAATCATCTTTACCTGGAGCCGCCCCAGTTTCTGGGCTACCGGCGTGCCGGCATTGGACTCCTTGATGCCTCCGGTCAGCGGCGACTTGCCGCCCACGGATACACGCCCCGAACTGGGCGCCGCTGTCCCCGCCAAAACGCCCGGGGCAATAACGATTTTGTTGAAAGGCCCGAGGGGATGGCAGTTTGCCGGCACTTCGTCATAGACAACGCGGGAGGTGAGCGCGCGCCCTCCGAGTGCGGCGTATTGCTCCGGTACAGGTTCAACGGTAACTGTCAGGTCCGTCATATTCACCCTGATTACCTTTGCCATATAAGAACCCCCTTTGAAATAAAATTGTTGGCTTTATATAAAAAATATTCTATATTAGACATTCAAAATCCTGCCTTCCACACGTAATAATTTCGGGACACAAAGAAAATTATTGGATGCAAAATAATTTTCATTGTGTCCCGAAATTATTACGGCAGGATAACGCAATGCGTTTTCGCTTTACATCAACGGAAAGAACCTTAACCTGCATGATATCGCCCACCTGGACCACGTCCAGCGGGTGTCTTACGAATGAATCGGACAGCTGCGAGATGTGAACGAGGCCGTCCTGGTGAACGCCGATGTCCACAAAAGCGCCGAAGTCCACCACATTGCGGACTATGCCTGTCAGCAGCATGCCTTCGCGCAAATCCTCCAGGTGGAGAACATCCTTTTTGAATACCGGCTTCGGTGCGTTTTCCCGGGGATCTCTGCCTGGTTTTTTAAATTCCTCCACGATATCACGCAGTGTGGGTTCACCCACATCCAATTGCTGCGCGGTGGTAGTAATATCAATTATTGGGATGGCGTGCGGGTTTCCCAGGTCGGAAAGGGAGATGCCCATCAGTCTGATTAACTCTTCGGCCACCTTGTACGATTCCGGGTGGACAGCGCTTCTGTCAAGATAGTTATCCGCGTCCGGGATGCGTAAAAAGCCTGCGCATTGTTTAAACGAAGCCGGGCCAAGCTTGGGCACTTTTTTCAATGCGTCCCGGGTCCGGAATGCGCCGTTTTGCTCACGGAATGACACAATATTTGCGGCAATCGTTTTGTTTATGCCGGCCACCCTTTCCAGGAGGGCGGCCGAGGCCGCGGTCAAATCCACACCCACCTGGTTCACACTGTCCTCCACCACACCGTCGAGCGTTTCCTGCAGACGTTTCTGGTTTACGTCGTGCTGATACTGGCCCACGCCGATGGAGCGCGGGTCTATTTTCACCAGTTCGGCCAGAGTATCCTGCAAACGGCGCGCGATGGAGACGGCGCTTCTTTCCGCCACATCCAGATCGGGGAATTCGGACTGCGCCAGTTTGGATGCGGAGTAGACGCTGGCCCCGGCCTCGTTCACCACAGTGTAATCGATATCTGCATCCATGGCGGCGATCACTTCCGCAATAAATTCCTCGCTCTCGCGCCCTGCCGTGCCGTTGCCGATGGCCACCAGATTTAATTGATGTTTCCGCATAAGATGACGGACAACGGCCGCCGCCTCTTCTTTTTTGTTGAGCGGCGGCGTGGGGTGGATAACGGCCGTTTCCAGCAGTTTACCCGTCTCGTCGATGCAGGCCAGCTTGCACCCGGTCCGGTAGCCCGGGTCCAACCCCAGTATTCTCTTTCCGGAAACAGGCGGCGTTAAGAGCAGCCCTTTAAGGTTTACCTTAAAGATTTTAAGCGCCTGCTCCTCCGCCTGTGCCGTGATTTCATTTCTCACTTCCCGCTCCAGGGAAGGGAAAAGCAGACGCTTCCAGCCGTCTTTGATGGCGGCGGATAACTGAATTTTTGTTTCTTCCGGCACATTTTTCCCGACATAATGTTTCTCCAGGATCGAAAGCGCCGTCTCTTCCGGAAATTGTATTTTTATAGAGAGAAAACCTTCTTTTTCACCCCTGGTCATCGCCAGTACGCGGTGTGGCTGGACCCGCTTCAGCGGTTCGCTGAAATCATAATACATTTCGTAGGGGCTTTCTTCCTGCCTTACGGCACGGCTCACCATCAGCCCCTGCGCAAAAATCAGCCGCCTGATCTGCTGCCGCGGCTCAGGCTCGTCCGATACGGTTTCCGCGATAATATCCCGTGCTCCGGTCAGCGCATCTTCCGCGGTGCTGACACCCAATTCCCGATTTATGTATTTGCCGGCTTCGGTAAGGGGATCAACCATACCGGTAAGCAGCGCCTGCGCTAACGGTTCCAGGCCTTTCTCCTTTGCCACCGTTGCCCTGGTCCTCTTTTTGGGCCTGTACGGCCGGTAGATATCATCCAGTTCGGTTGCCGTGGACGCGCCGGCCACCGCTGCCTCCAGCTCGGGCGTCAGCGCTTCCAGTTCAGCCAGGTGTCTGAGAATATCTTCCCTGTTTTTCTCCAGGTTCCGGTAAAGATTAAGTTTGTCGGCCAAAACACGCAGTTCCTCGTCCGTCATATCTTCCGTTGCTTCTTTACGGTAGCGGGCGATAAAAGGCACCGTGTTTCCTTCATCAAGCAGGGCTACAGCCATGGCAACCCGCCGGGCCGATATTGCAAGATCCGCGGCAATGCGTGCTAAAATCCGTTCTTCTTTGCTCATTGTCAGCCTCCAGGTGTTAGATACGCTGCCAGACAAATTCAATAGCTTTGGCTGCCAGCCACAATGCTTCTCCTGCCGGTTTCCTGGGGTAAACTTTTGCCGGGATACTGTCAGGGATTCTATATAAACTACCCCAGCAAACCCAGCAGCTCTGTCAGAGCCTGGCCGCATTTTCCCCGGATAACCACGTCCGCCTCGTAAAAAAGCCTGGGATTATTACGCAGCACCTCTGCCGAGGACGTGGCAATGGGATCCACTTTTTCCCACAGGCCAGTTCCGGGAGAGCGGAAATCGGGGATGCCGCTTTCTGTGCTCATCCCTGCTCCGGTCAAAGCGTAAAAACCATTGTGCTCCCTGATTAATTGCGCAGCCTGCTTTATTGCATCCTGATCCATCATCTCTTCACCCCACCTGCGATTAAACTTAAATTGTCTATATTTCTGATTACTTGTCCGTGCCTATTTCCATTAATCCGTGGTCGCGCCGCCGGCTTACGGGCCGACTGTCCCCGCACCCTTTCTTTTGGCTGCTCTTTCCCGCTGGTTGCGGTCAAGCACTTTTTTGCGCATGCGAATGGCCTGAGGGGTTACCTCCACCAGTTCGTCGTCTTCAATGTACTCCAGGGTCTGCTCCAGGCTGAAGTTCAGCGGCGGGGTTAGACGGATCCCTTCATCGGCGGTACTGGAACGGATATTGGTAAGGTGCTTCTTCTTGCAGACATTCACATCCATGTCTTCTTCCCGGGAGTTTTCACCCACGATCATTCCCGCGTATACACTATCTCCGGGACGGATGAAAAGCGTTCCCCTTTCTTCCACGCTGTGGATTCCGTAGGTGGTGGCAACTCCCGACTCGAAGGCGATCAGTACGCCGTTCCTGCGTCCGGGGATCTCACCTTTCCACGGCCCGTAGTGATCAAAAATATGGTGCATGATTCCTTCACCCCGCGTATCGGTTAAAAGCTCTGACCTGAAACCAATCAGCGTGCGCGACGGCAGTAAAAACTCCATCTTCACATTCATTTCCCCAGCCGGTTGCAGGTTGGTCATCTCTCCCCGCCGGTTACCCAGGTTCTCGATTACCCGCCCCGCAAATTTTTCCGGCACATTTACATAAAGGCGCTCGTAAGGTTCGTACATCTCTCCGTTTATCTCTTTCATGATGGGCCGTGGCTTGGAAACCTGGAGCTCATAGCCTTCGCGCCGCATATTTTCGATCAGGATGCCCAGGTGCAGCTCCCCGCGCCCTGAAACGAGGAAAGTGTCGGCAGATTCTGTTTCCCCCACCCTGAGGCTGACGTTGGTTTCCGCTTCTTTCCAAAGGCGGCTGCGCAACTGCCGTGAAGTAATATATTTGCCCTCTTTGCCGGCGAAGGGGCTGTCGTTTACCATGAAGTACATATTCAGGGTTGGCTCGTCGATGGTGATCAGGGGAAGGGGCAGCGGGTTTGCCGGGTCACTTACCGTTTCGCCGATATTAACCTCGCCCAATCCGGAAACGGCCACGATATCACCGGCCACCGCCTGTACGGCTTCCCGCCGCTTTAATCCATCGTAAGTCCAAAGCTTGCCGATTTTGTGCAATTCTACCCGGGAATCCTGTTTGCAGAGGCTCACCTGCTGCCCGGCGTTCAGACAACCGCCCGTGATTCTGCCGATTGCCACCCTTCCCACGTAATCATCGTAATCCAGGGTGTTGATCTGCAACTGCAGAATACCTTCCGGATCGGCTACCGGGGCCGGGATCTCTGATGCGATAAGTTCAAATAACGGTTTTAGGTCATAACCCGGTTCTTCCAGATCCGTGGTGGCAGTACCCTTTTGCGCTGCCGTATACACAACGGGAAAATCCAGCTGCCAATCATCGGCTTCCAGCTCCAGGAACAGGTCGAAGACCTCGTTCAGCACTTCGTCGGCACGGGCGTCAAAGCGGTCGATCTTGTTAATCACGACAATAATACGCAGTTCTGCTTCCAATGCTTTGCGCAAAACAAACTTGGTCTGGGACATCGGTCCTTCAAAAGCATCGATTAAAAGGAGTGCCCCATCTACCATGCGCAGCACCCGCTCCACTTCACCGCCGAAATCGGCATGACCGGGGGTATCCACGATATTTATTTTTAAACCGCCGTAGCGTACCGCCGTGTTCTTAGATAAAATGGTAATGCCCCGTTCCCGTTCCAGGTCATTCGAATCCATTACACGCTCTATTACCTGCTCATTTTCCCTGAAGACGCCGGACTGGCGCAGCAGGCCATCTACCAGTGTGGTCTTACCGTGGTCGACGTGAGCGATGATAGCGATATTCCTGATGTTCTCCTGCCGTTTTAAGTTCATTTTTTCACCTTTCCCCGCCGGAAAATTTCGGGACACAATGAAAATTATTGACGAAGCGGAGTTGCGGTCCCGATGACCGAGTTATTTGCTGACTGTTTCATACGGCCAGTTGATGATGCCGCCGAAATCATATACATTGATATATCCCATGCTGATAAGCAGTTTTGCCGCTGCCGCGCTCCTGCGACCGCTGCGGCAGTAAATGAGTATGAGTTTGTCCTTATCCGGCAGTTGCGCCGCAGCTTTATCCTCAAGCTCAAAGTCAGGAATGAGCGTCGCTCCTCCGATATGTGCTTCCGTAAATTCCTCAACTGTTCTCACATCAAGAAGAATGTAGCTGTCAGCTTCCCGCATCATCTTAGATGCTTCTGCTGCGGATATTTTTTGATAAATAGCGCCTGGTTTTTGCGAGGACGAACCCTCCGTTCCGTCCGGTGAAACCTCTGCTTCAACACATCCGGATGTAGTTAACAGGACGAAGGACAATAAGATTGCGCCGAAAAATTTTTTCCTCATCAGAAATCCTCCCCTTCGTCACAGTAATGCTTTTTGAGCTGAAAGATAACTTCCTCCACCCTGTGGTCTGCAATAGAGTAAGTAACGCTCTGGCCGGCCTTGGAATGATCAAGAATACCGTGGGCTTTCATCAGAGCCAGATGCTGAGACAGCGCCGACTGCGTTATATCCGGCATTTTATCTCCGAGCGCACTGACTGTTTTCGGCTCCTCTATCAGCTCACACAGGATGAGCAGCCGGTATTCGTTGGCAAGAACCTTAAGAAGCCCGGCGATCTGTTTGGCTTTGTGTTCCATTTAAATCATCCTTTTTGTGCTTAAGCCGGCAGATTCCCTGCGTCATCGTTCCCATCGGGCAATACACGCACCATGAACGTGGTTTGAACAGAAGCATGGTTACAAGTCCCAGGGCAGAGGATGTAAGCATAACGCCGTAAAAACCAAAAGCAAACTGCGCAATCCATGGAGAGACAAAAGAAGTATCAACCCAATTCCACGGAAGCTTAAATACCCATAGCAGCGTCACCGCTTCCCTGAGCGTCGTGCCTGCGAAAACAAGGTATGTCGAATATATCATTACAAAAAACATCGACATAAAAAAGGTCAAAAACCCATACCGGAACCATTTAGAGTACAGGAATCCCGGCGGAGCCTTTTTGCGGGAAATCCCGAGTTTGCCGCCTAACAGTTCAAAAAGCTGACCGCGCCCGCAAAACCTGTTGCAATAAGCTTTGTTTCCGCCAATGCTCGCCATGAGTAACGGCGTGATAAAACAAATCAGCCCGAGCCATGCAAACAGGATATTGAAAAGACCGAGCGCAAAATATACAGCCGAGAATATCCAGAGATAATCATACCAGCATTTTTGCTTCAGCATGCGGCGCCCTCCTTTGCGATTATGGAGATAAGACACGCGGGACAGACGTCCGCGCATTTCCCGCAACCTACGCACTTTTCCTCATCGGAGATGGAATACAATCCCTTGTGGATTACTAACGCGCCGCGCGGACAGCTGTTGGCACAGCAGCCGCAGGCAACGCACAGTTTTGATATGCTAACTTTCTTTTTCATCTTAACCTAACACCCCAATCAGTATATTAGTAATTTCTAATATACTAATATTCTTTATGGCTGTCAAGACCTGAAATTATATCTCGAATGGGATTAAGTATCCCTGAGGCAGAAGAATTTGCGGCAGTTCCCGGCCATGGCGTTAAAGTAACGCACGAGGGTAAAGAAATAGTTATCGCTAATAGAACGTTAATGAAACAGACGGGGGTTGATCTGGGAGACAAAAAGGAAATAGTCTCCATGCTTGAGGAAAAGGGTAATACGGTGATGATTATCACGGCTGAAGGTCAGCTCAAAGGATTTATAGCAGTGGCAGATACACCGAAAGAAAATGCAGCGGAGGTGATCAAGGTCTGTTGTGGCGAATTCTGCCCTGCTGAAAGGTGAGAAGATCTGAACTTATATACGCTGCCGCACAAATTCAATAGCTTTGCCTGCCAGCCACAATGCTTCTTCTGCCGGTTTCCTTGTATAAACTTTTGCCGGGATACTGTCAGGGATTCCATTAGGGTAACGTGTGGGAATGTAGTATCCATCCAAAATGGCGATTTCATCCCTGAGCGCAGAAAAATCCGTGTCAAATTGTTCTGCCCATGTAGCGAGGGTTGTAACGGAATGCCCGGTGACTATCTTTTCACCCTGGGCATAAAGAAAAGCCTTTAGTGCCTTTTCTGCTGCTTGTTGCGTGATAAAACACACCAAATGATAAACGTTGTTTTCAAATAAAATTTTTGCCCCATGCAAATCCGCCTGGGACTGCTCAAGCCAGCGCAGGCCTTCCTCTTTAGCGGTCCGCTTCATAGAGTGTTTTCCCCTCCCGCAACACATTTTTTAAAAAAAAGTTGTTTTCTTTCATCTCCTCAAATTCAACGGGAGTATAAACTAACAAGTCAACAGCCACACGTGGTTTAAGTATTTTGTATAACGCAGCGATCCTGTCGAGAAAACTTTCCTCGCAGGCCATCACCACGATCAAATCGAGGTCGCTGTCCAGTCCAGCCTCGCCGCGGGCAGAAGAACCAAAGTGGACGACTTTTTGGGCTCCGAGTCTTTCCAGCTCATTTTGAATTCTATTCAATTCGCTCCGGAGAAGAGAAACGTTCCTCTCGCGGCGCTCCGACAATATGTTCTTCAAATATGCCCACCTCGATTCCATTTAAACTACTTCAGCAAACCCAGCAGCTCTGTTAAAGCCTGACCGCATTTTTCCCGGATAACCACGTCTGCCTCGCTGTCGTAAGCTGTCGGCTCAAGATTGATGATGATCAGCTTCTTGGCCAGCCGGGGCAAGTCCGCTACCGGGTAAACCACCAGGCTGCTGCCGGCCACCAACAATAAATCACAGTCTTTCTCCAAGGTTTCCCGGGCTTCGAAAAATAGCGCGGGCATTTGATCTCCAAACAATACTACATCCGGGCGCAACATATTGGAGCAATGGTCACATAAAGGAGGTATGCGCTTCTGTTCCACCTGCTGAATAAGCTCTGCAAAAGGAAAGTGCCGCTTGCAGCCCAGGCAAGAGCCGGTCCGCAGATGCCCATGCACTTCCCAAATCTTTTTCGAGCCGGCCCGTACATGCAGGCCGTCAATGTTTTGTGTGACCAGGCCTTTCAATAAACCCAAATCTTCCAGGCCGGCCAGGGCGTAATGGCCCGGGTTGGGCTCAGCTGCACTGATGGTGACAAAACGGGTAAAGCCAACCTCGTAAAAAAGCTTGGGATTTTTATACAACACCTCCGCCGAAGACGTGGCTATGGGATCGATCTTTTCCCACAGACCTGTTCCGGGAGAGCGGAAATCGGGGATGCCGCTTTCTGTACTCATCCCGGCTCCGGTCAAAGCATAAAAACCATTGTGTTCTCTGATTAATTGCGCAGCCTGCTTTAATTCTTCCTGATGTTTCAAATCTTCACCCCGCCATTAATGCAAATGTATTCTTCTTATGTTCCTAATTATACCATAATTCCCGCGCCTTTGCCGCAACATTTAATCCAGGGTGAAATAGGGAACAAGCTTATTTTGCATGTGTGCACCTCAAAAAATTTTTCCGCTATACAGCAGGAATAATTACACTGCCGGCGAAGTTGTGTTACTATAATAAATTTAGTAACACGAAAGGAATGAGCTAAATGCCCAAAAAAATGATCTTGGCCTGTCTTTTGCTGCTTGGATTGGCATGGCTTCCTGCCGCCGGCTGCGGGGGTAACAGGGCCGACAGAGAAGGACGGCCCGCCAATGAACTGGTGCTCGCCATCGGAGGTGAGCCGGAGGCGGGGTTTGACCCGACCACCGGCTGGGGGGCAGCCGGCTCGCCCTTGTTTCAGAGTACGCTTTTTAGACGCGACAACAATCTTGCCCTGGTTAACGACCTGGCCACTGGGTACGAAATAAGCGCAGATCGCTTAACCTGGACGGTCCGCCTGCGCGCCGATGTAAAATTCTCAGACGGTCAGCCTCTCACAGCCGAAGATGTAGCTTACACATTTTCTACCGCCGCCGCAAGCGGGGCGGTTATTGACCTTCACAACATGGAAAGCGTGGAGGCCATAGATGCCCAAACGGTAAAATTCAGGCTCAAACAGCCGCAATCAACCTTCGTTAACCTGCTGGCCCGCACCGGTATCGTCCCCAAACACGCCCACGGCCCTGATTACGCTGTCCGGCCCCTGGGCGCCGGTCCCTATAAATTTGTGCAGTGGGACAAGGGCCAGCAGCTGATTGTGGAGGCCAATCCTCTTTACCATGGGCAACAACCGTATTTTCAGAGAATAACCTTCCTCTTTATGACTGATGATGCGGCGCTGGCCGCCGCCAGGGCAGGCCAGGTTGATCTGCTTGCCGTCCCGGAGGCCTTCGCCCGCCTGGAGATAGCTGGAATGCGCCTGCTCTCCCTGGACAGCGTTGACAATCGCGGCATCATGTTTCCCTTTGTCGCAGCCGGGGGTCAAACGCAAGAAGGTTACCCGGTAGGTAACGACGTGACCGCTGACCTGGCAATCCGCCGGGCCATTAACGTGGCCATCGACCGCCAGGCGCTGGTGGACGGGGTTTTGGACGGCTTCGGGGCACCGGCCTTTAGCTCCAGCGACGGCTTACCCTGGTGGAATCCGGAAACGGTTATCCAGGACGCGGACCATGAGCAGGCCAGACAAATTTTAGCCGCTGCCGGCTGGAAGGATGCCAACAGTGACGGTATCTTGGAAAAAGGCGCCCTCCAGGCTCGCTTCACCCTTGTTTACCCTGCCGCCGACCTGACCCGTAAAGGCTTGGCCCTGGCCGTCGCCGACCAACTGCAGCCCCTCGGCGTTAAAATTAACGTGGCCGGCAAAAGCTGGGAGACCATTCAGACCATGATGCACGCCAACGCTGTGCTGTTTGGCTGGGGCAGCCACGATCCGCTGGAAATGTATAGCCTGTACAGCAGCCAAACCCGTGGTATTGGCTGGTTCAATCCCGGATTTTACAGCAACGCCGTTGTTGACGGGTACATGGGCAGGGCGCTGGGCGCAGCGAGCGAAGAAGAAGCTAACCGCTACTGGCAGAAAGCGCAGTGGGACGGGCAGACTGGCTTCAGCACCAGAGGCGACGCTGCCTGGGCCTGGCTGGTCAATCTTGACCACCTGTATTTTGTCCGTGAAGGGCTGGACCTTGGGGCACAGCAAATTCAACCGCACGGCCGCGGCTGGCCGGTGACGGCTAATATTACCGCCTGGCGCCGGCAGGAATAGACATGTGGCTGTTTTTGGCAGGTAAGTTTTTAAGACTGCTGACACTGCTGGTAGCTGTCTGTGTATTTTCCTTCCTGCTCCTGGAGTTTTCACCGATTGACCCGGTACGGGCTTATGTCGGTGCCGACATGCTGAAAGTAGGACCGGAGCAATGGGCAAAAATTGCCGAGTACTGGGGTCTGGATCGCCCGCTGCCGGAGCGCTTTATGCGCTGGAGCGCGGCAGTCTTGCGCGGTGACCTGGGAGTTTCCATGATTTTCCGCCGGCCGGTCCTGGAGGTCATCGGCGAACGATCCCTCGCTTCTCTGGCGCTGATGCTCACCGCTTGGACTTTTTCCGGCGTCTTCGGGTTTGCTCTTGGCGCACTGGCCGGCATGAAGCAGGGCACCTGGACGGATCGCGTTATTAAATGGTACTGCCTAACATTGGCCTCCACCCCCCTCTTTTGGCTGGCCCTGTTAATGCTGTTAACCTTTGCCGTCTGGCTCGGCTGGTTTCCGGTTGGTTTGGGAGTACCCGCCGGAGTGCCCGCCCATGAAGTCACGTTTGCCGACCGCCTGCGTCACCTGCTCTTGCCGGCCCTGACGCTCAGCATCGCCGGTGTGGCCGGCGTGGCGCTCCATACCAGGCAAAAGCTGGTCGAGGTGCTACAGAGCGATTATGTGCTGTTTGCACGGGCCAGGGGGGAAAGCGGCCTGCAGTTGTTCCGGCGTCACGGCTGGCGCAATATCGCCCTGCCCGTTACCACGCTGCAGTTTGCCTCTTTCAGCGAGTTGTTCGGCGGCTCAGTCCTGGCTGAGCAAGTTTTTTCCTACCCCGGACTTGGGCAGGCGGCCGTGCAGGCCGGCCTGCGAGGTGATGTCCCGTTGTTGCTGGGGGTGGTCATCTTTAGCGCCCTGTTTGTTTTTAGCGGCAATCTTGCCGCAGAACTGCTCTACCGGCTGATTGACCCTCGCCTCAGGCTGAAATCTGCCTGCTGCAAACAGGGGGGATACCTGTGAACAGTGTTAAAACCCTGTCCCTGTCCTGCCGCAACCCCAACCGGCGGCGCCTGAACCGCCGACAGCGCACCTTAGTGGTCGTGGCCTTGGCTGCCGCCTATTTGCTTCTCCTGCTAGGCGGAGGGCTGCTCCTTGGCGAGGAGGGTTTGTCCACCAACCTGACGCGCAGGAACATGCCGCCATCCCTGTCCTATCCTCTGGGCACCGACTGGCTGGGCCGTGATATGCTGGCACGCACGGTTCAGGGACTCTCTTTAAGTTTTGCGGTCGGGCTTGCCGCTGCCGGCACAAGCGCGTTTATCGCCCTTGTGCTGGGGTTGACCTCCGCCCTGGGAGGTAAGCGCCTTGATACCGTCATTACCTGGCTGGTCGACCTTTTTCTGGCTGTGCCGCATTTGGTCTTGATTATCCTGATCGCCTTTGTCTTTGGCGGTGGCATCACAGGGGTAATCGCCGGGGTGACCTTCACGCACTGGCCGGCTTTGACACGCTTGCTGCGTGCCGAAGTGCTCCAGCTTCGCTCCGCGGAATTTGTGCTTGTTTCCCGCCGTTTAGGACGTTCCCGCTGGTGGGTGGCCACCCGTCATCTCCTCCCGCATCTTAAACCGCAGTTTCTGGTTGGTTTGATCCTGCTTTTCCCTCATGCCATCCTGCATGAGGCGGCCGTTACTTTTCTCGGATTTGGCCTGTCGCCCCACCGGCCGGCTATCGGAGTCATCTTGTCCGAATCAATGCATTATCTCTCCGCGGGCAGCTGGTGGCTGGCCTTTTTCCCGGGGCTCGCGCTGCTCACCATGGTGCGTGCGTTTGATGTGCTGGGCGACAATCTGCGGCTGCTTTTTAACCCGCGCAGCGCCCAGGAGTAAGGAAGGAGCAAAGACAATCCATGAAACATCAGGAAGCCATTACACCTCTTTTGGAAGTGTCAGACCTTTCCATCTCATTTACTCAGTACACGGGCGGTCTCAGGCAAAAGACCATCCGGGCGATTGTTAACCTTAGTGTTAATGTTAAACCCGGTGAGGTGCTGGCCATAGTCGGGGCCAGCGGTTCCGGCAAGAGCCTGCTGGCCCACGCCATCATAGGCATCCTGCCCGGCAACGCTAGCGTTGCCGGCAAAATGGTTTACGCGGGCGAGCCGCTGACCCCGGCGCGCCAGGCCGCCTTACGCGGGCGGGAAATCGCGCTGGTCCCCCAGTCGGTCAACTTCCTCAACCCACTGATGCGGGTGGGGGCGCAAGTGCGTTCGAGCGCGCTCAACGGGAACGACGCCGCTGTGCAGAGGGAAATCTTCACCCGCTACCACCTGGCGGCCGGGACCGAGCAACTGTTCCCTTTTCAGCTGTCCGGAGGCATGGCCAGGCGTGTGCTTGTCGCCACTGCTGCCGCCGGCGGCGCCCAACTGATCATCGCCGATGAACCGACCCCGGGGCTGCATCCCGCGATAGTCAGGGAAACACTGGCTCACCTGCGGGAGCTGAGCACCGCGGGACGAGCCGTGATGCTCATCACGCATGATATCATCGCCGCATTGGAAACAGCTGACCGGATAGCTGTCTTTTATGCCGGCGCCACGGTGGAAACAGCGCCGGTCACCGACTTTCGCAGTGAGGGTGAACTGTTGCGGCACCCGTACAGCAAAGCCTTATGGCAAGCGTTGCCGCAAAACGGCTTCCGTCCCGTCCCCGGCTGTCAGCCCTCGCTCGATGACCTGTCTTGCGGCTGCCTGTTTGCTCCTCGCTGCCCGATGGCCTCCCCGCACTGTCTCACCGCCGAACCAGCGCTGCGTTCCTTGCGTGGCGGGGAGGCCAAGTGTCACCATGCCGCTTGAAGCTAATAACATCAGTTTCCGTTACAGAACCGACCACTGGATTTTGCGCCATCTGAATCTGGCCATCCTGCCGGGAGAGATAGTCGGCCTGACCGGGCCTTCCGGCTGCGGCAAAACCACGTTGGCCCGCTTGCTAGCCGGCTACGCACGGCCGGAGGCCGGCAGAGTCCTCCTTGACGGGCAGGCTTTGCCGACCTCCGGTTATTGTCCCGTGCAACTTGTTTCCCAACATCCGGAACAGGCCGTCAACCCCCGCTGGCTGTTGCGTGACACGCTTCACGAAGGGTACGTCCCGGATGAAGCCTTGCTGCTGGAGCTGGGCATAAAAAATGAGTGGCTGAAACGCTGGCCGAACGAGCTGTCCGCCGGCGAGCTGCAGCGCTTCTGCGTGGCCCGCGCCCTCGGCCCCGGGACGCGCTTTTTGCTGGCCGACGAGATGACCACCATGCTTGACGCTGTTACCCAGGCTCAAATCTGGCAGGTAGTCCTGAAAGCAGCCGGCGAGCGCCGGATCGGTATCCTGGTAACCAGCCACGACGAACAGCTGATTAAACGCATCAGCCATAAAAGCATCAACCTGGCGCCTTGTCTTTAAGTTTGTTGCTTTTTCCCGGAAGGCCAAAAAAAGTATAAGAGCAATGCAGCCGACAGAGAGCCGAAGGCCAGGTGGCGCACCAGAGAAAAAATCAGGTCGCTGTAATTCATGGGATACAGCAATGCAAATCCCAGCAGCGGCGCCATAATGCCGTTGTTGAGCAGCCAGATAAAGCCTACCAGCAAGATGCCTTTCGGGATGCCAAAATCCCGCCCTGTATTATGAGATAAAATAAACAAGCGCCGTGCCCGTGCCATGCCCAAGGCCTGGAAAAGAGGCAGCGTCCCCACGGGCATGGAAGCCATCGCCAGGGTTTCCCGTCGCATGGCGTCGATGTCCCCGCTCACGATCAGGTCCATGACCGCATCCGTCCCCGCTTCCGGCGCCGCCCCGATTTGCGCTGTCTCCTCTTTCATGCTTCCCCATAAGAAGGTCACTCCTTTATGCTGCGCATACTTCAGCAATAAAAATTTTCATTGTATCCCAAAATTTTTACCAGAGCACCACAAGGTCGTCGTCCAACCCGTGGCGGAGAAGATCGAGTCTGGGAGAAGCTGCTCTAATGCTCTCAGCTTGAACCGGTTTGATCCTGAAAGGGAAGAAGCCCGGGCTGTCAAGCAGCGCCTTAAGCGGTGCTGCGCCGTTGGCGCGGGTGTGAAGGGATGCTTCGACCAGCCAGACGATCAGCCACGGGTCTTCAATGGAGAGAGTTGTCCCGGCGGTATAGATACCCTTTGAGCCGCTCTCCTGAAGCACGCCCCAGTCTAAGTATGAACGCAGAACATAGCGAGTGCGACGGGAGACGGTTTCTCTCTCCCCATACTGTTCACGTATACGCCGTTGCACATGGGCTGCGGTCACTGTGCCTTGAAGCCTCAATAAGCGCCCAACCTGCATAGCTACGCCAGACCAGAAAGGATAGACCGCCATTACCATACCCCAATGAACTGCCAGTTGATCTCGTTGAGAAAGAAATTTAAGCAGTTCGAGCCCCTCTACCCGGAGAGATTCTAGCAAAGGCGGAGGAGTCAACCATATTTTCAAGAGAATGGTGATTGTCTTGTCCAGCGATCCGCGTACGTCTGTCTTTTCAGAGCGAAATAAGTGCTTCAGGTCATGCTGCAGAACTCCTTTAATGGCCTTCGTGTCGTTCCCGGCCAACGCAAGGGAGGCAACTCTCTCAAGCCAATCAAGACGAACGAGGCGGTCAATACCGATCTGTGAGAATCGTGTCCTTGTCATTCGCCCATCCTCTCGATCCGGACCAAAGGGACGATGAGTTCTTCGATAGAAATCCCGCCGTGACTGACGGTGCGCTGCCCATGTTGAACAAAGGCTTGGCGGGGAGGTGCCAGGAGGCTCAAGTAATCCTCGGTAAGACCAATGGAATCCCATTCGAGCGCAGTTGGGAATTGTTCCTTCACCTTGCGGCGCAGGATTGTGCTCGGATAAACGCGAACCCGCTCTCCGCGCAGGTCTGCGACAGCCCCTTCTGCCGGACGGCCGCAACCTTCTGCCTCAATGTTGCCATGATCGGAGGTCAGGTAGACCCGGAATCCCCGATCCAGAAGCAAATCAAGGAGAGCGGTGAAATACGGCTGCTTAGCCCACTGGCCAACCTGGTTGTGCATCCCAGCCGTGCCCATCTCCATCCCGTGCATTATCTTATCAACCTTGTTAACTACCAGCCCGGCGATCCTTATCTGCGGATGAGAAAGCGCTTCCGCCACAGATTCCAGGCGCCCGTTACCCAACCCCTTGATGTACACCACCTGGTTGCCTGTATAACCGTGGTCCCACCAGAACTGTGACCACAGTAACGGCTCTTTGTCCGTAGTATGGATGCTGTCCGGGAAAAAGATGGGGGCCTTGCCGGCAAAGGCGGCCTGACGCGAAACGGAGGTAAGTGAGGGAATCCAGGCAAAGATTGCCTGCTCACGGAACCGGAAGCCAGGCCTTTTTGACGCTAGAGCGCCGCGGATCACCAACCACTGATCCATGGCCAGCCCATCCACCACCATCAAAGCGATCTTCGCTTGACGGTCGCCGTCCGCCTGACGGGCAAGAAAGCGTGGGAGGTGATGCAGCATCACCGGCGGCGCCGAAGGCAAGTTGACCAGCCCCGCGAATCGCTTCAAGAGCCAGCCGGTAAATCCGGTATCCACCCGTGACCGCAAGTCCTTCGCTTGCTGAGTGAGTTCCTCTGGCACGGTTTCGGACTGCTCATGCAAGAGCGCAATCAACTCCGCCCAACCACGGGCAAACTGGAACCACTCCGTGTGTCTAGCCTCTTCGGTCGGAATGGACGCCTGCAAATTCTTTATGAGCTTATCCAACCTACGGGACCTGTCTTCATTAAGAGCAGTCCGGATGCCGATACCAACCCAGGTCTTGGACAAGGCATCCGCATGGTCATGTTGCACAGAATGCAACAATCCTTCAGTGAATAAATTGTCAACGTAGACGCGAATGTCGTGGTGGTCAAAGGGCAGGTCAATCGTCCCCTCAACGGTCAGTCCGCCTGCCTGCGCTGCGCGCGTCGCGACAGGGAGGTACGGTTTACCGTTTTCGCGAACACCTGCCTGCGCTGAGGCTTCGGCAGGCAGGCCGGATGTTCCCTTGCTGGCTTCGCGGTCAAGGAAGATTGGCCATCGTTCCTGGATGAAGGTAAAAAAAACCTCTCGGTCCGCCACCAATCTTTCCAGCGGCCACTCGTCGAAATGAGCGCTCTGTCGCAGCAGTTGGATGAACCGTTCATCAAGCGTCTGTGGGATACGCTGGCCGCGGTAATGGCGACGAATCAGCACGCGCAAAAGGTCTGAGGGCTGTTTAATCAACTCCGGCGCGATTTCAAAGACATGCCGGAGAACAAACTCCTTGGTGGCGTTGTCGCCTAACTGGCCGGGCGCATGCCTTCTCTGGGCTTCATACAAAGCATCGAGGTCCCCGCGATCAAGCGCGGTCACGACCGGATAGCTGAGGTTTGGAAAGATATCGCCGAGGTTGAACGAAAGCTTTCGACCGGCCTGGAGCAGATCGAAGGGCAACCCCCCGAGGTCGCCGGCCTCGGAGCGTAAGACGACCACTAGGTCCGTGTGCTCACCACGGTCCCAGCGGGAGCGAAACTGCGCTTCATAGACATAGCGGAAGGCAATGCGGTCTTCGAAGGGAATCATCTCAAACCCCCGTTCCCGTATTCCTTCGAGGATTCCTTCTTCGAGCAAAAGCCCATCCGGATCGGCCACCAGAGTAAGCCGGGCCACCTTTGGGGTGAATTCACTAAGGATTTGGTCACGCCAGTTAGTCATATACGTTTCTTCTTCTCCGGCGAGGATCGCGCCAGTGAAGCCAACTCGGCAAACTCGAAACTTCCCAGACGTTTCTGTAATTCATACGGGATCAGCCATGCTTTTTCGGTTTTGATTTGCCGGTCCATAACGCAGGCAATGACGAAAGCATGAGGGTACCTGTCAAGATCATTTAACAAGTTATCAGCCTCTGGCACCCCAGTAAACTTAACAAGTTCAGGAGGTGCTGCCAGCCATCTGTAGCCTTCGCTTATCAGTAAGTCTGAAAGTCGCTTGAGTCTGTCATCCTTCATCATGAACTTCCCTCCATACGCAAAATCAGCAGCGCCGCCATCTCGGGATAGGTATGTCAATGGCACTTTAAAAATGAGCCTTCTGATCGAGCATCTTCAGCTCCCGCATGATGAGACCGGCCTCGATGGGCTTGCCCAGGCCTACCTCATCGGCCAAGAGGTAGCGCACCCGGTCACCCGCTATGACGCGGGAAAGGGCGCAAGTCTGGTGTGGGAGCGGGATGACCGAGGATTCAATGGGCGCGAGCAGAACGCCTGCCTGTGCATCGCATGCAGACAGGTCCTGGGTCAGGACGTCGGCCACCCGTGCAGCAGCCGCGATATAAGCGATATTATCCGGCGAGTTGGCAGCGCCGCTCTCTAAAGGCTTGAGCCGGGAGGCCGGAACGCGGATCGCGGAGTCGCGCCCCGGCAGCCAGACGCGGCAGGTTGTCTCCCCCCAGAGCGTCTCCACCTCGAAGATCTGACAGAGCTGCCCTTGGTCCGGGCTACAGTACCAGTTATTCGCATCAATCTGCATCATTCAACAGCTCGCTTAGCTCCAGAGCTTTGCCCTCGCATACGCGATGAGCTGCCTTTGCCAGAACCTCGGCCCTGGCGGACAGGAAAGCGTCGTAGTCGTTCTTTACCCGGCCGCGCCGCAGGGCCGTTAGCCGCTGCTGGCCGTCCAAGAGTTGCTCGGTCACCTTCTCGCCCGATTCCGGCGCGTCGACCATGGTACGGCTCTTGAACTTCTCCTCATCGCCGACCTCTAGGATCAGCGTCGCGCCTGAAGGCAGGCCGCGCAAAACCGTCGTCAATAGTCCGGAGACCTCTCCATGTCCCCAGGCTGTAAACCTCTGGAACCGGGGCAAGGTGATTTGCCGCGACCGGATGCGGTTAAACCATTCCGGCAGAAACCGGTCATGTGCTTGCATGGGCAATTCCTCCTTGGATCGTCATTATGCGTCATCCCCTGAGCGCGTTACCGCCTGGTCGTACCACATCAAAAGTTTGGGGTCTTCCTGGAGGACGTTTTCGGGTATTTTGCGGGCTACGGTGATGACGGTGGCGTAGTCGTGTTCCTGCCAGGCTTTCTTGAAGCCGGCACGGACGGCCTCGAGGCGGAAAACTTTTAGCTTTCGCCGGCTGGAAGCCGGCGCCACGCTGGAAGCCAGCGCCACATATTCCTCAAATTCCTTGAGCAGCGACCGCTCGCGCAGTTTTTCCAGGTCGCCGGCCTTATTCGGGTCGGGCACGTACCAGCGATCCTTCGCTGCGCGAAGAAGTGCGTGGTGCGTGGTGCGGAGTGCGCCTGAATTTTCTATTTCACATCTTGCGCTTTGTGCTTCCGCAGTGATCAATTCCCGCAATTCTGAGCTCTGCTTCATCCATGAGACAATTTGTTTGGGAATTGATTCCTTGTCGCCTGCCTTTGCCGCAGACGTGGCAGGCAGGTCATAGCGCAGGAAGTTTTGTTCAAGCAGTTCGGAAAGCTCCAGTGGCTTCTCGTGTTTCAGCCAGCCGCCGATTTCCTTCATGAACTGCGGATGGAGTTCCTGGAAGGTCTGTGGCTTCCCGGTAAGTTGTTGCTTGAGCCACTGGATAGCCGAAGACTCGTCGGTGACGCAGATTTGCAGTTGAATTATCTCCCGGACGGTCATGCGCTTCTTGTCGTATTCGGCTACCTGTTCGGGCAGGAAGTACATCCCATCCCGCTCGGAGAACCGCTGGACCAGCCCGGCGTAAAACTCTGCCGCGGACAACGGGACGGTCACCCCGCGCTGGACGTGAAAAGCAACCATACGGTCAAAGAGTAAGTAATTCTGGCGCTCGGCGACGACTTCCAGTCTATGCCCAAAGTCTGAAGTCCCTTGTGCAAAATTGCCTCCTCTTTGGTCAGTGGAATTTCGACCTGAGACTACAGCAACAGGGAGTTGTCGCAAGTGGGTGCGGACGAAGTCCCATACGCCCTGCTCGGTGCCGGCGGTCAGCTTAAAGCGTTCCTCCAAGCCGCCGTTTGGCTTGTAACAGGAGATGACGAGGTCTTGCTTGACGGCGCCTGAGCTGGTGACCTGCTTAAAAGAGCCCTGCTGCTTGTCCAGGGTGCGCACATCGGCGATGACGAAGCCCGCGGTCTGGAGCGCCTCCTGAATGACGTTCCAGACACTGTTCTTGGAGTTATGAAACTCTACAGTCATCCACCGGCCCGGCTTTAGCACGCGGTAATATTCCTTGAAGCACTCAGTCATCAACCGTTGGTACTCCACCAGCCCTTTGCCCTGAACCTTGTTTTCGATGGCCTCAGGCTTGTTGTTGGTAAAGACCTTAAGCCAGGCTTCCCACAGGAAATTCAGCTCGGAATACATCAGGTTACCGCCGAAAGGGGGGTCGGTGAAGATGTAGTCAACGCCCTGCCCCTTTGTCACCATCGCCGAAACATCAAGGGCACTGATAAGTGTTGCAGCATTTGGATGGTAATGCCCAAATGCCTTTGCCAAGCGTTTGATCTTTTCGGGAAAGGCGTATTCTGGAGTTACCTCAGAAATCTGCGATCCAACATACAGAGTACCACTCAGGTTTCTGTTATTTTGTGAATAATGGTGCGGTGAATATCTGTTCAGTAAGGAGAAGCCAATAATCCACTGTTCAAAAAGAAACTGGAGGAATGCCTTGGTGCGCCAATATATTTGTTTGCTAACCTTAAAAATGATGGCCCCCAGCACCCACAAATTCCGCTTGGTATAAAAATGGTGCACGTGGGTAATCCCTATGCCATCGTTGCGCCGTGACTCATCCCCCTCCGGCATGCGGTCTGTCGGGAACCAGTAGGGAATATCCAGTTGCTCAATCTTCTCGATGAGCGCCAGGTCAAAAGCGTCGGGCGCTTTTTCATATCTTTGCAGCCGGCCGGAAGCCGGCTCCACTACTGTATAATTGATCAGCACCGGAACCTGTTTGGCTTGGCGGATGGTCTGGCCGATGGCCTTGTCGTATTTGCTCACCCAGGCCCGGTCCATATTGCGCTTTGTTAGTGTGGCGCCGCAGTGGGGACACGGAAACTCGCTGTGGACTTTACCCGCTTCCTTGTCCACCGCCGCTTCCCAGAAGATCACTTCTTTTGTGCACTCCGGGCAGACAAAAACATCCGACCAGACGGTGTAGTTGATTTTACCCTGTGGAGCCGGCTTCCAGCCGGCTTTCTTCACTGCCTCTTCCACAATCAGCCACTTATATTCATCAGGATGACTGCAAAGCCCTTCCTTCACCGGATTCCAGGCCATGTATTGCAGAACAAAAGCAAATTCTCTTTCATCCCGGATAATCCTGTCGTATGCCTCGGTTTGCCAGACTGCTTCTCCTGATTTATTTTCTGCTTTGTTAATCTCATTGGCCGAAAAACTCTTAATACTATGCAGCAAAGCGGCAAGGTCCCAATATACACCCTTTATTTTTTCCAGCGGTTGGATGACCGCATGAACATGGTCAGGCATAACTGTAGCCGCAATGAGCTGTAATCTTATTCCATGCCAATGGCGGAGGGCATTGGCCACAATTATTTTTGCCTGCTCTGACAAGATTCTGTGTTCCCTGGTTTTGAAGGTCAGAAAATAGAAAGCGCCCGGTAACTGCCAATGGGGCAGGTTGTCCTGTCGGGAAGTAAATTCGGTGATGCCTTTAAGTGTTTGTTCGGCAGAAATTTGATTTAAGGTTGGTTTTGTAAAATCTGTTTCTGGTATGAGCCTGCTGGAAGCTATTAGCCTGCTGGAAGCAGGCTCCACATTGGAGGCAGGCTCCACTGTAGAGTTGGCTTCCAGGCGGCTCATATAGGAAGTAGGCTCCACATGTAATGTTTCGTACATCCAGCCGCATTCTTCTTCTACTTCCTTGAGGATGCGTTTGGCCTCGCGCTCAAATGCTGCTACATCTACCGGGGTGTTGTAGTTGTAAGCGATGAAGGTGGCGGCGGGGGAGAGGTCGTTTAAAATCGCCCAGCGGGCACCGAGCTTGGAAAAGGGCTGCCAGTTTGGATTTGGCCGGCTGGAAGCAGGCCCCACATTAGAATTTGGCTCTACGGTGGGGCCTGCTTCCAGCAGGCTAACGGCTTCCAGCCGGCTCATATTGGAAGCAGGAGACACCTCAGACTCCTGCTGGTAAATGACGCATTGGTCGTCTACCTTGTAGCCGAGCGACTCCACCGTTTTGCGGTCACCGCATAATTGCGCCGCCACGCCCGTCATCCCTGTTCCGCAGAACCCGTCGAAGACCACATCGCCCGGCTCTGTATAATGCAGAATGTAGCGCATGATGGCTTTGTGCGGGACCTTGGTATGGTAGGAGTGGGCGTTGTAGATCGGGTCGTTCTTGCCCTCGCTCACGTCTGCGGCAAAGGGCTCGCGGCGATAGCTGTCGGTCTCCGGGTCGTAGGGCTTGCCGTAATGCCTGATGAATTCCCCGATGAAAGGGTTGGGGCAGGCGGTGTAGTAGGGCGGGTCGGAGAGCGCCAGGATGTCCTCATCCGAGGCGATGGGGAAGCCCTCGATCTTGCGGAACCCGGGATCCAGCAGCTTCTCGCGCAGAATACCGAGGAAGTGCTTCCGCCGCTCCTCGTCGTTGGTAAACGTCAGACCTAAACAGGCCACAGGTTGCGCGTCGAGAGCCGCTACTTCTTCGGTATTGAACAACGTCTGTTGGTGATCTGTTTGATCGCGCTTCGTCATCCTTGCACCTCCGTTCCGGGTCCCTGTTACTGTTGTCTCGTGACTCGCCGTCCGGCCTGCCTGTCTGTTGCCGCACGCCGACCGGCCACTTTTGATACCTTATCAATCCTCCCAGTCTGTGCGCCGCCTGCCTGTGCGTCGTCCGCAGACAGGCGTTTTGGGTACCCGACAATACTGAATTTTGGTGACTTACTTAATTACACAGTGCTCATGACTTCCTTGAGGTAACGGGTGATTCTATCTTTGTTAGCACCAAGGCTGGAAAACTGCTTTTCGCATACGTCGCTAAAACGGGCCAACACCTTGCGGTTGATGCTCTCCTGATCTTCGAATACCGCAAGACTTCGAAATGACACGCTCCACTTTTCAAATTGGAGCAAAGAGATGGTTGCATCTCGGGTTTTGTCATCGCCGGGCAGAGCAAAAACAAAAATTGGATGTTCCATTCCATTGACTCGGCAATCTACATTGTACATGCCTTGGGGGTCCTGTTCGGGATCATGCCAATCGAAGGCTCTACGGTAATCCGGAACCGTTTCCGAAATAAGCGCTCGAAAATCCTCCATGAAGGTAGAGCGCACTGTTTCCCGGGACAAGTAAGAAACATCGGTGATCTTTAGAAGTGCCTGAGAAAATGAAAAAAGAGCGTCACCATAACGATCTTCCTGAATGGCAAGGATCAATTCACCATTCCGGTCCTCAACCTTAAATACGGAGAGCGTATTGGTGATAATCTTTTGTCGGGTCCCTTTTTGAAGGTCCTTTTCATCAATGCTATAGGTAAGATGCATATAGGTGTGACCTTCGTCGGACAGAATCCACCCAGCGTTTTCTCGCCGGAGAACAATTGCCAAATGGTCCCCATCTTCAAATAAGAAAGGGGTGAACACTCGGTAACGATCCATGCCTTCCTGAACCAGGTTCACCTGGTCGCACACTTTATTGCGAAAATCGGAAACGATGGTATCGATCGTCATATCTATACCTCCCCAAACAGTATAAGCTGAGGGTCTTGAGGCGCCTCGAAACCGCAATCGTTGATCATACAATTAATGGCTGTATTCAAATCAGAGAAGCGGTCTGAAGGCTCAGCGTATGAATCCTCCCGCATTCCAAGTTCTTGATATCGCTCAGTGGCGGTGTGGATATGATATTCATAGAATTTGACTGATTCTATTGAGTTAGTGTGCTCGTGACTTTTGCCGTTATAACGCCGTAAACGAAACAACTGATTGCTTCCCGCCGGGCAAAACATAAGAATGATAGAAAAGTCCAATATATTGTAATTATTTTGGCGCAAAACAAGTCTAAATTGATGGCCGGTTGCGCTTTGAATATTCATATCCTGCTCTTTGTGCCCACGTTTTTCGCGGAGACGAATTTTGGAACGAAAATCCCCAGGCAGAGGCTTTTTTTCTTCGATCAATGCCTTTATGTCAGTGTCGGAATATTGGGCTGCCATTTTTTCATCACTCCAGCACTATTCTGACCTTGCCGGGCTCTTTGCCCTTGGACAGGACATCCAGGTATTCCTCGAAACGCTTGCGCATCTCCGCCGGGGTGGCCGGTGAACCGCCCGCCAGCAGGGCATCACGCAGGTCGCTGATCTTGACCGAGACCTTAGTGAGCCCGGAGAGCGCCTCCTGCAGGGCGTGGATGAAGTCCTGATCGAGGTCGTCCGGCAGGGTCCGCTTCTTGATGAAGGTGTCCACCAGCCCTTTAGGCTCGGGCTTGAGCAGGCTCAAGTTCCCTTTGGTGGTCGGGTCTTCGAGGTTGGCAAGCAGCGCCGCGGTCCATTCCGCAAGCATCTTGTCCAGTTGATCGTCAAGTTGTTGCAGCACGGCAGCGACGTTGATCAGTCCCGACGGGACAGCTTCCGCCGCAGGCCGGAAGCCGCAGTGCGGACAGACAGGAGACGCCTCCAGTTCCTGCCCGGTGAGCGCGAAGCAGCCTTTGAGTCCCGCGAGCCGGTTCTGGAAGTCCGAGAGTTGCCGGCGCGGCATCAGGTCGATGGTGGAAATCTTCTGGAGGGCTTTGAGCCGCTCGTCGCCTATAAGCTGGGCCTTGCGTTTGTCTTCGTTCACACCCAGGCGTGCTTTGGCGTGCATGGAGAGGTAGACGAGCAGGTAGCCTTTCTTTAGATCGCTTAGCTTTGCTTTAGTTTGCTGGCGGAAGGCGGCCGCGTTCCGCTTGGCCGGATCGCTGATCTGAGCAAGGACTTCGTCCCGCGCTGCCGTCATCTTGTCGATCCACTCGTGGCCGGTGGGCAGGACTGCTTCGGCGGTGGAGAGGTACGCTGCCGTGGATCCGAGGTCCACCGCCAGTTCCTCGAGCGATTTAATTTCGGCAAGCGTTTCAAGCCCGCTCCGCTGCGCGGTCACTTCCGGGGCGTCATAGCGGAAATTTTTGAGCTTGCCGGTTGTCGTATAGGCTTGCACCGATTCCAGAAACGACTTCGTCGCTTCCAGTTGCGAATTTAAAGTCGCGAGCTCCGAGTCAGAATAAAGCCGCTGACCCCAGAAATGCAGGCCGTCGCGCAGAGCTTGCCGGGTTTTGACAAGCTCCTCAACGTAGTTGGTGATCTTGGCTTGCAGTTCCTGGACCGGCTCGTCCTTACCCTGGGTAACCAGTTGGGCCAGGCCCGGTGTAAGCCCGAGCAGTTCAAAAAGACTCTTAAGCGCCGGAAGGTTCCAGTCCTTGGGCCGCTCGATGTGTTTGAACTGGGCCAACTCATCGATGCTGGCGCCGGCCAGTTGCGGAAGCGCGGCGGCGTCGAACTTCTTACCCGGAATAGAGAGGACCATGTCACCGGAGTAGACCAGGGCAGCCAGGACCACGACAGCCCATTCGGGCTCCAGTCGGTAACCCTTGTCCGGCGCCAAGTACTCGGTGCCGTAGATCTCCTGGATCAGTTCGGAGCGGTTGACCACCTGGCCTTGGCCTTTCTTTTTCGTAATGTCGAGGATGTGTCGGGCGTATTTCGAGCGATACGGATCAAGCCTTGCCCCATCAAGCAGCTCAAGGGCCTCCAGCACCGCAGCCGCTTGATGAGTTAGCTTCTGCCCCGCGATAACCCGCAGAGCGTCCTGGGCGGCTTGCGTCCGGTTGGCTCCGGTGACCAGCACCGTGAAGAACGGGTATTCAGGGGCCTGGTCCTGGAAATAGGGTCCGAGACAGACACCGGCAATAGTGTTGATAAGGTCGCGGAAGTTGAATGTGGCTCCGGCATGGGTGGCTCCGGCATCTTGCCGGAGCTTAAGCCTGCTGGAAGCAGGCTCTACAAGCTCCACTCTTTGCCACTTGGCCCACTCTTCAAAGGGCTTGCTGCGCCCCTGATAGGTAACCGTGAAGGCCTCATACATATTTTTCTTCAGCCATTGCACCAATTCCCGCAAACAACCCGACGCTTTGGCCTCATAAATAGACTTGGCATGGCCAGACGCGGTAGAGGCCAGGTCGAGCGCCGCCGCGTAATTGCGGAGGTCGGTGCGGAACTGCTCGTCAGCGTTCAATAGACGCAGGAACACTTCGTCGGGCTTCTTCTCGTCCTTGAAGTGCGGCGGGTCGAAGGGCTGGATGAAGTAGAGGTAGAAGTCTCGTGGTGGCACCGCCGTGGAGCGTTCGTTGGGCGCGCCGAAAAAGAGGTAGCCTTGGCGCGCGGCCTTGCGCTCCAGCCATTCAAGCTCATGCTGCCAGATCTTGTAGCCGGTTTTATAAGTCTGGTCCGTGCATTCCATAACCCGGCGAAGGGCTTCGTAGTAGTAGCGGTCAAGCTGGGAAGAATCAAGACTTTCTGTCCGTTTTTCGATTAGGGCGTCGAAGTCGTCGGTCTTCTTGAGGTCCAGGAAATACTGGCGATTGTCCGGATTGGAAGAGATGAACTGACCGCTGACCGTCTTGTGGATTTCCCGCAGGACGGTCTCCACCTGGGAAAGCAGGTCGTCGGCCGGGTCACCGCCCAGTTCCTCGATTCCCGGCTGAAAGAGGCACAAGCTATCGCGCAGCTCCTCCGCCGTCGCGCCCAGGGTGGCGTAGATGTCGCCCGTCGTGAGCCGGTGAACGGAGAGCGCGTGGATGAGTTGGATCGCCATGTGCTCGTAGGCCGGGCGAGTGAAGGCCTGCTGGATGCGCGACTCGAGCACCGCACTGCAATCG
>Ga0136715_1000017_pt1 | contig 32948 bp, 33 predicted proteins | sample SedPBSmetaG_FD_104916 | JGI IMG/M metagenome (GOLD analysis project Ga0136715, IMG submission 104916) | Freshwater sediment bacterial and archeal communities from Indian Creek, Illinois, USA to study Microbial Dark Matter (Phase II) -... | ecosystem: Environmental > Aquatic > Freshwater > Creek...
CTACAACCAGTATAAAGAACATACAAAATTCCATTAAATGTATTCCTCAAATCTGCTCTTGGTCTACCAGTTTTAGGCTTTTGACGTGGCATGTAATTTCGGATTCTCCTCCAAATCTCATCATCAACTTCTTTAAATGACATAACTTTTAATACATTTTCAGTTAAAATATACTTTTGGGATCACCTCTCTAAAAAAACAAAACCTATTTATTAGACAACCTCTTAAGTTGAAATCTTCAAAACTTTAAGCTAATTTTAGAGCTGTAAATCTACTGAAGGTTATAAATGTTTATCTAAATTTTCTACCTTAAATAAGCCTTTTTAAAAAAGAAAGAAAGACGCACCAAAAAACATGGCGGTCCAACAACCAACACCCAATAACTTGACAGCCCCTGATTTTCGAAATATTTAAGTATATTTAAGTATACAAACAGTTTAAACCTTACTTAGTTATTTAAATTTATATAAAAAAAGTTAAAGATATGGTGGTAAAAAAAATGGTCGATTTATCCAGCCTGTACAACTTAGACGTGTACACAACAAGGGGAAAATATATTGGAAGAGTCCAGGATGTTATATTAAACATAAAAAAAGGAAGAGTATCTATTCTTAAAGTAAGGGTCATGGCCCCTGATAAAAGAAGTGTGGGAATAAGAGACGTTATAAAAACCAGCATGCGTTTTGTACCTGAAGCTGATGAAATAAGACCTTTAAAAGAAGAAGGCACCATAGACATATCTTATGACCGAGTTCAGGCTGTAGGAGACATTATTTTAATTAGTCCAGAAGTATCAACTACACCTGCACCAGCCGCACAAATATAGTGAAGTTTATGAAAGTTGGGATTATAGGTTGTGGCGCTATAGCCAATATAATAACAAATTTTGCAGTTGAAGGCAAATTAGGTGTTGATATTAAATATTTTTATGATAGAGACATTGAAAGGGCTGAAAATTTAGCACTTCAACTTGATGGTAATGTTGTCCTTGAAGTCAAGGACATGTTAGACAAAGTAGATCTGGTAATTGAAGCTGCATCTCCAGAGGCTGTAGCTGAAATCGTTCCTCAAATTTTAAAATGCGGCAAAAATGTTCTTATAATGAGTATTGGAGCTTTAATGGATTTTAAACTTAAAGAAAATCTTGAAAATATCGCAGTTTCAAGTGGGGCTAAAATATACGCACCTTCAGGAGCTATTGTGGGCCTGGATGGAATTAAAGCTGCTTCTATTGGCAAAATAAGGGAAGTTTCTTTGATTACAAGAAAGCCGCCTAAATCATTGGGTATAAAAGTAGAAGGTGAAACCATTCTATATGAAGGAAAAGCATCAAAAGCTGTCAAAGAATTTCCAACAAACATTAATGTGGCTGCAGCCCTTAGCCTTGCCTGTGGACGAGATGTTGATGTTAAAATAATAGCTGATCCGTCTGTAGATAGGAATATGCACGAAGTTCACGTTATAGGGGATTCAGGAGAATTTACTACAATCACACGAAATGTTAGATGTTCCATGAACCCTAAAACAAGTGTTTTAGCAGCATATTCCGCAATTAAGCTCTTAAATAGCTTAAATGAGAATTTAATAATAGGAACTTAGAATTTCTTGAACACCTTTATTTTTAAGTATATATTTGATTATCATGAAGGAATGTGAAATTTTTTCAAATTTAAAGATTCCATGTGGGTCTAAAACTGTTGTAAGAATTGACGGCAGAAAATTTTCCAGGTTATCTCATGATTTTAAGTTTGAAAAACCTTTTGACATGAATTTTGCAAAATTTATGGTTAATACATCCATCGATTTCTTTAAAGAGTTTAACCCACACTTTATTTACATATTCTCAGATGAAATAAACATTTTATTATCAAATATACCTTTTGGGGGCCGAATTGAGAAATTAAATTCTGTTTTTGCAAGCTTTATGGCGGGAAGCTTTACAAAAAGTTTATTAAGTAATGAAACTTCCATCCAAAGACCAATTTCATTTGATTCAAGAATAATTCCCCTTTCTCCTGCATTTGTTGTAGAATATTTCAAGGAACGTCAAAATGAAGCCTGGAGAAACTGCATTAACGGATATGCATACTGGACTCTTAGAACAGAATACAGCAAAGAAGAAACCATGCATATTTTAAAAAACAAAAAAAGCAGCGATCTTCATGATATTCTGTTTGAAAGAGGCATAAATCTTGCAGAACTCCCTTCATGGCAGCGTCGGGGTATGGGGATTTATAAAAAAGAAGTAATAATTGAAGGATATAATCCAGTAGAGAAGAAGAAAGTGCGATGTAAACGAAAAAGAATTTATGTTGATTCTGACCTGCCAATCTTCGATGACCAGTTTTTCAGCAAAACCCTGATTAAAGGTTAAACAGGAAAAGGATAAAATGAAACTCAACGATATATTAGGAAAAATTTTAGGGACTTCCAAACAGGAGATTAAAGAGGTGCAAATTGAAAGAGAGCTTATAGAATATATAATGAATATTGCTAAGGAATCATATCCAAATGAGTTCATGGCTCTTTTAGAGGGTAAAATTGAGGGACACGTGCTTAAAGTAACAGGACTGATCTTTCTTCCAGTTGAAACTTCAAACGAAGGGGCAGTAATGCAGGTTTTCATGCAGCCCATTACCACTAATTCCGTTGGATCGGTTCACAGTCATCCAGGTTACAGTGCAGACCCCTCAGATGCAGATTTACATTTTTTTTCTAAAAAAGGTATTTTCCACATGATTATTGCTGAACCTTACAGTATAGAAAGCATAATAGCTTACGATAGTTTTGGAAATGCAGTGGATTTCAAAATAATCTAAATTTATAACTGGACATACACCGCATCATAAACGTGCTCCAATGCCCTGATTTCGTCAACTACTTCTGATGGAACCATCTGATCAACTGTTATAACCATTACAGCTTCTTCACCAGGAGCTTCTCTACCGACCTGCATTTTAGCGATGTTTATTCCATGCTCTCCGAGTTTGGTTCCAATTGTACCGATACTTCCAGGAATATCTTTATATCTTGTTATTACCATTGTCCCCTCAGGTTTCACGTTGACCCAGTATTCGTCAATTCTTACAATCCTCGGTTCTTTAGTAGCGGTGCCTTCAATGCTTAACTCGCCTTCATCTGACTTTATTTTAACCTTTACAAGACTTTTATATCCTTCTGCTTCACTTCTTTTACTTTCTGTAATGACAACACCTCTGTTTTTAGCAATTGTAGGTGCATTTATCATGTTTACAGGTTCTGTAAGGATAGAATTTAGTATTTCTTTTAATACCGTCCTGCTCAGTATATCTATTCTTGGAAAGTCCCCTAATTCTCCGCAATATGTTATATCAACTTCAGTAATGTTTCCTTTTGCAGCCTGAATAAGGAAAGTGGCTAATTTTTCAGAAAGCTGGAGATAGGGTTTGATGATCTGAAAAGTTTCTGTATCCAGAACAGGCATATTTAAAACATTTTTAGGTGCTTCACCCAGGAATACATTCTTAATTTCATTTGCAACGATTAATGCAGCGTCTCTTTGTGCTTCGTTAGTAGAAGCACCTATATGTGGAGTTGCAACTAAATTATCCAGTTCTAAAAGGGGATTACCTTCTGGAGGTTCGTTTTCAAATACATCCAGCCCTGCACCGGCAATTTTACCTTCTTTAAGGGCCACATAAAGATCATCTTCATTAATTATACCGCCCCTTGCACAGTTTACTATAATTGCATTTTCTTTCATTATTTTAAATTCTTCTTTTGCTATGGAGTGCTTTGTTTCAGGAGTGAGCGGTACGTGTATTGTTATTACATCAGAGTTTCTAAGTAAATAATCAAATTCAACAACAGCCACTCCAAGCTCTGCTCCTGCTTCTCCTGTTATATATGGGTCATAGACCAGTGTTTTCATTCCAAATGCTTTTGCCCGTATTGCAACCTGGGTTCCAATTCTACCCATACCTATGATCCCCATGGTCTTGCCATTTAGCTCTATCCCCATGAAACTGCTTTTCTCCCATTTTCCTTCCTTAACTGACCTGTCAGCTATGGAAATTTTTCTTGCAAGGGACATTATAAGTCCCATGGCATGTTCTGCAACAGTGACAGATGTTGATTCAGGTGCATTTACCACCATTATTCCTTTCTCGGTAGCAGCTTCAATATCAACATTGTCCACACCTACTCCCGCTCTTGCTATTATTTTAAGTTTATCTGCTGCTTCTATTACATCGCGGGTAACTTTGGTTCTGCTTCTTACAACAATGGCATCAAAATCTTTAATTTTGTTAATAAGCTCTTCTTGTGTAATTGAAGTATCTACCATGACTTCGGCAACGTCTTCAAGCTCTTTAATTCCTTTTTCGTTTATTTGATCAGCTATAATTACTTTTTGTCCCATTTTTTCACCAGCTTCATTTCTCTAAATTTGTTAAACTAATAGAACTACTTTATAAATTATGGTATAAAAGAATTTAAACTATTTTCATTAAATGAAAATTAATTTAAATTAGTTGTTATATAATATTAATAGAGTTATATCGTTAAAATGGAGGACTGAAAATGTCACAAAATAAAACTCGTGAAGAGATAAAGAAGTTTGTAAAGGATAAAAACTTAATTGTTGCCTCAAACAGAGGACCTGTAGAATTCTATCTAAATAATGGGAAAATAGAGATGAAAAGGGGTGCTGGAGGACTTGTATCTACTTTACTTCCATTTATGAGTGAAGTTAATGGAACATGGGTTGCAAGCGCCATGACTGACGGTGATAGGGAAGTGGCAGAAAAATATGAGAAATGTTTAGTGCCAATTCCTGAGGAAAATCCAGATTTTTGTGTTTCCTTTGTTGTGGTGGATCAGGAGATTTATAAGGATTATTACAGTGTCATAAGCAACCCGCTTCTATGGTTTGTTCAACATTACATGTGGAATACCCCATATGTACCTGTAATTGACGATAAAATGCATAAAGCATGGCATGACAGTTATGTATATGTAAATAAAATGTTTGCAGAGAAAATAATTGAAGAAGCTGAAACAGATGAAAGAAAATCCCTTATTATGTTACAGGACTATCACCTTTACACATGTCCAGAATATATCCGGGAGAAGCTTAATGATACTTTTTTAAGTCATTTTATACATATCCCATGGCCACAATCAGAATATTTCAGTATATTACCAGAATATATGCAGGAAGCAATTGTTAAAGGGCTATTATCTAATGATATCCTTGGATTTCATATAAAAAAATATGTAATGAATTTTCTTTACACTTCTGAGCCGTATGTAGACAAAGTAGACTATGAAAAAGGGTTAATATGGTATGACGGACGTGTTATTTCTGTAAATCAGTACCCTATATCTGTTGATGATAAAAAATTATTAGAAAATTCTAAAAGCTCGGAAGTGTTCAAAAAAGAAGAATTAATCAAGCAGATTAAAGGTGATTGTTTTTTAATATACAGGACTGATAGAGCTGATCTAAGTAAGAATATAATCAGAGGATTTATGGCTTATGAACTGTTCCTGCAAAAACATCCAGAATTTCATGGGAAAGTCAAATTTTTATCCACAGGAATGCCCACAAGACAGCAGATCAAAGAATACTGTGATTATAAGGATGAAACTTACAAAATAATTGATTCAATCAATGAAAGATACTCAAAAGATGGCTGGAAACCAATTGAACAGATTTTCAAGGCAGATTATAACCTTGTAACTGCTGCATTTAAACATTATGATTGCTTACTTGTAAATCCCATAGTAGACGGTATGAATATCGTGGCAAAGGAAGGACCAGTGGTAAACGAGAACAACGGTGTTTTAATAATGTCGAATGGAGCAGGCTCCTATGAAGAGCTTAAAGATAATTCTATCGTAGTTAATGCTTATGATATCACTCAAACAGCAGATGCAATCTATAGGGCAATTATGATGAGCCCTGAAGAAAGAAAACGTCTTATTGAAGGACTTAAAAAAACAGTGCATGAAAGAAATGTTTATACATGGATGCATGAACAGTTCCAGGATATTAAACAGCTTTTTTAAAATTAATCCAATTTATTATTTTTTGCAAGGCCCATACTTCGGCTGTTTAATTATTTAAACTATAAAAACTTTTAATTTAATGGAAGCATTATCCTCTAAAAGCAAATAGAAGATATTCAAAAACTATTTTAGGGATTGAATAAATAATCAGTTAATATAAGCATGAGGCGTTGATATGAAAATAGATGAATTCATTGTTGTTAGTTCTAATTATGTGCCAGGATACAAAGCATATGAAACTCTTGGCTTTGTATACGGTTTAACTGTAAGAAGCAGGGGTCTGGGAGGACAAATAGGTGCAGGAATACGTTCCATGTTCGGTGGAGAAATCAAAGAATATGTGAAAATGATGGAACAGTCCAGAGATGAAGCACTTAACAGAATGGTTGACCACGCTAAATCCATGGGTGCTAATGCAGTTATAAGCGTTCGTTTTGATTCAAATGACATATCTGATATAATGCAGGAAATTTTAGCCTATGGTACTGCAGTTAAAGTGGAAAAAGAATAAATTCAGGATAATGTTTGAAGGAACCATTAAAATTAGGGGCAGGGAAATACCAAGAGCACTTCTTGGAACATCTCCTTTTACTGGAGCTGCTCACTTTGGACACAGGGCAAGATTATACCAGTTAGATCTCTACAATCAACCTGAAAACATAACAAAAATAATTAAAAAATCATATGAACTTGGAATTACAGGTATACAACTTATACCATACGAACCTGTGGTTAAAGCTCTTAACTGGGCTATTAAGGACGGCTGCGAGTTAAATATTGTGGGTACTGTAAGACCTGAATGTGAAAAGGAAGATATAAAACTTTTAAATGAACTTGAAGCAAGTTCAATGCTTATTCATGGTGCTGTGACTGACCAGTTAGATTACGATTTTTTAGCGGGAAAACTTGAAGATATCAGCCAGACAGGTGCAATTTCAGGGCTTGTAACCCACAGACCATTTAATACCACTAAAAACTTTTTAAAATCCCCAATACTTGATTTATTTGATATTTATATGGTTCCTGTAAATAAAACAGGCTATCTTATGGATACTGATTTTTTCATGGAAAAAGAAAGAGCCGAACTTAGAGATTTGATAAAAGCGATAGATAAAACAATTATCGCAAATAGAACACTTGCTGCAGGAATTTTAACTCCTGAAGATGGTTTTGATTACATAAAAACAGTTAACTTCATAGATATAGTGGCTGTAGGGATTGCATCTGAAGCTGAAGCAGAAGAAACGTTTAATTTATTAACTAATAAATAAATTAACGTTAATTTATTTTTTAAGCTTTAAAATTGACTGAATAGTATGGAAATAACAATGGTGCAAAGATATAGGTGACTAATATTATGGGCTTTAAAATTGACTGAATACTGCGTGTTTACAGGCTTTGATTTTTCGGGGCTCCAAAATCGTAGCATTTGAAAATCGAAGATTTTCAATGCCCCAAAATCGTAGATTTTGTGGGATTTTGTGGGATTTTTTGATCAACCTTTTTTCAGAGAAAAAAGGTTGGTTATGAGCATTCCTTTCGTTCTTTAATAATCTTTAAAAAATCCTTTGAGCTTTTCATTTCACCTATTTCCCAGTTATGAACTACAGGAACTCCTTCGATGCATTCCAGATTTCTCTTATGTTCGAATATAAAAACAGCTTCAGTTCCAGTTACACCAGAAAGATCCTTTACATTTAATGCCATTTTCTTTAAAACCTTCTGATTTCTATTTTTGTCCATATTGGTTATCATAACAATATTCTTTTTTAATTCTTCTAATTCAGGGTCTGGTTTAGAAATAGCATCAAATGGTGCTTTTTTGGTCTTGATTACTCCAAATCCAAGCTGTGCTAATTCTTTAGGAGTGTTTTCCACCATTTTAACATTTTCAGATTCTGGAATTTTAAAAATGTCCACAGAAATGGTGATTTTCATGTCTAAAATGTTTTCAAGCATTATTACTGTCTCAGGACATGCCCTAACCATACCGCGTTCATATTTATATATGGTTTCCCTTGAAACATGTGCATAATCCGCTAAATCTTTAAGAGATAGGTTTTTTCTCTCTCTTGTTTCTTTTATGGCGTTTCCATCCACCTCTACAAAGTATCCTCCACGATCTGCAAACAACTCAGGGTATATGTCATCAACAATCAGGTTATGCAGGGTTTCGGGAGCTATTACAGGTATTCCATGTCTTTCATAGACAACATCCTCTTCCAGATATTCATATTTGGATTTTATGCCTACAACTACTGGAGATGCAAGGATGGTGCTGGCTACTTTTTTTATTTCCTCTGCCTGCTCCCCTGTAAAGCCATCTATATTTATTAAAACTTTAAGTAACAGGAGCAACAATTTTTTCCTTGCAACCATATCAAAGCAACTTCTATCATATATATGAGAAGTTTCAAAACTATGGTTTGATAAAAGTTCACTTATTTCCCTTAAGATATGATCTCTTTGCATAGAAGATCACCAGCTGGATTTTATTGAATAATGTAATTTTGGATTGATTTGATGTACGTGGGTATAGATGATACTGATTCTGCAGATGGAATGTGTACCACTTATATATGTAGTGTTATAATTGATGAACTTAAATATTTTGGTTTTAATGTGATTGGTTATCCTCGTTTAATACGTTTAAATCCATTTGTAAGATTTAAAACTCGTGGAAATGGGGCGCTGTCCTTTAAATTAAATGTTAAAGGTAATGGGGAGGTTCAAAAAGTCAAAGATATTGTTTTAAAAAAGATAGAAGAGCTTTCCAGGTTGAATGACGAGAGAACCAGCCCGGGTGTGGTTTTTTACAGCGGTGAAATTACTGATAGCCTCCAATCTTATTCTTTGAATATTATAAGGAACATAATATCAATTGATGAGGCTGAAGACTTTGCTAAAGATATTGGGGCTGAATTTTTTAAATTTAAAAAAGGGAGAGGCATAATTGGTGCACTTGCAGCTATTGGATGTCCGAATACTGATAAAACTTACGAACTTCTGGCCTACAGGATGCCTGAAAATTATGGCAAAAAAAGACTTATTGATTATGATTCTGTTTTTAAAATGAATAATTCCACCTACCCTGATACCTTTGACAATGTTGATGGAGATAATAGCTATATTGCAATAGAACCCCATACGCCATGCCCAATACTTTATGGAATAAGGGGTGAGAGCCCAGAAGCTGTCTTAAATGCTAATGAAATGATCAAAGTATGTGAACCAGTTGAAAAAATTGCGGTTTTCCAGACAAACCAGCACACTGACATGCACCTTGTAAAAGCAGGTGATATTTCTAAAATGGAGAGATATAAGTGCTATATTATTGATGGAACTGTAAAAGACTATCCTTTTACTTTTGAGGGGGGCCATGTTATATTTATATTAAGTGATAGATCAGGAGAGATTCACTGCGCTGCCTATGAACCTACAAAGGAATTTAGAGATATAATCAGAAAATTAGCTCCTGGTGACAGGTTAAGAGTTTATGGGAGCATTGGGGAGAGAGGCACGCTTAACATAGAAAAAATTAATATCATAGAACTTGCTGAAATCTATAAAACTGAAAATCCACTTTGCAGGTGCGGAAAGCGCATGAAATCTGCAGGAAGTGGAAAAGGGTATAAATGCGTTAAGTGCGGCACAAAGCTTCGAAATGGTGTTAAAGATTCTGTTGAAGTAGAAAGAGATCTGGAAACTGGTTTTTATGAGGTTCCACCATCTGCAAGGAGACATTTGAGTAAACCAATTGTAAGGATGAATAGAAAGCTTTAAAGTTTTTCTATGTATTTTTACATCTGCCAGGCTTCACCAGACTTTATGATAAAGGCATTTGCATGGTAGTTATAGGCGTATATCATATCTCTGTCGCTTAGGGAGGCTGAAAGTATCATAACAGGAATTAATTTTAAAGCATGGCATTTCTTTATTTTTTTGAGCACATCAAATCCGTCAATTTGAGGTAAATCCAGATTAAGTAAAATAAAATCTGGTCGATGTACATTTGAATAAATATTTTCCTGGTTTAAAAATTTAATGGCTTCGACGCCGTTTTTTTATCGTATATAATTCATTTTTAAAGCAGGATTCTTTAAATATTATATTACTTTATTATATATCATTAATAACAAATTCCTATTTTTTTATTTAAATCCCTTACTTCAAATTAGCAAAATAAACAAAAAGTTTATCCTATGAATCAAGAATTGGAGATCAATGATAACAAAAAAATTTGCAGATTTTATTGTGGATGTCAGCTACAATAACCTTCCTGAAGAGGTGATAAAAAAGGCTAAACTCTGCTTTTTAGATTTTTTAGGAGTTACTTTAAGGGGGTCTAAAACAAAAAGCGCCTTTGCAGTAAATAAAATTATAAAAAAAAATAAAGAATCCACTGTTATTGGCCATGGAAGGTCAACAATTCTTGATTCTGCACTTGCTAACGGTATAGCTGCACATTCACTTGATATGGATGATGGAAGTAGAATGGCCCATCTTCATCCAGGAGCATGTGTTATCCCTGCAGCGCTTTCAATCTGCGAAGCACATGATAAAAAGGGTAAAGAACTTATAAGCTCTATTGTGGCAGGATACGAAATCGCAATTTTCATGGGAATGCTTGTAAATCCAGAGCATAGAAACAGAGGATTTCACAGTACTGGGACATGCGGAACTTTTGGAGCAGCAGCAGCAGCTTGTAAGGCACTGAATTTAAATAAAAAACATACAATAAATGCTCTTGGACTTGCAGGGACCCAGGCAAGCGGACTTTTAGAATCAGATCATGCAGGTTCAATGGGAAAACATCTTCATGCAGGAAAAGCTGCTCAATCAGGTATCTTATCAGCATTTCTAGCAAAAGAAGGGTTTACAGGGGCTTCAACTATTATTGAAGGTGAAGAAGGTTTTTTATCTGCAATGGCAAAATCTAATGCAGAAAAACATTTTGAGTTAGGTGATTTCCACATTTTAAATGTGTACTTTAAAAAATATCCTGTGTGCAGACATCTCCATTCTGCGATTGATGCAGCACTGAATATTATGAATGATAAGGATTTAAAAGCAAGTAGTATCCAAAAAATAATGGTTAAAACCTATAAGGTTGCTGCTAATCATAATGATTATAACCCTGAGACAGTTGAAGCTTTAAAGCAGAGCTTACCTATAAGTCTATCTATTGCACTTAAAAATAAAGATTTAAATCCTGATAATCTTGAAATTAATGAAGATGTAGCAGAAATTTCAAGCAAAATTGTCATTGAATGCGATGAAAATCTGAATGTGCTCTATCCACATAGAAGACCTTCAGAAGTTACCATTCAGACAGATATACAACCTTATTGTAATAGAGTAGATTTACCTGGAGGCGAACCAGAAAACCAGTTTAGCAAATATGAACTACTGAATAAATTCTATAATCTAAATCCTGAAATTAATGCAGATATCACAGATATAATCGATAATTTAGAAAATTGCAACGTTAAAGAGTTAATGATAATGTTTAATAATAGATTCAAGGAGGGGGGTGATTAAATGAAAACCAGAGAATTTCTAAAAACAATAGGAATAGGAAATAATAAGATGGATGAATCAGAAAAAAGGTTCGCTGATGGGGCACAGTATAGATTTGAGGTTCCAGGAATCCAGAAACCTGCTGCAATGCAGGCGCTCATTGACGCTACAGGCAGATACGAAGTTGAAGTTCACAGAGTAACTCAAACAAAGGGAATAATGCTTTTAACAGATTCAGAAATACTTGAAATGATAGATATTGCAAAGGATACGAAAATAGAACTATTTTTAAGCGTTGGACCGCGTGCAACCTATGACACAAGCGCATCTGCAAAAACAGAAGAAGGAAAAAGAATTGGGTACAGGTTAAGAGGATATGATAACCTTGTTTATGCTATTGAAGACGTTAAAAGGGCGGTAGAGATTGGAGTTAGGGGAATTGTAGTCTATGATGAAGGACTCTTATGGACACTCGATAAAATGCGCCAGGCAGGTGAAATACCCAAAGATACACAATTTAAAGTATCAGCCCACACAGGACATGGAAATCCTGCATCTGCAAAGTTGCTTGAAGAAATTGGGGCGGATTCATTTAATCCAGTGAGGGATCTTCAAATACCGATGATTGCGTCTATAAGGAACGCTATAGATATTTCTATAGATTTACATACTGAAAACCCAAAGTCATCAGGCGGATTTATAAGGCATTACGAAGTCCCTGAAATAATAAAGTATGCTGCACCAGTTTATCTTAAAACGGGGGGTGCGGTTGCAGAGCATCATGGATGGGATACAACTGAAAAACAGGCAGAAGAACGTGTAAGGCAGGTTTCTCTTGTTCAGGATATGATAAACAGATACTACGACGATGCATTAATGTCTAAAAGAGGAGCAGCTGATTTAGCAGTGCCAAAATAATAAAGATTCAGGAAGTTTTAGATGAAAGTAGTTAATTTAGTTAGTGATGCTGTAATTGAAGCCAGCACCACCTTTAGAAAAGACCAGTTTGATGCCTATAACAGAGCTCTGGATATGGAAACAGATGAAAATGCTTCCTGGATGCTTGAACTTCTAATAGAAAATGCAGAGATAGCAAATAAAAATAAATTCCCCCTTTGTGATGATACAGGAATTCCTCATGTTTTAGTGGAAATTGGGAAAGATGTAAGAATACCCTGTAATTTTTTTGAAGATATAAAGCAGGGTATAGAAAAAGGTTTACAAAAACTTCCTGCAAGACCAATGGCCGTGCGTGGAGATGATATTGAACGAATAGAGCAAAGTAAAGGATTATATGAAGATCCTGGAAAACTGGTTCCACCATCCTTTATTATTGATAAAACTCACGAAAATGGCGTGAATATTATTATTTTAATGTTAGGTGGAGGTCCAGAGATAAGGGCTTCCACATATAAAGTTTTCCACAAGAGAGATAATAGAAAAGTATTTAATGTAGTTAAAACATGGATGAGATCAGAGGTACAGATGCTTGGGTGCACTCCATGTATCCCTGCTGTAGGCATTGGTAGAACCCATTTTGAAGCTTCGTCATTGATGTTAAAGGCAATGGCGTACGGGAATTTAAATCAACAATCCAAGATTGAAGAGGAAATCACATCGTCCATCAATAATTCCAAAATTGGAACCCTTGGAATTGGTGGATCTGTAACTGCACTCGGATCATTCATTAAAATTGGTCCTCAAAGAGCAAGCGGCGTTAGAATTTTATCTATGAGGCCATGCTGTTTTGTGGAGCCAAGAAGGTCAGCAGTGTTCATCCCTTCCCATATTCTGGAGTGATATATGATGGCAATAGGAAGAGAAACAATAGAAAAGATACTGAAACTGAGTAATCCTAAATGGAAAACCAGCATAACTAGAGTTGAACCAAACAGGCTTATAACAAGAGGATACTCACAGGAAGACCTTATAGGGAATGTTTCTTTCCCTGAAATGGTTTATTTACTTATAAAAGGCGAAATGCCTTCAAAGAATGAGGCAAAAATGCTTGAAGCAGTTTTAATTTCCTTCTGTGACCATGGGGTAACTCCTCCAAGTACCCAGGCAGCAAGAATCATAGCCTCAACAGGATCCCCAATGCATGCATGCGTGGGAGGAGGACTATTAGCCTTTGGAAAACACCATGCAGGCGCTATAGAAAATGCAATGAGAATCCTTCAAGAAGGTGTTAAAAGATATGGTGGTAACATAGAGCCTATTGCAAGAGAAATAGTACGCGAATCTCTTGAATGCGGCGGAAAAATACCTGGATTTGGCCATAGATATCATGATGAAGATCCAAGGGTGCCTAAATTAATGGATATTGCTGAAGAATATGATTATACAGGAATACACACCGAACTTGCCCTGACAATTCAAAGCATTCTTTTTGAGGAAAAAAGAATTAGAATGAATATTGATGGTGCCAATGGGGCAATATTATCTGATATGGGTTTTGACTGGAGTGTTGGAACAGGCATATTCATGATAGGAAGGCTTCCAGCAATTATTGCACATGTGCATGAGGAAAAAACAAGGGAACCGGCTTTCAGGAAGTTTTTTGACCTGGATGAAATCCGCTATGATGGTGATGAGAATATAAAAGATACATGTAGTGATAATGCTAAATAATTTCAGATTATTATTTAAAAAATAAGGACAATATATTAATTTTTCAAGTTTATGTATGTCTTGATAAAATTAAATAGTAAAATATAAATAGATTCAGTAAACACAGATTAAAATTGGTGATTTAAATGGAGACAATATCAGAAGCTATTACTGCAATTAAAAGAGCCGAAAATGATGCCAAAATGCTTTTAGAGGATGCAAAGAAACAGGCATCTGAAATAGTAGAGGGGGCAAATGCTGATTCAGTAAGTATCATGGAAAAAACTGAAAAGGAAGCATTGGAACAACATAAACAGATCATATTTGAAGCAGAATCTAAAGGAAAGAATAAAGCCAACCGTATATTGAGAGATGCTGAAAGTGAAGTATCAAGAATCAAATCACGAATTGTTGATAAAATGGATAATGCAGCCAGGGTTGTTATAGATAATATTCTTTAATTAAATTTATTATACAATACATTTTAAAACTAAGTTAAAATACAAGAATAAGTGATAACATGTTCAGACCAGCCAGAATGCGGAAACTTGAAATAGTTACCTTAGATGATTATTCAGATTCTCTTGTAAATTCTCTACACGATACAGGGGTTGTTCAGATCAATGATTTCTCTAAACGTGTTAAAGAAGATGCTGAATGGTGTGAGATACTTAAACCGGAGGGTGTTAGTCCACATACAAGCAATATAATATCTTTTTTGACAAGGATAACCCATATAACTGAATTTTGGGCTAATGTAAAAACTGAAAAGGTAAGTCCCTTAAAGCTGTTAAAAAGCTTTATAAATCCAGAAATACCAGAGAAAATTGAAATTAAAGAATCAAATAGGAAAAAAATACTTGAGAATGCTGAAGATTTACTTAACAAAGCGGAATCAAGGACTTTAATCATTCAGCAAAGCTTAGAAGAACTTGAATCCCGGAGAATCCAGCTTGACACTGATTATAATTCTGCGAAATATATAGAATTTTTAGATATAGATATTTCTGACATGGTTGATACTGATTTTACATATATAGTAACCGGCAGAATATCTCTGGAAATATATGAAAAATTCAAAAAAGAAGCAAGCGATTTAACTGATGAAATAGTTCTTACAGAAGATGAAGCTGAGACTAAAAAAACAGTATTTATCATAACTTTGAAGAAATATAAAGAAGAACTTGATAAAATTTTAAGAAAATTTGAGTTTGAAAGATTTGAAATTTCAAGGATTACAGGTAAACCTAAAGATGCAATAAAGAAAATTCAGATTGGAATAGGGGATATAGAAAAAGAAAAAAAGGATTTAATAAGAGAAACAGTTAATATAGCAGATAAATGGATGGAAAACATTCTAGTTTTAAGAGAACAGCTGGAAATTGAAAGGGAAAAAAGTGAAATTTATTTATCCTTTGCAAAAACCGATAAAACATGTATATTGGAGGCATGGGTAAAGGAGAAAGATCTGGATGAAGCTCTTGAAATAATTAAAACATCAACTGAAGGGCACTCTATAGTCGATGTCAAAAATCCAGATGGGGAACATAATATTCCTGTTCATCTTGAAAATCCAAGATTTGCAAAACCATATGAGTTTATGACTAAAATGTATTCCAATCCACAGTACAATGAAATAGATCCAACCATATTGCTTGCCATAGTATTCCCCTTTCTCTTTGGATTTTGTCTTACTGACGGATTCTATGGCATACTTGTTGTCATAGTAGGCTTTATCCTTTTTAGAGGTACAGGCAAAATAAATAGCGTTATTAGAAGTTTTGGAATTATTCTTATTGCCAGCGGTGTCTGGGCCATAATACTTGGTCTGGTTACCAATGGATTTATGGGAGATTTATTCCCAACATATCTGGGAATAGAGATTCCATTTGTGGTTGAAGCAGTAGATTCCTTTGAAAACCCTCAAAACATTTTGATCATAGCCTTAATTGTGGGAATTATCCATGTAACTCTTGGATTAATTCTTGGCGCTTATAATAATTTAAAAGAAGGTTCTATTGGTGATGCATTAGGAAATCAGATCTGCCAGCTAATTTTCATATCAGGTGTTATTCTTTTAGGAGTTGCTTATCTCTTTAACATAGGTTCCATCTATATTGGGATAGGAGTGGCCATAGCTGGATTGATGATATTAGTCTATAAAAATGGTGTTTTTGGACTTTATATGGATGTGATAGGACTATTTGGAACAGTTTTATCATATTCAAGGCTGCTGGCACTTGCTCTGTCAACAGGTGGTATGGCATTGACAGTGAACATTATTGCATTTAGAGTGGTTGCTCCAATACCTTATATTGGAGTAGTTTTAGCCGTGCCGATTTTTCTTATAGGACATCCTGCAAATGCAGCAATTCAGTCTCTTGGTTCATTTATACATTCAATGCGTTTACATTATATAGAATTCTTCAGTCAATTTTACACAGGTGAGGGTACCAGTTTTAAACCATTCTCTGCTAAAAGAAAATTTACAAAAATAGAAGGCAAATAAAATCAAGCAAGCAAATAAATAAATATACATAGAAGGTAAAATAGAAAAACAATTGAATCAATTGAAAACTAAAATTAAAATCATTTGATATGATAAACTAAAACTAAAAGCAGGAGTATAGAGGTGAAAAAATGGTAGAAATAAGTCTTGGAACAGCATTAGTAGCATTAGGTGCGGGTTTAGCAGTTGGTGTTGCTGCTGCAGGATCAGGTATGGGACAAGGTCGTGTAGCTGCAACAAGTGTAGGAGCAGTGGCTGAAGACCCATCAATGTTTGCAAGAGGAATTGTATTTACAGCTATGCCAGAGACACAGGCTATATATGGTTTTCTGATAGCATTACTGCTTATCGTATTCTCTGGAATGATGGCTGGAATTCCAGTACCAACTAATTTCGGTATTCTGGCCATAGGTGCGGGTTTAGCAGTTGGTGTTGCTGCTGCAGGATCAGGTATGGGACAAGGTCATGCAGCTTCTGCAAGTGTAGGGGCAGTGGTTGAAGACCCATCAATGTTTGCAAGAGGAATTGTATTTACAGCTATGCCAGAGACACAGGCTATATATGGTTTTCTGATAGCATTACTGCTTATCGTATTCTCTGGAATGATGTAGGATAAACTTAGGCGATTGTAAAATTATCACAATTGCTTTTTAGATTTTTTGGAGAATGTTTAATAGGACGGCGTAAAAAACACGGGAGATAATTGAAAATGAGCCATGGAATAGAAAAAATAGTAGAAAGTATAAGCTCAGATTCCTGTGGCAGAGTAGCTGAAATAGTTAATAAAGCCAAAGAAGATGCTGAAGAGATCATCAACGAAGGGAAAATGAATGCTTGGAAAAAACAGAAAGAAATTCTTGAGAGCGCACGAAGAGATGCAGAAATTAAATTCCAACAGATAATGTCAGATGCAAAATTGAATTCAAGGAGAAAGATTCTTACAGCAAAAGAAGAACTAATGAAAGAAACTTTCAAGAGGGCTGAAGAAGAACTTAGAAAAATGGCTTCTGCAAAGTCAGGAGAATATACCAGTTCTCTGTTAAAACTCATAAAAGAAGCTTCACTGGAAATTAGAGGAGGTTCTTTAGAGATTTTCCTAAAAGATGGAGATTTTGATAAAATAGATAAATCCTTAAAAACCATTGAAAAGGAAGTTTCTAAAGAGACTGGCAACGAAACTACATTAAAACTTGGAAATACCATAGATACCATTGGTGGAGTAATAATAAAGACTGAAAATGGTAATATTGAGGTAAACAATACGATTGAAGCTAGAATGGAGCGTTTCAAAGGTTTTCTACGACTGAAAGTTGCAAGGATCTTATTCGAATAAAGGTGAGATATAAATGGTAGATGTTTTGATATTTGGGGATGTTTCCCTAAATTTAGTTACAGTGATTTTACTTGGTGCCGGTATAACAGCTTTAATTGTAGTTCTGGTGTTAGTAAGAGAATTTTTAAAATTTGCTCCTTTTGCCTATCCAAATGCAAGGATAATGGCAAGAAGAGGAAAAATGCTTGATAAAAAGCAGATAGTTGAAATTATAGATGCAAAAAGTATGGTAGATGTATACAACCTTGTTGGGGAATTACCAGAATACAAAAAATACATTGACAAATATCCATTTGAAAAATCCATGGATATGCACCTTGCAGAAATTCATGAATTGCTTTTCAAAATATTTCCAGATAAATTTAAAGACTTTTTTGAGGTTTTTGTTAGCAAATGGGATGTGAGAAACATCAAGACTATCATCGTTGCCAGGGAAACAGGTACAGAAACAATAAAAGATATTATAATTCCCTTTGGAAAATTAAAGAAGAAAACATTAAATAGGCTGATGGATGCCAAAAATATCGACGATATAGTAGATACACTAAAGGATACAGAATATAATGATACTCTTATTGGTGCAGTACATTTATACAAAGAAAAAGGGATATTATTACCAGTTGAAGCATCTCTAGATAAATATTATTACAGGAAATTATTAGATACAGTTTCTGAACCTTCTAACGATGATGAAAAGATTTTATATTCTCTTGTTACTAAACAAATAGACATAATCAATCTTAAAATAATTTTGCGTGCCAAATTCGAGGGAATAGAATTCAAAGATATTGAAGATTATATTATTTCAGGTGCCTATCAATTAAGCAAATGGAAGCTTAAAGAATTAATGGACGCTGAAAAAATAACTGATTTTGTAAGCAAACTTGAAGGAACAGATTATTATGATGTTTTAAGCGATGCTATCCCAGAAAAAACAGTTTCAGTCTCTGCTCTAGAATCAGCCTTAGATAAATATGCTCTTGAACTAGGTACATTATTGTCAAAAGAGAGTCCTTCAACTATAGGACCCAGCGTTGATTTTCTTAGCAGAAAAGAGATCGAAACAAAGAATTTGAAAATCATATACCGTGCAAAAAATGAAGGTTTCTCTCCTGAAATCATAAGAAACATGTTGGTTGGAGGGTGGACATGAGCAACAATCTATCCAAATCAGCTATATCAGTTGTAGCTGATATAGATACTGTTACAGGTTTTAAACTAGGAGGCATAGGTAAAGTTCAAAGTGTTGAAAACCCAGAAGAGGCAAAAAAAGCTATAAATGATCTTATAAATCAGGACATCTCCATAATAATCACTACAGAAAAAATTGGAGACGAATTAAGAGAATTTATTGACAGGGTTACCAAAAATAGGACATTGCCAATAATAGTAGAAATACCAGACAAAACAGGGCCAATTAAAAGAAAAGCAGATCCAATAAGAGAACTTGTGAAAAGAGCTATTGGCGTCGACGCTGTAAAATAAATGTTAAAGATATTGAACAAATTAGAATATGGTCTGTGCAAAAGTTTCTAAACTATTAATAACTTGCACTCCTGACTATAAATAGAATAAAGGGAGGAATATTTAGTGATTACAGGGAAAATAATTAAGTTATCAGGGCCGGTCGTGGTCGCTGATAGCATGAAAGGAACTCAAATGTATGAAATGGTACGTGTAGGCGAAGAAAAACTTATCGGCGAGATTATTGGGCTTGAGGGAGAAACCGCCACAGTTCAAGTTTATGAAGAAACTGCAGGAATTAAACCTGGAGAAATTGTTGAAAGTACAGGTGGACCACTTTCTGTTGAATTAGGGCCGGGACTAATTGGATCTATATTTGATGGGATTCAGCGCCCACTTGAAAATATTAAAGTTCTTACAGGAGATTACATCGAAAGAGGTGTAGATGTCCCTGCATTGTCTAAGGAGAAGAAATGGAAATTTATACCAAAACTAAATGCTGGTAACGAGGTTACAGGTGGAGATATCATTGGGGAAGTTCAGGAAACCTCTTCCATAGTCCATAAAATAATGGTTCCTCCAAATATATCTGGTATTTTAAAGACCATTGCAAATGAAGGGGATTACACTATAGAAGAAGATGTTGCTGAAGTGAAGACCTCTTTAGGGATTAAAAAATTGCAATTAGTGCAAAAATGGCCTGTAAGAGTTGGAAGACCTTACATAAAGAAACTTGACCCAGATGTACCTTTAATAACAGGTCAACGAGCACAGGATACTTTTTTCTCAGTTGCAAAAGGTGGTACTGCTGTTATGCCGGGTCCATTTGGCTCTGGAAAAACTGTAACTCAGCAGCAGCTTGCGAAATGGGCTGATGCAGACGTAATTGTATATGTAGGATGTGGAGAACGTGGAAACGAGATGACAGATGTTTTAAGAGAGTTTCCAGAACTTGAGGATCCAAAAACTGGTAACCCGCTTATGGACAGAACAGTTCTTATCGCCAACACGTCTAACATGCCTGTAGCAGCAAGGGAAGCAAGTGTATATACAGGAATTACAATAGCAGAATACTTCAGAGATATGGGTTATGATGTGGCACTTATGGCAGATTCAACTTCAAGATGGGCAGAAGCTATGAGGGAGATTTCAGGAAGGCTTGAAGAGATGCCCGGAGAAGAAGGATATCCTGCTTACCTTGCATCACGTCTTGCACAATTCTATGAAAGAGCAGGTAGAATAACTACCATTGGAAAAGAAACTGATGATGCATCCTTAACTGTCGTTGGTGCTGTATCTCCTCCGGGCGGTGATCTTTCAGAACCAGTTACCCAAAACACGCTTCGTATTGCAAAAGTTTTCTGGGCACTTGACGCATCTCTTGCAGATAAAAGGCACTTTCCTTCAATTGACTGGCTACAAAGTTACTCATTATATGTAGATAGTGTAGGAAAATGGTGGAATGCAAATATTGGTGAAGACTGGAGAAAAACAAGAGATAATGCAATGGTACTCCTGCAAAAAGAGTCAGAATTACAGGAAATAGTCCAGCTTGTAGGGCCAGATGCTCTTCCTGACAGGGAAAGAATAACCCTTGAAAGTACAAGGATGATTAGGGAAGATTTTCTGCAGCAAAACGCATATCATGAAGTTGATACTTATTGCTCACCAGGTAAGCAATACAAAATGTTAAAGACGATAATGGAATTCCATAAATATGCAACAGCTGCACTTGATCGAGGTGCATCACCTGATGACATTATAGCTCTTACTGTAAAAGAAGATATTGGATATATGAAATACATACCTGAAGCTGAATTTGATAAAGAAATCATAAAGATTCATGATAAAATAGTTAAACAAACTAATGAGGTATGAAAATGAATATAAATATCAAAACACGGGAGTACACAACAGTTTCTAAAGTTACAGGTCCTCTTATGATAGTAGAAGGTATAGAAGGAGTAGCATACGGTGAAATTGCTGATATTGAAACTCCATCTGGAGAAAGAAGAAGAGGGCAGGTTCTAGAAGTTAGAGAAGGTCTTGCGGTCGTACAGGTGTTTGAAGGTACAAGCAACCTTAATACATCAACAACTAAAGTCAGATTTACAGGTGAAACCGCAAAACTTGGTGTTTCACTTGATATGCTTGGTAGGGTTTTCGGTGGCACAGGAAAACCTATTGACGGCGGTCCAGAAATTATCCCTGATAAGGAAATTGATATCCATGGAGCCCCCATGAATCCAACTGCAAGAGAATTTCCTGCAGAATTTATTCAAACAGGTATTTCAACCATTGATGGAATGAATACTCTTGTTCGAGGCCAAAAACTTCCTATATTCTCAGGATCAGGTCTACCTCACAATGAACTAGCTGCACAGATTGCAAGACAGGCAAAGGTTCTTGCTGAAGAAAGTGAGTTTTCTGTTATCTTCGTAGCAATGGGAATTACCCATGAAGAGGCAAATTACTTCATGAGAGATTTTGAGCAAACTGGTGCACTTGAAAGAGTTACAGTATTCATGAACCTTGCAGACGACCCTGCAATTGAAAGGATCATTACTCCAAGGATAGCGCTTACAACTGCAGAGTATTTTGCATTTGAAAAAGGAATGCATGTTCTGGTTATCCTTACTGATATGACCAACTACTGTGAAGCATTAAGAGAAATTTCTGCTGCACGTGAAGAGGTCCCAGGTAGACGTGGATACCCTGGTTACATGTACACTGACCTTGCTTCTCTCTATGAAAGAGCAGGCCGTGTTACAGGTAAAGAGGGTTCAATTACCCAGATGCCAATTCTTGTTATGCCTCAAGATGATATAACTCACCCGATTCCAGATTTAACTGGATACATTACAGAAGGGCAGATAGTATTAGGCAGAGATATTCATAGAAAAGGGATATATCCTCCAGTAGACGTACTTCCATCTCTTTCAAGGTTGATGAGTGGTGGAATAGGTGAAGGGCAAACAAGGGAAGATCATAGTGGTGTATCAGACCAGCTTTACTCAGCATATTCAGAGGGCCGTGACGTAAGAGATCTTATGGCTGTTGTGGGTGAAGAAGCATTAACAGAGCGTGATAGAAGATATCTAACATTTGCAGACAATTTTGAGAAAGAATTTGTAACTCAAAAGAGAGATGAAGATAGATCCATACAGGAGACACTTAATCATGGATGGAAACTTTTAAGTCTGCTTCCTGAAGCTGAACTTAAAAGGATTAGAGCAGAGCATATTCCAAAATATCACCCTGCACATACTAAGTAGATTAACATCATCTTAAAAATTAGGGGGATAAAATGGCACAGAAAATGATAGAAGGAGTTAATCCCACAAGGATGGAACTTCTTAAACTGAAAGATCGGAAAAAACTCGCGATAAAAGGGCACGGTCTCCTTAAAGAAAAAAGAAATGCTCTTATAATGGAATTTTTCAATATTCTTGATCAGGTCAAAGGACTACGTGAGAGGGTAGAAAAAAAATTAGAACAGTCATTTGCCGATCTTATATTAGCAAAGACAATGATGGGGGATTTTGCGGTTAGGAAGGCCGCAATGTCCGTAAAAGGATCATTAGATATCAGTGTGGATACAAGAAACATTATGGGAGTAACAGTACCGGTAATTGAATATGAAGATGTGAAAAAATCAATGACCCAGAGAGGTTACGGTATAGTTGACACTTCTGCTAAGCTGGATGAATCCTCAAGAGGATTTGAAGAGGTAATTAAGCTCATACTAGATCTTTCAGAGATTGAAATGACAGTGAAACTGCTAGCAAACGAAATAGAATCCACTAAAAGACGAGTAAATGCTTTAGAGCATATAATTATCCCAAGATTGCAAAATACAGTTAGATACATCGAAATGCGGCTTGAAGAGATGGAAAGAGAAAACTTCGTGAGATTGAAGATGATTAAAAAAGCTATGGAGACTTCACATGGTTAGAATAATCACAAGACTTGGTGAAATTAAAAAAGATGATGCAAAACTTGAAGAACATGCATTAGGTGATTTTAAAGTAGGTACTATTATCGGCAAACTCAGAGCCATAATTGCGGCTGAAGATGTTGAAGTTAAAGATAATGAAGTTAAACCAATCAAAATCAGGCAGATTAAAATCCCTGCTAACAACATCACTTTTTTAGCTGCCTATGCATCAAACAGGTATGGACATGCAGTTGCAGTGGGAGAAGAAATACCTCTCCCCATGGGTCTGGAAAAAACAGTTGACTATGCATTTTTCCTTGCAGGCATTGAGTGCAGCATAAAGAAAGATGATTTACTTGGAGTTTTGATTCTTCTTCCAGTAAAGGTAATAAGATAAACTCTTTTTTTTTAAACTTCCAATTTATATTGGAATTAGGAAGGAGTTTCAAACAGCTACGCAATACATGTTTTGTAAGATAATCACAGTAGAGGTATCATCTTGAGCATAGATCCACTTGAAGAAATGTTTAAAGACCCTGATAAAAGGGCAAAGCTTTATCTATTATTTGTAGGAGCGCAGATTTTATCCACAATTCTAATTGTTATAGGAACTATGATTTTGATTCTCTGGGCATTAGGAATATTCAGGTACTGATATTTCTGGACAGTATTTTTTGAGGATATGGATAAAGCACGCTGTAAACTTTATTTACAATCTTTTGAGCATTCTTAATAGCATTTTCAGCTGTTTTACCAGGGGTGACTACTGTTGCTGCAGGTTCGTCCTTTTCAATTATCACATTTTTTCCAGGTATATCATATACTCCTTCAAAGTTTAAATCATCTGCAATTGAACGCTGTTTGGCAAATACAATCATCTTAACAGCATATCCTTTGGGCTCGGGAACATCAATTAATGTTCCATTTGATGCCTTAAAATGTGCATCAAACATATTGATTCTAAGTACAGTTTCAGCACATTCCAGTGTACCCTGAAATCTTGGATTGATTTCAATTATGAATATTTCACCATCTCTTTCAATCATATCCACGCCGTTTGATCCTACAAGTCCTGATTTCATTATAACTTTTTCTGCTGTATTTTTTATTTCTGTATTATTTGAGTAGGGAACTATATTTCCACAGTATGTAAATTCATCCCTCTGCTCTATCAGACTGTTCCCTATTATCTGTCTGCTTGTTAGAATTGTTTTAGCATCTCTTTTGGTTGATAAAACTGATGCACTGATACTTTTTCCTTCTATTATTTCCTGTAACATAAATCTACTAAAATCAGAGTTTGGAGTTGTTTCTTCAAAGCGGCGAATGTCTTTACCGCCAGCACCTATTACTGGCTTTATTATAAATTTTTTATCTTCAAAACTTTTTGCTATTTCAGCCGCTTCCTCATAAGAAGAAACTAAGAAAGTTTCTGGAAGATTAAATTTATTTTTAAGTAATTTATATAGATTATATTTATTTTCTATATGCATTATCTTTTTATTTCCAACGACTTTGGATTTGGGGAAATTTTCGGGAACTGCTCCAGAGCTGCATATTACATAATCTGCATTATCTGTCAACTCATCTGCATATTTTTGAAGCAAACTTTGATCATATTTATCTGCATAAATTCCACATGATTCATAGGGTAACTGGTTTAAAATACATCGAAGATAGTCAGAACATTTAACAAGGTCTCTTGTACAAAAATAATCCACAGAATAAACAGTATGTCCCATCTTCTTTGCAGAACAGGCCACAGGTCGAGTATTAATACCTGCAACAAGAATGTTTTTCATATATTAACCTCTTGTTTTTTTAGACACTCATTAATTGTAAATAAACCCAGAGCGTTTTAAAGGATAGTCCTGAGCGGAGTCGAACCGCCGTCGCCGGTTCCAAAGACCAGCAGGATTACCACTACCCCACAGGACTATTTAACAAAAGTAAGCAGATTTATCTGCACTGTGGCAAGTCAAATATTTACAGGTATTTATATTTAAATGTGTCGGTTACCTGGGGCGTAAAATTAATCTTAAATATGAATAATGTTTTCAAGACCCTTCCAATGCCATACCATATCCCTATCCCACCCTGTAGCCACGTTAGGGATGTATCGAGTATCTCCATTAAAGTAGTATCCCTTTTTAACTGAATTAAGACCTACGAGAAGTAAAATGTTTTCAGCTCTGCTGAAGGCGACAAAATACTGTCTTATAAGGTCATCAAATGCCCGGTCCAGGCCACGCCTAGATGGTTTTCCAATGGGTGAAAATTCCCTCATCTTATCCTCAATTGTGCAGGACTTTCCAGGAGTACCAGGGAATCTCCTAAAAGAATGATATGAAAAATTCATTTTAAAATCAGATCCAACATCAACAATAACAACAGGAAATTCAAGGCCTTTAGATTGATGTATTGACATGATATTCACTCTGTTTTTGGGAATATCTTTTAGAATATCCAGATCAATAGTCACAGCTCCAAGTGCAATTGGAACAAATATATTCCAGATAGCTTCAATTACCGAATCTCTGTTTATTTCATATCCATTTCCTACAATAATATTTGCACCAAAGTCGCTGCATAAACCTGTTTGAGTAATGGCTTTGGTTATAACTTCAACATAGACCAGTTCATCATCATCATGAATTTCAGGCATCAATTTCATGATTTTAGAGATAATATCAACTATTGAAATTTCTGTTTCTCCCTTGCACTGTTTTAATTCATATTTCCATGTATCCTTAAATATTAAAATGTTTCCTGTGTTTTCTGGATGATCCATGTAATTTAATGCCTTAGCACGCCATGCTTTAAACCTTAAAATTGCATTTTGAGGAATTTTCAGTGTTTTCTGTACTTCTGATTCTGGATTAATACATTCTAAAATTAACCCGCATATCAATTCAATCAGCGGTATTCGACCTAAATGCTGACCACGTGGATTAAAAACACTTATTTGGGGATTAAATTTACATAATTCATCTTTTAATAGATATGGAATTCTGGAATTGCCTTTAAAGTCCTGTTCCAGTGGTGAACTGCATAAAAACGCTATATCTCCTGGAGAACCTTCTTTTTCATTTATATTTATTTCAAATCCATTAATATTAACACCGTCTTTTTGAACAACTTCATGAATGAAATCTGCAAGATCTGTTGCAAGGGTTTTTATATCATCTCTAAACATCCCCAGCACTGGAAAATTCTCATAGGGTTTTTTACGTGCAGGAATAATGGATCCTTTCCCTTTAACCCGTGCTTTTTGAAATTTTTCATCCAGATGTATGTAACTGTTACAGAAATCCACAATGTTTTCTGTAGACCTGTAATTTTTCGAAAGATTGATAAAATGGGGCTTTAAATTCAATCTAAAACCAGTTCTATCTTTAAAATCTTTAAAAAGATCAACTGTGGCACCTCTAAACCTGTAAAGCGACTGATCGTCATCGCCCACAACGATCATACTTCCACCATTTTTTACTGCAGATTCTGCTATTTCAAAGTAGATGGATTCTTGAAGAAGGTTTGTATCCTGATATTCATCCACCATAACTATTTTTATGTGTCCAAGGAAATTATGCAGTTCATTGTTTTGAAGTTTTCTTAAAAATTCCTCTTCAAGCGTTGAAAAATCAAGTAGAGACCTCTTTTTTAAGTCATCCTCATAACAGGTGATGGATTTAAATGCTTTTTGTGCACCGGGATGCTCATATCTTTCTATAAACTTCTTTAAATCTATTCTATCATGGTGGAATCTGTCTTTTATTTCAAGTAACATCTGACTCATGGTTGAAAGATTTAATCGTGATTCTGTACCTCTTATATGGTTCAGGAAGCTTTTAAGCTGTCTGTCATTTTGCAGTTTCTGATCTATAAGTCCAATTTTTATCATCGCTGAATTAGCAATGAAATCTTCAATTATTGCATAACTGGAATTTTCTAAATGGTTATTTTTCCTTAAAACCTCTTCTGAAATACTGTCAATTGTTCCTATGGTTACTTTTTTAAAATCAATTGACTTTAGATAGTCCCTGAAATAAAAATATTTAGGATTTCTTCTAAACTCATTTTTAAGTTTATTTCCCCATTTTATAACTCTCGATTTAAGTTCTAAAGCAGCTTTACGGGTGAATGTTGTTGCAATGATGCTTGAAGGATGAATATTATCAATAAAAACAAATTTTAGAATTTTAAGAACCATAACTGTGGTTTTACCACTTCCAGGACCTGCAGCAATAAATAGAGATGTATCTAAAGGCGTAAAAATAGCTTTATTTTGTTTGCTGTTTATAGAATGTCTTATATCTCGATTAAGCTCATCTAAAACGATATTTTCAAAATCAGCATGTTCAATCATGTTAATAATCATCTTTCTTTGATGGCAGTTCCTTTTTACCAATACGATTTTTTAGCATTGACCAGAAATCTTTGTCATTATCTGATTTAAGTTCATTTTCCAGGATAATTGCCTTATTAGACTCTCTTTCGTAGTCTTCTTTTAATTTTTTGAATTCTAATCCTCTTGATTGAAGTTTATCTTGTAATTCTTTATTTTTTGTACTCAATTCTTTTGCAAGTGCTTCCAATTTATCGATCTTTTCATTTTCAATTCGATATTTTTTTGTGTATCTGGTGTGCTTGCTTAAAAGTTCCTTATAGGATTTTGAAAGTTTGTTATGTTTCCACTCAAGATCTCTAAATTCCTTCATATATTCACCTATGTTTCTTTCATATCCTTTGAGTTTACTTATATATTCTTTAACAGACCACGTGTCCTCTACTCCAAATAATTCTTCAAAATAATGTTCAGGTATTATAAGTACCCCTTCCCCACATTTTAAGTTATCAGCTCTTTTAAGAGGTATGAGGTACTGATTATACTCATAAATCTTTTGTTTGCCGCCAACTGTCTTTTTAGCCTTCTTTTTGTAGCATTTTACAGAGGTTTTAATTATCTGTACCATTTATCCACTACTCCATAATTGAAGCCAGCAAACACACAGTGTTTGCGCCCCTCGGATAATTCCACGAATTTCCGAGGGCATCGAAAATCTTTGATTTTGACAGTTTTTTCCAGATTTTTGGAGCATCTTTCATGTTTAAACATCTATTTTATTTAATATAAAAATATAAACATTTTACAGACATTCCCATTTTTATATAACACATTAATTCCATGTTAATGGGGTCATGAATATTTTCATTTCAAATGTTTAACATCTCATTAAGCCCTACTAAACCTATGAATATGTTTCTTTTCACTATTTTTAAATCTTATCTTTAAGTAGAAATGACTACCAGTAAAAAAATATATCATAGTGAGAGTAAGCACAGAGTAAAAAAAAATCAAGCTACTAATACAAATCAACCTATCACAATTTTCCGCACTGTTAGCTCTCTTTCAATGATTTAATTATATCATGTCACTTAAATGCAGCAATGAAACCATTAAAAACCTTTCTTGCCGATTCTATAAGGGGATTTTTTATATTTACAGGTGTTTTCATCTTCTCCAGCTGATCTATTCTAAAATAAATAGGTGGATGAGGGTCAAATGTCAGCCAGCCAGGGATTTTTGATCTGGAGATCCTCTCCAGTTGAAGTCTTTTAAAGGCTATTTTTCTAAGTGCGGATGCAAGTATTTTTGGCTTTCCAATTTTAATTGCAGATAAAAGGTCTGCTCGTGTTTCAAAGAATTTAGCTACAAAGAAAATAGCTGCAAATGCAACGATTAAATACAGGAAGGGGTTAATAATGACTACTGGCCATAAAACTGTAAACCGCAGTAAGAATTCTCCAGTTATTAAACCAAACAGTATTAAGGGGTCTCTTCCTTGAATATGCCCCATTTCATGCCCAATAACACTTAAAGCCTCTTCTTCATTTAGATGAACAAGTAATCCTGTTGTAACAAGTACCAGACTCCTCTTTGGTGTTGGTCCGGCGGCCGCTGCATTTGGTATCATGGTGTTAGATATTGTTATCTGGGGTACAGGCAAATTGAAGCTCTCTGCGGCCTTTTTTACAATATCATAGACATTTATTACTTTATAAACACTGTTTTTAGGATTGCAATGAAATCCATAATTTTTTAAAACATCGTCCCCAACTTCACATGTTGGCTTTCTTTTTTGAGCCAGTGTCCTCTCATAAATTTCATTTTTCATTTTTAAAACACTTTCTCTACCAAACTTCTTCTGAAACTCCATATATTCTTCAACAGGCAGCTGATACTCCAGTATGTGAAGATAAGGATTTTCAGGAGTTATTCTCCAGTTACTGCTCATTAAAAGGATTTTATCTGCAAAAATTACAATTAAAGACTGTATTACCAGAATTGCAATTACAGCAAAGAACAGTCCCAGTAAAATGAAAAGAAAAATGTTAAGTGCAAAAAACAGCACATAGAGTAAAAGTAAACTGCTTCCAAAAAGCACGTTTCCTAACTTTTTCTTGGCTGTTGGAGGCTCTTCAGGAATGATGTCGTCTCCTGCAATCCATGAAAAGTATAATGTAGAATTCAGTACATTTTCTTCAAATGAATGAACCAGAAAATACATATCATCTTTAATTGATTCTAAAAAACTTTCAGGTGCATTATCATCATCAGTTAAAAGCAGTTCAATAGGATCCCCTGCTTTAACTCTAACTTTTATACTGAACTCCTTTTTTGGATCTCTGGAGATAAATGAAAGTTGATTAAGTCCTTCTATACTTGATTTTTTAATTTCTTTAAAATATTCAGGACGTACTTTAAGATAATTCTCCTGTATGAATTCCAGAACTTCATTCTGGTATTCTGGAGATATTTCTGTATCAATAAAATAATTTCTGGATTTTAATTCTTCATTCATAGTTACTACTATTGTTTTTCATTTAATTTAATTATTTGTAAAATTATGTCCTCATGTCCATAATTCGATCGCCAAAATCGATATTTTTCCATTTGATGCCTAACATGTCTGCCTGTTTTAAAAGAGTCTCAACTGATCCTTCACTTCCTTTTATTAGTATCAGATCTTCTCCCGATTCTCTGTATTCTACAAATACAATGTTATTAAAGTAAATCTCCTTTTTAATTTCACTGGTAATGTTTTCAAGGAGTACTAAACCCATATTAAGCCGTGGATCTCCTTCTTTCAGGTACCTGATCTCTGTTTTTACCTTTCTTTTTAAATTAAAAAGTCTATTTAAAAATAACTGATCTTCTTCACTATCTTCAAACTCTTTACTCCTGAGTAGATTAATAAAAGTATCTAATAACTCAGGGAGACTATTTTCACTTTTCATCATCATCCCTCATCTAAATTTAAGTTTCCTCTATGCTTTTCCACTTTCAACCGAAGCTTCAAAACAAACTGTTATACAGTTGATACTCAACTTATTTAAAGATTTCATTTTTAATAAAAAATAATGAATTTAAACCATTAAATTTTAAAATAAATCTGTGTTATTGACTATTTAGATGTATACAATATTATATAATGAATTTTTGCTTAAAAACAAAATTTATATAATTCTAAATCCTGAAAATATGTTTCAAAAAGGGATAAAAGATAAAACTTTTTAATTCCTGCTATTTAAATTATTAAATATCACTAATATCTTATTTTAAGGCGTAGAGGTAAGTTGCTGGTTTAAAATGATAAAACTTACAGTATACGCCTCGTTCATTAGTTCTGCAGGCTACAACCTCGAATTTTCACCAAACTTTAAGAAATTAAAAAGGAAGATTTGAATAAATAAAAAAAATATGGCCAATCATTGACCAATTCTGCAGCTTTAAGTTCATATAATCTATTTACCTGTTTCAGGGGTGTGCACTTTACGCATGAATTCATCTGTATCTGGAGGTACCTGGCCATCAAATTTGGATATGAGGTATATTGTTAGAAAAGACAGGGGGACTGTTATTATTGACGGGTTTGCCAGTCCATGGAGTCCGAGAAGGTTAGTGGATATTATTCCTGTGGATGATACCATGCCTAATATGAGTCCAGCAAGCGCACCTTTTTCTGTTGCCCCTTTCCACCATATTCCCATAAAAAACACAGGGAAGAAGGTACTTGCAGCAATTGAAAATGCTAATCCAACCAGAAACGCTACACTGAATCCTTTAAACATGATCCCTGTTAATATAGAGAACATGCCTACAGCAATAGCAGATATCTTTGCAACCAGAACCTGTTTTTCCTCTGAAGCATCTGGATTAACAAGATTTGTGTAAAAATCATGAGCTACTGCACCTGTTGTAGCAATAATTAGACCTACAACTGTTGAAAGAATTGCTGCAACTGCACCTGCAATTACGATACCCATCAATGTTTCACCACCCAGATATTGAGCTAAAAGGGGTAGAGCTGTGTTTATACCGCCTTTATCTCCCAGAAGAAATCTGGCTGCAAAACCAGCAACAGGTGCCATCATGTAGAAAGTCTCCATGATAAAGATTGCATAAACAGTGGCCCCTCTTGCTGATTTACTAGAGGGATTGGTGTAATATCGTACCAGTATATGTGGCAGTCCAGATACGCCTAAAATCAATCCAGCTATCAGGGAAAAACTGTTCTGGAAGTTTTTGAGTTGTTGGCCAGTTATTGGAGTTTTGAAACCCGTCTACCCGCACAGTTTCCATCATGTGACTGGTATAGAATCCAATTGTATGAAGCGCAAATGCTACAACAATAAACATAGCTGTCCATAAAACCCATCATTGAATCATCTGGTTTAAGGTAGTACCTCGCATACCTCCCACTGCCACATAGGCTGTCATTAAAACCCCTGCAAAAATAACTGACAATGTGTAGTCCCAGCGAAGTAGAATAACAAGAAGTCTCCAGTCTCACCATTTATGGAACTATGTAAAATACTGATATCAGGATTGTGCACATCGCTCTAGCGAGCCTGAGTTTTTTCGAATGAAACCTGCAGGATACAAAATCTGTGACGGTGTATGCTCCAAACCTTCTTAAGGGACTTGCCAGGAAAAGTAATAGCAGTATCCACCCTCCAAAAAAGCCTATAGCATACCAGATGCCATCAAATCCATAAAGCCATACCAGCCCTGCTATACCTAAAAAAGTTGCAGCACTCATAAAATCGCCACTTAAAGCGAATGCATTTTCAGCTGTACCAATCCCCCTCCCGCCTACATAAAAGTCTGCAGTTGTCCTGGTGAATCTTCGTGCGAATATGGTGACAGCTACACTAATAGCTACTAACAGGAGTACAAGTGCTGTGGCCACAGGATTATCAATCATTATATTCTTCCTCCATTTTGTCAATTTTCAGAATATAAGTAAGTGTTATAATCCACCCACTTACAATTATAAAAATAGCTGTATAGATGTACGTCACTGTAAATCCATGAAAATGCGTTAACATTAAACTTCCAGGGTGTCTGTTTTAAGTGAAATTTTCCATGGCGTAGATTTCTTGGATTTCGTTTTGGCCGTAGGATATTAGTATGCCTAGTAAAAGTACATTTAGATAGGCTTTTTTATAGACTGATCGTC
>Ga0136715_1000021_pt1 | contig 31345 bp, 25 predicted proteins | sample SedPBSmetaG_FD_104916 | JGI IMG/M metagenome (GOLD analysis project Ga0136715, IMG submission 104916) | Freshwater sediment bacterial and archeal communities from Indian Creek, Illinois, USA to study Microbial Dark Matter (Phase II) -... | ecosystem: Environmental > Aquatic > Freshwater > Creek...
CGTCACCCGGCTCAGGTTCACCGAGGAAGAACGCGGAAGCCCTGAGCTGAAACCATCCATCAAGAAGATAGACAAAGCCTCTGAAAAGCTGGACAAAGCTATTAAAAAGGCAAAGGTCGAAAGCCTGGGAGATGTTGAAAAGACAATTACCATGGATTCCGTCAAAAAGCCTGTGAAGCTGCAGTTTGAAGATCTCCAGATGAAAAAAACACCATCAAAGCTAACCGCTGTTGCAGCTGCCTTGCCTGCAGCAGAGTTCCGCCGGCAGATCGCCCACTCCGAGGATGACAATATCGGCGTGGAATCCGCCCATCGGCTAGAGAGTACGGTGGAAGGCACCGTGAGGACCGCGCAGAACGCGCACCGTTCTCATACGCTGAAACACCAGCGAAAGGCCCTGAAAACAGAGAAAAGACTGGATAAAGCGAATATCAGCTACCTTCAGAAAAATGCCGCGAAAGAGCAACCGGGTTTCGCCACCAATCCATTGTCGAGATGGCAGCAAAAGCAGGCAATCAAAAAAGAATATGCCGCAGCCAGGGCCGGACACGACACAAAAACTGTCCAGCAGACTGCTGAAAATGCCAGAAAAACGGTCAAGAAAACTGCAGAAGCCGCAGAAAAGATCGCCGCTTTTATTACCGGACACAAGAAAGCATTTATTGGCGTAATCGGCATCTTCTTTGTTGTGGTGCTGATCATGAATACACTCTCCAGCTGCTCTCAATTGGCCATAGGCGGGCTCAACGCCTTCATCACAACATCTTACACAGCTTCAGATGAGGACATCACCGCTGCGGATCTGGAGTATACACGGCTGGAGGCAGAGCTTGAATATGACCTTCAAAACATCGAAAGGGATTATCCAGGCTTTGATGAGTACCGCTACTGGGTCGATCCCATCGATCATGATCCTCATGAGCTGATTGCCTATCTGACGGCACGGTTTGAGGATTTTACCTATGAGGAAGTCCAAGCGGAGCTTCGGTCCATTTTTTCAGCCATGTACACCAAAAACATCACTGAAACCGTCGAGGTTCGCTACAAGACGGAAACCCGATACCGGACCTATACGGTGACGGACCCTGAAACCGGAGAGATCCATATCCTACGTGAGAGCTATGAGGTGGAGGTTCCTTACAACTTCTATATCCTGAATATCAACCTCACCAGCAAATCCCTTTATTCGGTGGTCTATCCCCGAATGAATACTGATCAGCGGGAAATGTACCTCGTCTATATGGACACCAAGGGCAACAAGCAATACTTCGGCAATCCCTTTACCTTCAACTGGCCTAGCCGTGTCACCAGTCTTTATGGCTGGCGAGTGCATCCCATCACCCAAAGGCTTCAGATCCACCGGGGTCTGGATCTGGCAGTTCCACTTGGCACACCGATCCAGTCAATTCATGTCGGAGAAGTGGTTCGGGTCGGCTATGACGCCAGCGGCTACGGGAATTATGTGGTCATTGAGGACAAGGATGGTTATCGCAGTACCTATGCCCATTGCTCCAGCGTACTTGTTACTGAAGGTCAAAGCATCCTACGGGGACAGACCATCGCCAAGGCGGGCAGCACTGGTGCCAGTACCGGAAGCCATTTGCATCTGGAGATGACTCGCAACGGACAATATCTCAACCCCTACTTTTTCATCGAAGGTACTGGTCCCTACACGCCACCGGCAATCAGCGGTACCAATGGGGCGTATACAGACTATGATATCCCACCGGAAGCGCTGTCTGATCCGACCTTTGCTGCGCTGATCAAGGAAGCAGAGAAATATCTGGGCTATCCCTATGTCTGGGGAGGCTCGACGCCTTCCACGTCCTTTGACTGCTCCGGCTTTGTCTGCTGGGTATTCAAAAATTCCACTGTCTATCCGCTCTCTCGAACCACTGCTCAGGGCATCTTTGACCAGTGCGCCATTATCTCGCCCTCTGATGCGAGACCTGGTGACATTGTATTTTTCACCGGAACCTATAACAGCATCGGCCCCGTATCCCATGTGGCTATCTATGTCGGTGACGGCATGATGATCCATGCCGGGAATCCCATTCAATACGCATCTATGAACACCTCATACTGGCAATCCCATTTTTACGCCTTCGGGCGTTTACCAAGGAGGTAACGATGAGTCCCAAAATTCAAAAACTGACTGAAGAGATCGACAAGATCTCCAAAAGAATCATTAGCCTGCAAGCAAAACTCGTTGAACTGGAAGCTCAAAAGGATGAGCTGGAGAAGACTGAAATCGTGGAAATGGTCCGCAGCGTCTCAGCGACTCCCGAAGAACTGGCTGCATTCATCAAGGCGTTTCGCGAAAAAGGCGGAGCGCCTGATTATTTTAATACACAGGAGGATATCACCAATGAAAATGAATAAGACTCTCTCACGCATCCCCGTTATGATGCTGACCATACTGCTTTGCTTCTCCGTCTTTTCAGTCACTGCCTTTGCCAAGACCAATGGAACTGAAGTCATTATCGCTAGCTCAGATCCCATTGATGAAGCTTTGGTTTCAGTACCCGAAGTAACTACCCCAGAAGCAACACCGTCACCGACACCAACCCCAACCCCGCCTGAAGCTGCCGTCCCTCTGACTCCGGAAGGAAATCTCTCCATTGTTGACGATTTGGAAGGCAAACAAGCCGAGGATAAGCAGTTCATCACCGTTAAGACCAAGTCAGGCAATACGTTTTATCTCATCATCGACCGGGCTGGCGACGAAAACAATGTCTACTTCCTGAATCTGGTGGATGAGGCTGATCTCAAGGCCCTAATGGAAGAAGATGGAACCTTGGAGCCACTTCCCGGAGAAGGGGCAGTCCCGACGATCCCTGAACCGGAGCCTGAACCAACACCTGAACCCGAAGTAATTCCGGAGCCTGAAAAAGCCATGAATCCCCTACCGATTGTCATGGGCTTTCTGATCCTTCTGGGCTGGGCGGCACTGTGGTTCTTCAAGCTGAGAAAACCAAAGCAAAGCGTCAAGGGCAGTACCAATCTGGATGAATACACTTTTGACGAGGATGACGACGATGAAGATTTCATAAATGATGATACACAGGAAAATTCAGAATCGGAGCGTGATGAGGAATGACCCACTTCACCGACAACCCCTTTGAAAGGCTCATGAAACAAAGGCCAAGGCAGCGGCAGGAGAAGCTCTCTCCTGTTTTGCCCAAGAGCCATCCCTGCTATGGCTGCAGCTATCTTCAGGGAAGCTGCTGTACCGGTGTCTGCTACCGAGAACTGATCATCCCCAAGAAGCAAAGGAGGGTGGATAAATGAGACTGGTGATTGCAGAAAAACCCAGCGTTGCCCAGTCCATTGCCGCCGTTCTGGGTGTAACAAGCCGAAAAGACGGCTATCTGGAAGGGCCTGATGACATAGTTTCCTGGTGCATCGGGCATCTGGTGGAGCTTTCCCCGGCTGATCAGTATGATGAGCGTTACGGCAAATGGCGCTTCGAAGATCTGCCCATCCTGCCCGATCCCTGGAAATACCAGGTGTCCAAAGAAAAATCGAAGCAGTTCAAGACTTTAAAGAGCCTGATGGCTGATCCAAAAATTACGGAGATTGTCTGTGCCACAGACGCCGGGCGAGAAGGTGAGCTGATCTTTCGTCTGGTTTATCAGCATGCCGGATGCCAGAAACCGGTGAAGCGCTTATGGATCAGTTCCATGGAGGATCGGGCAATTTCTGAAGGCTTTGCCAAGCTCAAGCCCAGTAAAGAATACGACCTTATCTATCAATCCGCCCTCTGCCGCGCCCAGGCTGACTGGCTGGTGGGCATCAATGGAACCCGCCTGTTCTCAGTCCTTTATCGTCAGACCCTCAATGTTGGCCGCGTTATGTCGCCAACTTTAGCCATGATTGTAGACCGCGGGTCAGCGATTGAAAATTTCCGGTCAGAGCCATTCTATACCGTAGTGCTTAAACTGGATGGCTTCGAAGCAATCAGTGACAAACTGAAAAACAAAGCTGAATCTGAAAAGCTGAAGAGCCTCTGTCAAGGCTCCCCCGCCAATGTGAAGGAGATCCGAACCCAGGAGAAGACGGAGAAGCCTCCTAAACTCTATGACCTGACAACCCTGCAGCGGGAAGCTAACCGTCTTCTTGGTTTTGCCGCTCAGCAGACGCTGGATTATGCCCAGAGCCTATATGAGAAAAAGCTAATCACCTATCCCCGAACGGACAGCCGGTATTTGACTGCTGATATGGCGGAATCTACTGCGGACGTCCTAAAGTTTGCTCTCTCATTGCTGCCGTTGGATGTCGCAGGAGCTTATCGAGCAGACATAAAGCAGCTGATTGATGATTCCAAGGTCAGTGATCATCACGCCATTATTCCCACAAGTGCTCTGGGTAACACTCCACTTGAGAATCTACCCAAAGGCGAACAGGACCTGCTGATTCTTCTGGCAGTGCGACTCATTGCGGCTGCAGGAGAATCACATCAGATTGCTGAGACAACAGTCACTGTAGACTGTAGCGGACTTAGCTTCACCGCCAAGGGAAAGACGATCCTGCGATTCGGCTGGAAAACCATTGATGACTATTACCGGAGCACCATCACCACGCAAAAAGCGGAAAAGAAAACCGAAATCCCATTGCCCAAGCTGGAGAAAAACCAGCGTTTTGATCAAGCCATTGTCAGGCTGGATGAAGGGAAAACTACTCCACCTAAACCATTTACTGAAGATACGTTACTGTCTGCCATGGAAAACGCAGGCCTTGAAGATCTGCCGGAAGATGCAGAACGAAAAGGTCTGGGAACGCCTGCCACTCGGGCTGGCATCCTGGAAAAGCTAATCAAAACTGAGCTGGTGGAACGCCGGGGCGACAAGAAGCTCAAAACCCTGCAGCCGAACCACAAAGGGATTGCTTTGGCCACCATATTGCCGGAGCAGATCAAGTCGCCCCAGATGACTGCAGAGTGGGAGGAAAAGCTGAAGCGTATTGAAAAGGGCCAGCTGGCACCGGATGTCTTTATGGCTGAGATCTCTCAGCACATGAAGGATCTGGTCAAGACCTATCTGTCGGTTTCCGAAAATCCGGTTGATCTGGCAGTCAGTCCTGAAAGCATCGGGCCTTGCCCGCGCTGCCAGGATCAGGTGCTTGAAGGGGACCGGCGGTTTTTCTGTCAGAGTAAGGACTGCGAATTTGCTCTTTGGAAGGATAACCGATTCTTTACGGACAAGAAAAAGACCTTGACTCGCGATATCGCTGCAACCCTCCTTAAGGACGGCAGTATTGAAATGAAAGACCTGTATTCCCCTAAAACACAGAAAAACTACGACGCCAGGATCGTCATGGAGGATACCAGCGGCAAGTACGTCAATTTTAGATTGGAATTCGCGCCAAATGAATCCAAAGAAAGGATGGATAGATCATGAATGTCAAAGAACGGATCAAGGCTCTCCTCGGTATTGAGGTGAGCACGGACAATTTGCTGGAGCTTTGGGAAAACCCGGAGAAGTATGTTTCGGCACCGGAAGACGCTGAAAAGCTGGAGGACCTGTTTCTTCTCGTAGAGCTGATGGGTGAACTGGAGGTGAATGCGGATGACAAATACTGATGAGGTTCGCTATATCCAGGCCTTTGCCCGAATCATTGGCGTCAAGGAGGATGACGCCTTGGAATATGCCCAGAGAAAGGGCATCAATGCTCTGGTGGAGAATGCCTCCCAATTGCTCACTACCCCAGCCCAGCGTGAGAAGCATCAGGCTTTTCTGGATCTCTACCGCATGAGCAGCACAATCAATATTAAAAATCCTGTAATCAATTCGCCGGATACAGCTGCAGCCTATTTTCGTTCAGTGATGGACCAGGTTCATGACAAGGAAGCCTTTGTCGTGGCCTTTCTCAATACCAAGAATCGTGTCATCGATCATGAGGTGGTCTCCCTGGGCACCATCAACAGCTCCATTGTTCATCCCAGGGAGGTTTTCCGAAACGCCATCATCAACAAGGCCAATGCGGTAATCCTTTGCCACAATCACCCTTCGGGAGATTTGACGCCCAGCTCGGAGGATATAAACACCACCAAAAGATTGAAGGAAACTGGAAATTTACTTGGCATTCAGGTGCTGGACCATCTGATCATCAATGGGATCAATCAGCATGATGTCTACTCTTTCCAGGCACATGGTGTGCTGGAAGCGGCTGTTGCTTATGGATTAAGAGAATCCGGTAAAGAGCAAACAACCCCTACGAAGAGCACTAAGGATGGTCTAAAAGAGATCACGGACAAGCTGGAACAAGGCATCCGTGATTTTTTCAGCGGAGAGAAGTATCAGGACTATCTCCGGACCATGTCGAGATTCCATCACTACTCCCTGAACAATACCATTCTGATCGCCATGCAGAAGCCCGACGCCACTGTGGTTGCCGGTTACAACCGCTGGCAGGATCAGTTCCAACGCAATGTTCTAAAGGGCGAAAAGGGCATCCGCATCATTGCTCCGGCACCAGTCAAAACAAAGAAGGAAGTTGAAAAGCTGGACCCGGTCACACAAAGACCGATGAGGGATATCACTGGAAAGACAATGATGGAGGAGGTCGAGATCAAGATCCCCAGGTTCCGTGTCGTCTCAGTCTTTGATGTCTCCCAGACGGACGGAAAGCCACTTCCCCAGCTGGCCAGTTCCCTAACCGGAGACGTGAAACAATACGACATCTTTATGGAATCCCTCAAGAGATCCTCTCCTGTTCCCATAACCTTCGAAGCCATGCGTGACAGTACCGACGGCTACTTCAGCCAGAACAAGCAAATTATCGCCATCAGGGAGGGTATGAGCGAGATACAGACGGTCTCTGCCGCCATTCATGAGATTGCCCACGCCAAGCTTCATAATCAGGTCCCTGAAAAACTTAATGAAAATGCTGAAGATCCGAAGCCAGCAGAAAAACCCAAGGACCGAAGGACCGAGGAAGTGGAGGCAGAAAGCGTATCCTTCGCCGTGTGTGCCTATTATGGCATCGCAACGGATGAGAATAGCTTCGGCTACATCGCTGCCTGGAGCAAGGATAAGGACCTGCCTGAGCTGAAGGCCTCGCTTGAGACCATCAGAAAGACCTCAGCCGGGCTCATCGATGACATCGACCGCCATTTTGCGGAAATTGCCAAGGAACGCGGGATCGCTCCGGTTGAACAGAATCATCAGGAAGATAATCCAGGCAGTGATGATCATCCGACCCAGCCTCAGCAGGAGGTTCAATTCATCACCGGTCCTGATGAAACCTATGCCATCTACCAGATGAAAAATGACGAGACCTTGCGAAACCATCGTTTTGAGAGCATGGATCACCTGCTGAAGCTCGGACTGACCGTGGACCACCAAAACTATGATCTAATTTATACCGGTCATTTCGAGGCTGCTGCGGACACCAATGGGACACTTAATGAAGTCTATGAAAAATTCAATGTGGACCGGCCCAAGGACTTCACAGGACATAGTTTATCCATGAGCGATGTCATTGTCTTAAAGCAAAACGAAGCGCTCACGGCTCATTACGTGGACAGCTTCGGATTTAAGGAAGTGCCGGAGTTTATTAAGCCTATCAATCCTTTGCGGAGCATCGAGGACACGGTCGAGCAAAATGACAACCAATTTGATGGATTGATCAACAACATACCTGCTGTAAATTTGGATAAGACCAAGGAGATGGCTGACAGTAAAGAGGATAAAAAAACTAAAAAAGAATCCGTGAAGCAGGGTCTCAAAAAGAATGCTGAAAAACAAGAAATCAGCAAAGCGCTGCCACATAAAATTACCGAAATGGAGAGATGAAGATGGATAGATTCAGTATTGAAGAGTTAAACCTCATGTGCATCTATGATATCGGCAGCAGGATTGGCCTGATCAGCGAGCTTCAAAAGCTTGGACCTGAGCTTGCCGAGGAGGATGCTGAACTAATAGATCTCGTTCAAAACGTACTGCAAAAGCTGATAGCAATGAGTGACCAGGAATACAGAACGCTCATCCTTGTGCCGGACTATAAGGATGAAGACGAATAATACTGGGTTACAGCCCGGCAGCAGGAGGTTGATTACTGAGGAGGTGATGGCGTGGCAGAGCGAAAACGACAGATTCCAATCATAATCATGGTCAATGAGCGTGAGAAAGCACTTATAAGAGAAAAGATGCGACAGCTGGGGACCAAAAACACGGGTGCCTATATCCGAAAAATGGCCATTGATGGCTATGTGGTCCGGCTGGATCTCTCTGATATTTCCGAGCTGGTGTCGCTCCTTCGCAGGAGCAGCAACAACCTCAACCAATATGCCAAGCGGGCCCACGAGAATGGCCGGATCTACGAGGCGGACATCGAGGATATCCAAAGCAGCCTGAAAAATGTATGGGAAAAGGCGGATCAGATCATGACCCGCCTTTCCACCATAGACTAAAATATTTCATCGACAACATGGACGATATTTTATTTCCTTGCTACGATCATGATAGAAGATAAATTTTTTCAGATGGAGGTGTGCAGCATGAGATTCATCATCAAGCTGTTTCTGTTCCCAATAACTCTGGCTTTGACGATCCTTGTTGCAGCCTGCCGGTTACTGTGTCAGCTTTCTACCATGCTGCTGGGTGTTCTGGCTTTTGTAGTCTTCGCCATTGCATTGGGGACCATGGTCCTGCTTCAGGATTTCCCGGAAGGGCTGCGGATTTTGGGCTTAGCCTGGCTGATCAGTCCTTTCGGACTGCCACTGATTGCAGCATTCCTGGTTGAACTGCTGGGAATATTCAACGATTCACTAAAAGCAATTTAGCAAGAAATAGGATAATTTAACTGGCGCGGTGGAGAAATCTGCTGCGCTTTTTTCATTTGGAAGGAGGTGCTCGTCGTGGCAACCACAAGATTAATCCCCATGCATGTCATTAAAGGTCAGTCCGTGGCCCACACGGTGCACGAGCGCCTTTCCTATGCAATCAATCCAGGAAAAACAAACAATGGCCAGTTAGTCAAAGCTTATGGCTGTGAACCGGAAACCGCTGCTGGAGAGATGCTGCTTTGTAAAAAAGAATATGAGACCTACATTGGGCGGAGTGAAGAGAAGAAGAGCGACATCGTGCTCTATCAGATCCGGCAGTCCTTTAAACCCGGCGAGATCACCCCGGAGAAGGCACAGGAGATCGGCTATGAGCTCGCCATGAGTTTCACCAAGGGCAAGTATCAATTTGTTGTTGCCACCCATACCGATCACACCCATATCCACAACCACATCATTTGCAATTCCACATCCATCGACCATACGCAGAAATTCAGAAATTTCCTTGGCTCAAGCGAAGCGATCCGAAAAATCAGCGACAAGCTTTGCCTTGAGAACGGACTTTCAATCATCGAAGCTCCAAAGCAGGGACCATCTCATTACGGTAAGTGGCTGGGCGACAAAAAAACACTATCCTGGCAGGAAAAGCTGAGACAAACCATCGACGCTGTCATGGCACAAAAGCCAGCTGATTTTGATGTTTTCCTAAAGCTGATGATGGAGTCCGGCTACGAAGTGAAACAGGGACAGAATCTGGCTTTCAGAGCCAGCGGTCAGCAAAAATTTACAAGATTGCAGTCCTTGGGAGAAGGATATTCTGAGAATAAGCTAAGATCTGCGATGCTCGGAAAAACTGTCCACATGCCAAAAGCCAAAAGACCTTATAGAAAAAATCCAGACAAAATCAATCTCTTGGTGGATATCCAGGCCAAACTTCAAACCGGAAAAGGTCCTGGTTATGAGCGTTGGGCGAAGGTTTTCAATTTGAAGCAGATGGCCCAAACCATCAATTTTCTGACGGAGAATAACATTACCGATTATGAGACCCTGGTTGAAAAAACAAAAGCTGCAACGGATCGTTATCACGAGCTGTCACACCAGATCAAGGAAATTGAAAAACGGATGACTGAAATTACTGATTTGAAGAAGCATATCATTAACTATGCGAAAACGAAGGAGATATATACCGCATATCGAGAATCCGGATTTTCAGCAAAATATTATGAGTCAAACTTGGAAAACATACTGCTTCACCAATCTGCGAAGCGAGCCTTTGACTCACTTTCCAGCGAAAAAATCCCTTCAATAAAAAATCTTCAACTTGAATACCAAATGAACTTATCCTTTAAAAAGTCGCTTTCAATCGAGTATAAATCAGTGAAAAACACTATGAGGCTAGCAATATTGATTAAGAATAATGTTGATCTAATGTTGGGCTCAGGAGATTTTGTGAGTATAAAATCGGAACATACACTATAGAGGGTGAAAACAAGACTTATTTTAAATTTTCATATAGGATATTGCTCAAGAAAATATATTATTGAACGATATCTTATTTATCCAACGTACCCTATCTTTGAAAATTCAATTACTCCTCGTCTTAAGGGTTTGATTACTAATAAGTCTGGTTTAATAGTTTCAAAATCAAAAGTATCAAACCTAAATGTATCTGGGACAAAGGTTTCGAACTTGAATGTATCATAATTGAATGTGGATAATCCCATATCTTGAATTATATCGTTAGGGAGCGAATAGTCCTGATCAACAAGTCCAAACATTGTAATTCCTGTTTCTAAGCAAAAGGAAATCGTTGTTTTGTACCAAATGTTGTATGTAAAGGACCCAATTACTGAACCCACTAAACTTCCAATCAAATATCCAACAACAGGAAGCTCAGATAGTATAGCTTGCCCTGCATATCCACCGATCATAGATGCTGAAATCACAAACATATCTTTAATAATGTCATTTGACATCTCAGTTCGTGTTTTCTTTCCTGTTGCTACCTGGTACGCGTGTTTTAAAGTGTTCATAGCAATAACAGTAACGGCACCTACAACTCCTGGAGTGACATCTTTTAGAATTTCACCAAGAAGTCCACTTTTACAGCACGCCGTAATCGCGGCTGCCATACTGCCACGAATAAAACCTTCCGCGCCACCTGAAACCGCAGCAAATCCAATCTTGCTAAACTGGCCTTCTTCAATCTCACCGTTTTTTATTAGATAATCGATTGTTCTATATATTTCAGGTCCAACTCTTAGAACAATCGAGATAACTGCCGCGCTGAGTCCTGCCTTAAGTGATTCCTTCATTAGCAGCTCAACTTTTAGAATTTCCGGTGCAGTGATTCCAAAATCATCAGCTTTAAATTTTCCCTCTTTGGCAATTACAGCAAGTTTCTCGGCATCCGCCTTGTTCAGAATAATGGACTCATTTCCTTTGTTATCTAAAATTCTATCTCTTAGCAAATCCAGGGTATCCTGATAACGTTTAACTTGTTCCGGACGCCTTGCACCTTCGGTTTTTATCATTCGTTCCAACCATGCAGTCGCATCTACTAATTGGTCATGGGGGATGACTCTAATCTGTCCGGAATAAATTGGATCATTTATGATGGCATCCGTATCAGAGTAATTTCTGTCTCGTAGATACTTTTCTATAGTATCAATACCACCTTTGGCTTGATATTCCTTAAACCGCTGAAAGACACTAACTGCTTGTTGGCGAGCACTCTCTTGTCCGCTCCCATAATATTTCATGCCAAAGCTTTCTTCAAAATTACTTGATAAATCAACTGATCCAAAACTATGGCTACGGTCAACCGCTACTCGATGGGGAGATTCATTTATTGTTGCATTTACATTGAATGTGCCCGCATGCCAAAATTCTGCAACATCCCCTTTAAGCATTTTACTTGGAGTTTGTTTCCCCCAAAAATCGTTTATGCTTTCTTCTAACAAGCTGATTTCTTTTTCAATTGAATCAACGTATATTGCTCTTTGTGTACCGAGGTTCCCACCATTATAAGCACCTATAATGGCTCCGGAATTATTTTCAAAGTATTCATATCCTTCACGGAAGCTTGCCGCCATAATTATTCCTCACTCAGTCCAAGGAATGTATTTAATCCTTTTAGATAAAATAAAAGGATTAAGCAAGAATATTCCTGTTCTGCTATCTTCTTATTGTTTGCTGCCTTTGCAACCAAATTTATGCCCTGTACTGGAGCGTTTACTATGGCCGCTGGAATTTTCTTCATTGGTGCAAAAAACTTTTTAAATCCAGTAGATTCATCTTCACGGTCTTTATTGTTTGGCTCAGGCAATTCAATTACAACTGATTTTTTCTCAATTAGTTTCCCAATTTCAGGTTGAATACTCTTTGCGTATTCAAAGAACTTATCATAATCATCAATGGAAACTACCCTATCAATAAACAATACACCTTGCTTACCTAGCCAACCGTATTGCATTCCATACTCAGAAAATTGTCTCTGCATATGTAGTCTTTTATCCTTAATCAATTTGCTGTTTCCAATGAACAAAATATACTGCTCTGAAGATATCTGAACCGCATTGTTTGCATATTCTTTCTCTGTCCATACTTGCGCAGCTACTGCACCATCTTTTGCTCCAATAATCCGCTCTCCCGTATCATCTGCAAGGCTTATAAGTTGAGCCAAAAAATCCCCATATTGTCTTAGTTTTTCTTCGCATACAATAATTAACTTTTTCACGTTAAGCTTCCTTTCAGATTTAATAGTATATCGTTGGTTTGATCAGATTATAAGCCTGTTGAATTTTTCAATAAGCTCAATCCCAACCTGTACTCGATCCTCGCTATCGAGTCCATCTGTTGACTGCTTAATTTGGTAAGTATTTTGCGAACTAATCAACCCTGCATTTTGTGTAGTTAATAAGAAACTTTGACTATCTGTATCCGCTGCCTCAAATTTGAAGCAATTTTGGTGGTTGGTAATCTTCAAGGTTACATTATCCTTAACGTATATAAGCGGTTTGCCATAATTCTCTAAGCTAACGCCTTTGGGGGCGGCTTTATTAATTGAATACAAGAATGGATCCCAGTGCCATCCACCTAAAGTTTTTCTACGCATCATAATGCACTCATATTGCATTGATGAATTCGCCCAATAGTAGTATCCATCAGTATGGTACCTAAATCCCGGATACTTGACGAAATAATAGTTCCAATCTTTTTGTTTATATGGATCCGCAGTGTGAGATGATAAAAAAGAGTCGATCATGTCTTTAACAGTTAAGGAAGGATTGATCACAAACGCAGATAGAAATCTATTCAGAACATCTTTAGTGTTTTGGAATCCACCGCGCCTAGCACTTGGAGTAAATAGGTCCCTCCAAGTTGATTGATTCATATTTCCAATTAACCTTGTCCATGTAACATTTTGAGAGTAATCACCAATCGTAAATAGTGCACGGCTTATTGCTAAATAGTTACAGTCTGCAGAAAAGATATTTTTAAATTGTAGAGCAAACTGATCCATCTGTTGAGATAAATCAAAGATTGCAGTGCACCCTTGTAGCAGATGATGGTCCTCTAATTGATGTAGTATATCAGTCAGCTGCGGATTCTGATTGATGAAACTTTCTTTTCCAAATTCTTCATTTAGCTGCGTTTTATTAAAGCTTGAGTCAACACTAACATTTCCAGTTAATATAATTTCATGAATAGAATCAAGCAATGATGTCATATTTTCCTTACGGACCGTATCTTCAGAGTTCGAAATTAGGTTTCGGATCTTACGAATACGATTATTGAAATCATTGGAATTCTTTTGCAAATGAACAATACAAGCGTATAGGAGCAACTGTTCTCCAATAGAAAAAGGGTTGTTTCGTTGACTAGCATCATAGGCATTAGCGCACTTTTTGAATAAATCAATTGTTGGCTTAATAAAAAACAGTCTTGTTTTTGATGGATGGAAATCGTTTTGTTCTATATAAAATATCGAATTAAAAAAATCAGGATTGGACTTGTTTGTGTTAACGAATAAGTCCAGAATAGCAAACAAGAACGCTACATTATCTTCATCTGAATATACAATTTCAAAGACCTCAAATTCTTCAAGACCCTCAGTAAGAATTATACTTTTATCTGCGATAATCAAGTCAGTAACATATCTAAAAAATCTAAGGAAAGCACTATCAACTTTTTGAGCTATATCAGAATCTTCATTATCTTTATAAATTTCCCAAAATAAGTCAGACCACTGCTGGTCGACCCTTCGATTAAATTCATCACTTTGAGTGTTATTTAGAATTTCAGAAAATCTTATCTTGAAATATTCAAAATCAGTAAGTTCTTTACCTCTGGAGTTCATTTTTATATATAAATCATCTGGCATACCCAATTTATCAGTAGGAAGCAAATGAAATACAACTGGTGGTCTATCTGTGGTTAAACGATCCCATACATTTTCTAGTCCAAATTTTTCTACTTTTTCTTGAATAGCATTAAGCATTGTTAGCATCGAATTTATCGTAGGATCATTTGACCAAGCTGTAAAGAACCAAGGCTGATTGATTATGCTTTCCTTAATTGGTGTGTCGAAATTCTCAGGGACATATTTGACAAGCTCATTACAAAATATTCTTGAGCTATGTCTAATTTCATATGTAAATTGACCTAGGATATCACGGGCCTGTTCTAGTTTTCCTTCATATGCAGCTATATACCAGTGAATTAAAAACAATGTGGTTAATCTTTGCTGCCCATCAAGTGGATGAAATTTTTCTCGAGTAGTACCATCATCATTAGTGACTACCGTTGTGTAACCATAAATGAAATCCAGTTCAAGGATGTTTTCACTCTGCTTTATCGATGAAAATATTGCATTGAGAATATTGTCTCTGATTAGTGGCACTTTACCCGTTGATCGACCTTGGGCATAATCCCTTTGAATGATTGGAATCTCTACTCTATATTTATTGAGCAACTCCCATAAACTAGTCGCCATATTAAACCTCCATCTCTATATTATGAGGCAGGAAATCGCTTCTTCTTAATATCCTGATTATCTCATTGATATAATTTTTCCTGTCCTCATACCCCCAGAAATAGTAGTGCTCTGTTGAGGGTTTAGGATTGTAGTATTTTAGAAATACTCTACGAGTACAAATTGGAATATATTTGCCTTCTCGATCCATTTTGATGATTGCTCTTCGTTTTACTTCAAACACAGAATTGTTCAATGCTGAATTATATGCTTGCCCGATTAGCGCTAAATTTGAAATGCTATGGACATCTTCATGAAGACCATTCTGCTCATCAGAAAACAGTTTTGCTATTCTATCTGATAATGATGAGAATTTTTCCCATGTTATTCGCTCTTGATCTAATGAATCAATTTCGGCAATTAACGCATTCATTGTTATCAGTTTTACAGAATCCACCGTCTCTTCCAGTACTTCCTGAATAAGATCCCGATGATAGCTTAACCATAGTAACCAGGGTTCTTTTTTATTTTTGTCTAAACCTTCGGAATTCTGAGCGTGGATATGCTCCAGGCTCCAATTTGTTGCTTTGTGAAATTTGAACGGATAAAACTCAGTAATACTATCGTTGGTTCTGATAGACTCGACATTGAATAGAAGTAACACTCGCTCTATCTTTTTGTAATCTCCGTTCTTCTCATAACTAAGACTAGTAATGTCAAAATTCATGCTTTTGCGTATTAATGTATCCAGATGATGCTCAAAAACGTCTTTTTTACTGTTTAATGAAGCCTCAATGAGTTTCCTAAGATCTTCACCTATTGCTATAAGATACCCAATCTTATGGTATAGGTTTTTTTGCTTAAACCATTCGTATAAAGTCTGGTAATATTTTTCGATTTGAAGCCATAAATTCCACAAGGAATCATTTCCCGTTTTTAAACGATTAAAAAAATGGATGAATGTGTATAATGTATCAATTTCATTAGATCGTTTCCCTGAAATCATATTAAACAGTAATTCAATTTTATTAGAGTATGATGACTGATTTTCATTTGTGGCAAAAGCCCAGATATCAGGCTCGCTCAGTTTCTGCTCCATCTCGTCCCATAATAGAGAAATCTCTAACTTCTTCCGTACTGCATCGTTTTCGTTTTGAAAACTAGAAGATGACAGAAAAAGTGCTTTAATAAGTTCTGCGTTGGTCAATGGTATTTTACCAATATTAAGCCTTGTAAATAAGTCCAAACTGTTAGCTGATTTGTCTACCTCGTACCAGATAATTTGAACAGAACTTTCATCATCGATTTTCCCAAGAATTGTACGTAAAAATTTGTCTCTATCAGAACGATCTTTAACATATTCGCCACTCTTAAACCAGTCTCTCACTGTATTGTAGGCTTCAGCCATGTGATAAAAATCAATATTAGACCTATCATTAGTGATGCTTTTAAGAAAAATTTCACTATTAGGTCTAGTCTGATACCTTATTGAAAAAATATCTTTCCCGTAATCCTCTACAAGGCTTTCAACTTTCAGGAACTCTTTTGCCAGATAGGAAAGAATTATGTAAATAGTTGTTAATCTCTGTTGACCATCAACTACTTCCCATCCATTTTTAGTTTTTCCTGCTTCTTCCCAGGTTTTAGCCTTAACAACAATCGGCTGTAAGCAATAAAACTCAATTTCTTTTGTCCTGTGTTTGTTGGCAAAAGTCCAAATATCATTAAGTAAATCGCTAACCTGTTGACTTGTCCAACGATAACCTCTCTGATAATAGGGAATGAAAAAATGTTCCCCAAGAAGCTGATTAATTGATTTAAATTTTAATTGTTCTGACATTTATAAACCTCCCTTGTAAGGGTAAACTTCTCTGAAAGCTCGCAATAATCCAATATGGATTACTGCAGTTTCAGCAAGTGTATAAACACTTGCATTGCTTGCTAATTTAGTATCCACTCAACTTCTTTAGTCTAGAAGGATGCTTTAGCTTCCTAATTGCCTTAGCTTCAATTTGTCTTATGCGCTCACGTGTAACTCCAAATGAATTTCCTACTTCCTCGAGGGTTTTCGGCCTACCATCGTCAAAACCGAAACGAGAGCGGAGAACGCTTGCTTCCCTTTCTGTAAGTGTATCAAGCAAATCAAAGATTACATGGCGAAGGTCGTGTCCTTCGGCAAATTCTTCAATAGGCGGAGTTTCCAAGTCTTCAATTTCATATGAACAATATCCATCATCATCAATTGATAGAAATTTTTCAATAGACAAAGTTTTTTCCGAGTACTCAAATGACTTTTCTACCAAATCATCAGACAGCTTACAAGCATTCGCAATTTCTGAAATCGTCGGCTCATCGTTTGATCTCTGTTGTAATGCCTCTAAAGCTCGTTCCACCGTTCGCATAGTATCAAGCATATGGACCGGTATTCTGATAAGTCTGGCTAAATCGGAAATAGCCCTTGAAATAAACTGAGATATCCATAGAGGCATATAGGAGACGAAGCTTCCGTGCTTCGCAAAGTCGTATGCTTTGATTGCTTGTAACAGTCCCATTGCTCCAACCTGAAAAATGTCATTGATTTCGTAGTTGGATTCCTTATGATACTTCAGCGCAATTTTTAATACTACGCGCAGATACATTTCAAAGATGCGGTCCCGCGCATACTGATTTCCGTTTTGTGCTTGTGGAATAAGGATATGCCACTCTCGGTGCTGGGGAGGCTTAATGTTTTTTATATAATCCATTAGTACTGTGAGTTCTGGTGATATTTGTAGTACCTCAAGAAAAATCGCTTCATAATCTGTCCGGGTTCTGTCGTAAATATCTTCTTCACTGTCATCCTGGTTGTCATCTAGCTTAATTATTACTCCGACAGATAGCAAATGATCTGTGATAGAATCGACAAGTGTTAGAGGTATTTCATGCGCAACAAAACAGGCTAGCGTTTCATCTTCAGTGATGAAACCGTTAGCTTGATAGCGATTAAATAGCTCATTTATTATCGCCTCTCGTTTCGTTGCCTCCTGCATATCTAATTCCTTGCTAACCGGCAGAGATCAACAATTTCTGCTGAGCTCTGACCATAGCGATCTTCAAATTCTTCCATGAAATCGTAGAGGTTTTTCAAGTAGTCTTCCTCTGTGTGAGATGGCTCTATAAGTTTTTCAAACAAGAGTTCAACACCACCACGAACGAATTCTTCGTATCGTTCCTCGTCGGGCACAGCAGCTTCTTTTCCGTAGTAGCGGAAAGCTTTATCCACTCGCTTTTCAAAGTCCGGCTCGTGGTTCTTATCCAGCATAATTATCAGACGATAATTGAACCATAGTGTATTAAGTTCTTTAGACATGGCATCAAATAAGACGTTGGCAGGCCTTCCGCTTGAATCGAGAGGTGCGGTTCGATTGTAAAGAAAGCCGACAATTGGCGCAAGGATATATACGTCAAGGTTCCGATTGAACAGACTGCTTGATCCACTAAAATCTGCGGTTAGGCGATTAACTTTCTCAGCATGTGAACCCTTAAATTGGTAATCTCCATTAAAGATCATTGTTTTTCCCTCCTAGACGATATATGCTTCAAATTCGTTTTTCTTATCAGATGTCCACCGTTTACCAACCTTGCTTCCGAGATAGGTGTCTGTCTAGTCTCCATCTGTATCTTTTATGAAAATGATGACTTGTTCTGCAACTTCTGGAAGAACTTCACTGACCGTTTGGATCCTCTTTTTGTCAAATGCAGAAAGCGGAGCATCCATTACAAGAGGATATGGTTCGGAAGCTAGCATTTCATTATTTCCCTCTTGGCTTTTCCGAGCCATTTTGATTACGCCTGCTATGAACGCAAAAATTACCGAAATACTTTGAGCTGTTGATGTCTCAACATCATCTGCAATTCCCGACGCTTGGTCTATAACATTGATTTGGATATTGTACTTCTCGTCCAATGACAATGAGAAACCTCCATTGTAGATACTACGGAAAAGTTCGTTAACTGTATTCTGAAGTTGTTCTCTCATACGACTTTCTTCTGTAGCATATTGGGAGGAGAGCGTATTGAACATGTAATGAGCGTATGCCTTGTAAATTTCAATTTTCCTATTTGTAGCGTCCTTATTGGCGAGTTCCTTGCGATCTGCCTCTATGTCCTTTTGCTTGGTGAGATAGCCGCCTTTATTTTGGCTAATTTTTATGATTTCAGCTTCAAGATTACTTACTTGTTTTTCATAACGAGATAGCTCTGCTTGAAGTCCACCAACACTCTCAAGTCCTTCAAGTTGTTTTTCAATTTTCCCGATTGCGTCATTATATTCTGCATAATTATCTTCAAACTCACGGATGGGCTTATATGAGTTGCAGAAGTCGTCAAAATAATCCTGTACTGACTTATTCCTGACTTCACAGAGATTAACGAACTCACCGATCATATTGCCTATGGATTTTGGAGGTATAAACTCAAGAAGCTTAGTAAGTTGAATGAAAGCATCGTTTCCCGTAACGACATCAGCGCCACAAATACACTTTTTTCGGTCAATCAAGTGCTGAATGGTTTTGTCGTTTACATTGGGGACACCCTTATCTAATTTATCTGCTTTTGACAAAGCCTGAAGTGCATCTTTCATTAATCTCTTTGCAAAATAGCTTGGAGCGCTGTTGTTGAATGAGCGGAGTATATTCTTTGTTTGAGAACTTCTAGCAATAAGAAGGTTGTCGCGTTTTCGTACGAGTTCCGCCTTTTGTCTTGCAAGCTCTTCACTGCTTTTGTTTTTTGCGATTCTCTCTGTTAGGTCTGTGATTTTATCTTGAGCTACTTGCTTTTCGGCGTCAATTTCAGTCATTCGGGCATCAATCAAATCAATTTTTGCTGAAATTTCTAAGATTTGTCTGCTGTACTCCGCGATCTTACTGTTACTGCTTGCATCATAGCTCTGTTCATAAACATTAAGAACGTTGTTACTGCCTCTCCCCTTGAGATGAGATAGTGCAGATGTATATGCACTGAGGCCGAGCAAACTTTGGACAGCCCCAGCAAACTCCTGACTGCGCCCACGTTTGATTTCCTTACTCATGCTCTCAATGCGTTCGCCATCAAAGAAGAAATAACGGGAAAGTTCCCTAGGGAGAATCTCCTTCATGCGGATCTCTGTATCGAGCGGCTTCACATAATCACGAGTTCCGTCTGGCTTCTTAAACGCAATAGTGAAAGCTCGCTGACCGGACGGCTTAATCGTACCAATGCTATCTTTCTTATATTTTTGATCACTGATGACAGTATATTCTATGCTATTGTGCTCGAGCGTCAGCTCTGCACGCACGTTTTCTTCCGTATTTGGAAGCATTTGCCCGGAGGTTGATTTACACAGCATTATTTTGTCTTCAAAAGATGTTTCTCCGTAAAGGCACCAAGTAAATACCTGGGCAAGGGTTGTTTTTCCAGTCCCGTTATCACCCATAATCAAGGTTACATTCTGTTCGCGGTCTGTTGCGAAGGAGATATCTTGAGTTCCCTTGAACTGACGAAAGTCCTTTATTGTGAGAGATTTCAGTAACATTCGACTTCCTCCTCAATGAGCTTTTTAATCATTTGTACCATCTGCGCGTCAGTTTTTTCGCGGGTTTTCAAATTCGTTTTCTCGCGAAGAATGACTTTTTTTAGCATCCTGTCAACTTTTTCGGTGTCAATCTCAACACCGTCAACCATCGGCTTATGGTCTGTCATTTTGATATTCCTCCTCATAATCGATTAAATACTCGTTAATTGAATATGCTTCTTTGACTTCGTTTATTATTTTCTCTGCCTGTGCCATATTCATTGCGAGTCTTGAAAATTCTTCAGCCCTACTAATCTCATTTTTAACAAGGGTTAACTCTCTTTTACGTTGTTCATCCGTTAAAGAGTGAACTTCATCAAGATCGCGAGGTAACGTAATAAAATCATAAATTTCAGCGAACTCTTTTCCTTCAGCTAACCTCAGAACACGACCGCGACGTTGGATATATTCTTTGGGGTTGGTGGTGCTTGCAAGGATGAATGCTGTCTTGATTTTTGGGATATTTACGCCTTCATCTAAGCATTTGATTGCAACCAGAACTTGAAGTGTGTCTCCTGCAGCAAATTCTCGCTTCAATAATTCGCGTTTCTGCACATCCTCTCGGGATGTGAATTGTGCAACTGTCATGCCAAGTTGATTACCTAGCATTTTAGTTACTGCATCAATTTGCCGGATATCTTCTTCATTTGTTTCAGAATAATCTTGATTGTCTGGAAGCAATGTCGTTGCTCCGCAGTAAACCAAAATATGCCTGCTGTCTGTATGGGGCTTGATGTATTCTTCTAACTTTTTCAATTTGTCAGTCGCTCCGGCGACAATCCTTGCTCTCTTGATAGCTAGCTTTTTACCTTTTTCGCTCAGTTTTACTTTGCCAAATTTATTAAGCATTACGCATTTGCTGATTTCATAAGATAGCTGAGAGTAGCGATCGAGTTCGGGCTCTTTTAGCGTAGTTAGTATTGGGAAGTACTTATACCGAGTAAGCTTTTTTTCTTCAATGGCACGTTCAAGAGTATATTCGATACATTTTTTACCAAAGAAGTTGTAAAGTCGCTCTGTTCCTTCATCATCATTGTGGCGTTCCAGTGTTGCAGAAAGGGCTAGACGGTAGGTATATCTACCTGACAAATGGCTGCTTAAACGTTCTGTTCCGAAGTTGTGTGCTTCATCTACGATAAGAAGTAGATCACCTTTGATTTTTGCGATCAACTTCTGAACCTTATCTGATGCAAATGTCGCATTGGTTGTTACTAGACAGAAAAATTCTTTATTTCGCACATGGAGTTTCTGATCACGGATAGCGTCTTCAAGTAGCTTCAGCCAGTCTTTCTGTGACGAGGCTGAGTAGCCAATGATTGGTTTTATGTTAAAAAGTTCAATATCCTCAACCCATTGCTCGACCAGATGTTGAAATGGACAGACGATAATTGTTGCTAATTTGTCTTCAACGGCGTCACACAACTTTGCTAATGCTCCAAGCCCGGTGTACGTCTTTCCTGTGCCTGTCGCCATATCGAATATGCCCCTGAAATTGCTCTTCTCCCATTCGTCTATTGCCTCTATCTGATACTTATGAAGAGTAACACTTTCAGGTATTACCGCTCCGCATCGCTTAGCCTCTGGCGATATTGGCAACTCTTCAGGCTCATCATCAAAGCTTTCATAACGTTCTACCTTTTCGCGCCTATAACGCCGGATAATCTCATCTGAAAGCTCCGGAAAATCGAGGACTACTATATCAGGTTCATTGTTGTTCCATATCGCGGAGAAGGCGGCTTTTTTATCCTCAACACGTTCTCTTTGCTCATCATTTTTCCAGGAGCAGAAAACATCGATTGATTCGTAATTAAGAGAAACTGCAGTCAGCGATTCATTCATCGAACCTGAAAATGCGACTGTATTACCTTCACTATCTGAGATAAGACCCATTTTTTCGTGGTACATACCAATGCTTTTATTCTTCTCGGTAAAGGCTATCTTAATATCTACAATATTTTCAGCAATGAGGTTTGCTAGCTGGTTGAGGCACTTTCCTTCAAGGGGGGTTTTAGGCTCAATGAGCTCGCGAAGGACGGCCTCTCGCATGATAGTATCGCGCATCTTATATCCTTGCCGGATGGCATTAACATCATCTTCGGATAATTTTGGGGAGGCAACAATCCGTATTTTCCCTCCATTATTGGCAAGAGCAGATATTCCAGCATATATCTTGCTAAGAATAGTTGAAGAAAAAAAGCCAACTGCACGGTCATACGATATGGCCTTGCTAAGCAAAGGAATATAAAAGTCTCTTGGAATCGCATCAATGGAAGTGCGATATGATTGCTTTATCTCTAAATCTTGAAGACTCATGGATTTCCTCCCTTACGAGTTCTCGTAAATATAATCTAAGGCATCTTTCAATTGTGCGAAATCGTCATTAGTGTTGAAATACCCAACGCTGAATCTCACTGTTCCGGAGGGGAAGGTCCCTAAGAAGCGATGAGCATCCGGAGCGCAGTGTAATCCAGAGCGGACAGCAATGTCGCGATCGCTGAGTATCCGCCCGATATTGTCGCTGCTATATCCATCAAAGACCGCTGACACAACACCAATGCCAAGGGTTAGGTCATGCGGTGATATGATCTTAATATTGCTATATTTAGAGAGTAAATCTATCAGATGGCTGTGCATTTCATTTTCCTTTTTGTAGATCGCGTTTATTCCAATTTGACGAATCCACTTTAATGAAGCATTTAGACCTGAGATTGCCTGTATGTTTTGGCTACCAGCTTCATAGCGATCGGGCACTACATCAGGGAGAAGAGGGTTAGATGAATCTATCCCAGTTCCTCCATAAACTAGTGGTTTTGGACAAGCGTCATGATCCATTATGAAACCGCCTATTCCCAAAGGACCGTGTAGTGTCTTATGTCCTGCGAACACGGCATAATCAATGGTGTCGTTGTGGAGGTCTGTATCTATGAGCCCCATCGTCTGGCACATATCTATGATGTTCACAGCGCCGTACTTTTTTGACTGTGCACATATTTCAGCAATGGGAGCAATTACGCCACAAACATTACTTGCATGACTGATAATGATAACGTCTGGCTTATTCTCTGCGAATTGATACTTTATCTGATTAAGGTCATATTTATATGTCTCTTTATCAAAAGCAAGAGTGTTAATTCTGAAATTGAAGGTCTGCTTTTCATAATTAATCACCCTGGTTACCGCATTATGCTCGAAAGGTGATACATATATATTAAGGTTATCCTTGCTTATGACGCTCCGGATTACAAGGTTTAAGGCTTCTGTTGCTGAAGGGGTAAAAATTACCGTCTTATTGGGGCAGTGGTTAAGATCGAGGAGCAACTTACGAGTTTCGGCAACGACAGCTGAAGCCTTAGCCGCTAACTTGTGCTGACCTCGTCCGACATTCACGCCACACTCACGATAGAAGGTATCCATAAATTGATAGACTTCCTCAGGTTTTGGGAAAGTCGTTGCTGCATTATCGAAATAAGCCGTTTTGTCCATGTGGCGCACCTCCTCCTAGCATAGTTTTTCCAACAATTCGATTAGCACCTGTCTTTTTTCTTGCTCTGTAATAGCCTGTCCCATTTCTTCTAGTGCTGTGCTAATCTCATTTCTGAGCAGGATTGCTCGTTCACTGTACTCTGCTTTATTAAAGCGTTTGGGCGTACGCTTTCCATTGGCATCAGTTATGATGATTTCATAAGACGTTGTGTATTGAATACTATCAGCCTTTTGGTTATTGAAATTCTCGATTGTTTTCTTGAAAGTATTTAGATCAAGGAGAAACACTTCTACAGTATCATTATTCCAGTCATCGATCCGCAGGTAACTGACTGCTTTTGCGAGACGCTGTATAAAGGAGTTTTCATCGTTTGTAACTGTTGCCATTAACTCTAGGATATTGTTCTCATTTCCGGTGAATAGGTACTGTCTTGTACTTTCGCTAAGGGTTTCATACCAGTCCTTAATAGTGGAAGTCAGACTCCCATTAGACTTGTCACTTGCAAATATAATTTTGACAGTACTTTTTAGGTACTCAATCAGTTCACTGACTGCGTTGTCAAACTCCGTCTTTGTCGCCTCGATATTATCGACTACATTCAAGTTGAAGGTTCTATAACCAAAAATGTCAAAGACCTTATCGAAAAGAAATTCTCGAGGATTGACACTCATCTGCTTGAGGCTGTTAACAAACTTTCTCCTGTCAGTCGGGATATTTTCAGGCTTGCCAGTAGTAAAATACCTCTTTGTGGATTCTTTAGTAAACTTCGGGAGCGACAAATACCAGCGGTTCATGGCTAAAAAAAGATATGTGAATCTGTTATAGGCTTTCTCTCGCTCGGTTACAAACTCTACGAAAAGTTCATCTAACCGCGACAAATAATGAGCCTTTTCTTCATTCCAATCTTCGAGAATAACGGAGTATTCCCCCGGTGACTCGTTTATATCATTAAGGAGCTCAGGTGTGATTTTGACCTCACTCCCGTTAAACATTATTACAAGATTCTCTTTATAAAGATGAAGTACTAGGGCAATGTATAGCGGAATTACACCGCGCTTCATTCCAAAACCGTTATTATGATGAGTTAGCTCGTCATATAAGATTTGGAAGTTAGCACCATCATGTCTTGCGGCATTTACTGTGAAAAAAGTGCTGATCTGAGTAAGCAGATCTGTCATCCTGCCATCTTCGGGTTGGAGTTGAATTCTCGGGTTGGAATCAGCGTTTTCAAGCACTCCTGTTTTAATAAGCGTGCTTCGCATGATGGAAACATCTTGTCCGGTTCCTGAGAGACCAATATTGGGAGCAAGTTCACTCGTAAGTAGTCCAGCTAATATTTTTGTGCGGCTGTTAATTGCGACGGTTGGTAAATCATTTTTGTTGATGGATTCATTATTGATGATGGGTGTACGGTGAAAAACTTCTCCACATATTTCTGAAAGTAAACCTGATAATTGTGCCCTGCGTCGAAAGATGTTCTGATTTGCATTGTAAAAGTAATACGCACTACCGTTTTCGGGCCTGGCATAACTGTTAATGAAACTACTCACAACATCTGACAGATCCTCCACATATAGGGTGTACTCGTCTTTAAGTATCTCATCGCCCGAATCTGCTGCTTCATCTTTGAGATATATGACCGCAGCATAGTCGAGCGCGTCATTTGTTATGTCAACCCACTTTTTCGGTAGTATAAAAACTATGCGGTTGTGTGGATTATTATCTTCTAGTATAGCAGTGCGTAGCTTCTCAATTTCTACCTCACTCTCAGGTACTATAGCGTAAATAACTCCATCTGCGTTACTGTTGGATATTTTTACTTCCCAGTTTGTGACAGACCAAAAGTCTTTACTATCAATAAACGTAAAATCGAAATAGCGGATTATGTCGTTTGCGTCGTTGTAGGCGGTCGGGTATATAAAGCTGTCAAAAACAGACTCATTAAGAATTTTTGTCGCCGATTCGCCAGCCAACCTTAGATTTTTATACTTGTCGATTTCCTCCTGTATGTCAACGCCGCTGGTTTCCTTAATTTTGAGATAGTTGTTACTCCTCTTGAGATAGACAACGCAATCATTATCAATTAATTCTTTGAGGGTATGATCTATCTCTTTTGTTGATCCAGTCGAATCGCGATAAGCATCAACAATCATATCCACAATAGGAGGTAGCTTTTCAAACTGTTCAACCAGATAAATGAGTGCAATTGTCTTGATGATTTTTTCATGTAGCGGCTTTCCTTCTACTCTCCGAAGGACGCTCGTTGTAAGCCGGTATATCTTGTGTACCTCGCTGGTGTATGGCTCTTTTCTGAGCAGTGGTTCAAAGTAATCATAGATATAGTCTGGCGTTAGTAATTCAAAGCCCTCGGCGGCGGCAGCAAAGTTAGACAAAGTATTCTTTTCTTCAGCCGACAAGAAGGTGAAAAGTGTTCGTTCATTCTGCGCAACTTTTTCAGATAGTCGAGGCAAGATAAAGGTCGAGATCGGGTGCAAAGGGTAGCAATCTTTTACTGCAGTAAAAACTTCATTCTGGTTGTTCTTATCAAGTAGTCCGTTTTTTATGAAACGGTCCTTTAGGTCGTCAAAGCGCATTTGATTTGTTTGGATAAACTGTTCCCAAAGTTCTGGATTCTTCTTGATTACCGCTGATATAATCTCATACATCTGTGAGTAGTTGTTATGGAGATTGATGTGCTTGAATCTCCCTGATACACCGCGCCAGCCGTCCACCTTGTCTTTTTGAAGGTTGTTGTCGATGTAGTTTGAAATATCCTTATGGCTAATGAGCATAAGGTGCATCTGGATATTATTACTGCGATTACACTTTTCAGCAAAGTCTTGCAAAAGCTTAATATCACTATTTGTGGCTGAAGCGATGCTTGATTCAAGATATTTGCTGAATTCATCGTATATCACATATATGCCGCAATATCCCTTATCTTTGAGCTTAACGGTGATGTTCTCATAAAGATCAACTATATCAAAGCCGAGGAAGGGATTGAACTTACTACCCGCTGTAAGTGTCGGATAGATCTGTGCAAATTCCTCGTAGGCATTCACGTCATATTCATTAAGGGCTAGGATAAAATCACTTACGGATTTACTGAGTATCCTAGTCAGTTTTTGATATGTATCGTAATATTCATCACGCCATTTTTCAATCTGATTAACCGCAGCCTTGAAATGCGTTTCAGGCATGAGATCAGAAAAGCCGCCTTCACTGAGTGCTTGCTGGAGGGCGCTCAAAAAGGACTGCGTAAGGCTTGTACTGCTGCCACGCACAACTATTGGGAGGATTTTCTGTTCGCTTTGGATATACTCACTCGCAAATCTGTAAAGGTCAGGGTTGCTTGTTTTCATCTTTTCAAGAAGGGTGTGAAATAGAGTCTTAGCCTCATCACCTTTTCTGAAAAGCAAAGACATCAAGACCAAAACAATATGGGATTTACCTCTGCCATACGCACCGATAAGAATCCTTGCTCTCTGTGTTGAGGTTGGCACTGTAGACAATAGTACATCTTCGATAACATCAAGCGACGACATGGTGGGGATAAATCCACGAACTTTATCGTCATTGTTTAGGTCATAAGCGATATTGACAGAGGTTTGAAACCCTTTTGCTATTTCTATCAGTTCTTTCATGTGCTTGGCTCCTTATGACTGGTTATCCATTGATCGCTTTGTAATATTCTCTAACACAATCGTGAAATCCCCAGTCAGTTAAAATATTTATAACATCCAGACCTGCTGTCCTGTTAACCTTGATGTATCCTAACAACTCAATCTTATACAGAAGAGACGTCAGACTGATTATGTCAAGATTGAAAACTTTCCCCGCATTACCATTATCATTTTGAATATTTGATATGCGGATTTCTGTATCCCCTTGAGCTTGGTCGATGATTACGGCAAGCACAATAAGCGGATGCAGTGTATCCTTCTTTGGTGCACTTTTCCGATAGATTTTTTGTCTTCCGCCGCCTTTTTCAGTTCCCACTATATCAATTAGCCCGAGCTCTCCAAGGGGACAGTCAATATTGCTTTCGGGTTTTATTTTCTCAGGGCTCGATTTTATACGAGAGACATAGGTATTGATAATGCAGTTAAAATCATCTTCAATTGTCCTCACCGGTTTCTCTCCTTCGTCGCTATTACGAAGGAACTTGCTAATCTGCGTGAGGTAATCATCGCGTGTGAACTCGGCTATCTTGAATTCGTTGAAGAAAAACCACCAAGCCGTCGCATCTGTTTCTGTCGCTTCTTTCCCACGGACGAGCATATAGTGAAGCAACCACAAAGTTCCGGATTCCTCGAAGTAAGGATCATTATCATGGATAATCATGCCCAGTTGAGTAGGTGTCTGCACCCGCTGTCCTGAAGTAGTTTCTTCAGTCAAGCCAAACGCCACCATCCAGTAACGCAGAGCCTTTACCATATTTGCACCGATGCCGAGCACATCCATCGGGTTATTCATCTTACTGATAAACACATCAGGGGCGGCAAGAACATTACGCATCCCCTTTGAAAACCAGCCTTTTCGAACGAAGAATGTATCATGGGCACGAAACTTCATTTAATCACCTCATCATTACTTGCATAAAAAAATAAATCCTCAGCTCTTAGTTCTTAAGTATTTATCCATAGTACAACCGCCATCAAGATATTTAGCAGTCACACACATCTTGCACCGCTGACATTTCTGCGAGTTAATATGATAGGTCCCTCCGACAAGAGATATCGCGCCAAATTTGCAGAGGGATTCACACTTAAGGCAGCGCCGACAGGCGTTGAACTTTCTAATTTGATAACTCACCATACGCTGGAGGTCATCGTGTTTAGAAACATTCATCGTTTTAACCTTTACTGAATACTCATAGCCTTCTTGAACAAAAGGTTGTATTGACAATATTGGCGTGTTGGTCTTCATATCAACGACAATTGTTTCATTAATCAGTTTCCGACCGAGTTCAGGTGCGATTCGACCAAAAGGAATAAACATCTCTGTGAGACTGTCATCAATCGGTTTATTTAGTTGATAAACCTTCGCGTTGTCCTCTGTGGTGCAGTTTGAATAGCGAATCTTAACATCCTGAGCCGATTCAAGGCCGTTACCGCCCTGACGAGCTTTCCACTTGCCGCTGTCAATGTACTCTTCAGGATCAGGTTTGCCAATTCGTTTTGCGAACTTAACAAGGAATTTGTGCCATTTTTCATATTGCTCAGGCATATAAATCCTAGAGAGAAATTGTGCCCTTTCGTTGTTGTTTGGGCAGCACCAACAACCAACTCGGTCGTAACCAAGACGATAGGCGTCATTGAAGTCCACTTTTTCCCCGAAAATATATAACCAAACGTCAATATCCTTCCATAGGAAAATTGGAGAAGCAACCTTTTGTTTCTGAATTTTGACCGACTCAGCGCTGTCTTCTACACGGTTATATTTACTTCTTGAAACCGATTCGCACTTCCGGATTCCATAGAACGTGAGTATATCCTTATCGAGGTACATACTGTTCAGAATGCGGGTTATCGGTCCTGTCTTGAACATAGAGCAGCACCACCTGAGCATTCGTGCAGGTGGGCCAATGTCCTCACACATGTTATAGAATTCCTGTTCGCGATTGATAGCTATTTTAAAAATACTTTTAGGGTTTGCTTTGCGGAATCGCTCAGCATATTCTACAGTAAGTGGAAATTCAAGCGTTGTGTTGCCGAATATATGTACAAGGGACGGATCACTTAGAGCCTTTACGGTCAAGTCAGCAGTAACAGTTGAATCCTTTCCTCCTGAAAATGATATAACCAAGCACGCGCGTGGGTATTTCTCAGCATTTTTATTAATAAATGTATGTGCTTCATCGATGATATATCTAAGCCGGAGTTGATTTAATCTAACAAAGGTCTCTATGTTTTCCTCAAAAAAGTCCGCGTGGTTCCGCGGTGTAAGCAATTCAAGCTGCTGTCTAATATCTTCTACTGTCTGATTTTTATATGCCTTAAATGAAATCGTCAGTGGTTTCCCGTCTATGTAATACCTATTGTTTGCTGCCCAAACACTTTTATCTATATGAGCAAAAGGTTTTCCCTGCAAAACTTCAAGCAACAAACGCTCTTCTGGAAAAACAGGGCGAATGTCAGCACATAGATAAGAGGTTGCTCGTTTGCATGATGGGCAGATATCTTTGTCTATATCACTTGTATACTTGATGATAGGAACTTTACATTCAGTGCACCAATATATTTCAAGCGGAACATCAGGATCGGTTACTGTCCCGCATAGCTCACATTCTTCAGTTTCAGTTTCTCGGTTACATTCTTTACACCACATTTGTTAACCTCCTTTCTCGGATATAAGCCTAGAGTAGCAAATTTGCCTTCGTATTTAAAATCCACGATTTGCTAGTTTCTGCAACATTTGTTATTTCTTCGACTTTCATAATCACATTTTGTTCTGGCAAATTTTTGCATGTATTTTTGTGATTGAACGTCATCATATTTGTTATACGCAATTTAGTGGTAAAAATCTTCACTGGTGTCCTCCTACAGTAGTATCTTTAAGTTGTGCCATTATTTAAAGAACTTTTTTCAGGAACAAGCTCCTTTTCTTCAGGAACAAGCTCCATTATGTCTTGTAAATCACACTTCAAGGATTTACAAATTTTAACCAATACCTCAGTGTTAATATTTTCATTTCGCCCTAGCTTTGCAATAGTTGAAGGGCTAATACCAGTCATGGTTCTAAGCTCCTTTTTCTTCAAATCTCTATCGATAAGGAGTTTCCAGAGTTTTTTATAGCTTATTATCATTGCCCTTCACCTCAATTAGGTTTTGTATCACCAGTTCGAAAATCTATGCATATGCTAATTATAACCAACTCATTACAACATAACAATGATAAGTTTGCGAAATCGTAATATAAAGGTATTTTCATAATGAAAAGCCAAACAAATATCATAACTCTACAGTATTCAAATGTTTTCTTTTTATTTTCGTTCCACAAACCATCTTCCCAGATTTGTCCCGCTGATATTTGGACTTCGTTCGAAGAATAGATAGCTTTGGTGCCCTTTGATCTGCACCGTATATCGGTCACCTTGACCGCCAGCCTTCAGCGCTGCTGCCGGACGGACATCCAGAACTTTGTCAATAGTATATTCACTGCCATCTTCCCAGCGGAGTTGTTTTGGATCCACCTTTCCATCTTCAGAAAAAGCTGCTATTACAGCTACATAGACCTTGGAGGAAGTATTCACGTATCATCACCTCGATCTGACAAATTCTTTAAAAAGTTGCTATTAGCCAGGATCGGTGATTCAATTTGCCATCCTTTCAGCTTCAGAATCCTGAATTTAAAATCAAGCAGTTCAGGTGGTACCTCCAGTTCTTTGGCGACGGAGAAGAAGAAGGTATCTTCATTCAGCCTTTCTCTGACCACTTCATCTTTCAGCAGATATTCAGCAGCGAAGAGATTAGCCTCGTATTCCATCTGTGAAGACGTATCATAGAG
>Ga0136715_1000022_pt1 | contig 30464 bp, 24 predicted proteins | sample SedPBSmetaG_FD_104916 | JGI IMG/M metagenome (GOLD analysis project Ga0136715, IMG submission 104916) | Freshwater sediment bacterial and archeal communities from Indian Creek, Illinois, USA to study Microbial Dark Matter (Phase II) -... | ecosystem: Environmental > Aquatic > Freshwater > Creek...
CAAAAAGCGCTGCTGGTCGGTGTGGAAACAAGGCGGGAGTTTACGCAGAAGCCGTGGTTTTCCCTGCGCGAGCAGGCGGGACTGGCGGCGGGCGAAAACCCTGGCAGCCTTTCTCTGCTGGATGTCCCCGCCGACGGCCTTGTGGTGGGCTCTGCCGCCGCCCGGGCGCTGCGTGCCGGTGCCGGCGACAGGCTGACCCTTAACGGCCGGCCGTTCCAGGTGTTCGGTGTGCTGCAAGAGACGGGCGGCCGGGAAGACGGGGTGATCTATGCCAATCTGGCTGTGGCTCAGGACTTGCTCGGGCGTCCGGGAGAGTTTTCACTTATTGAGATCTCCGCCTATTGCAACCTTTGCCCGGTGGAGGAGTTTGCCGCCCAACTCACCGCTGTCCTGCCAAACGCCAGAGTAACGCCGCTACGGCAGGCCGCTCTTTACCGCGCGGAAACGATTGACCGCTTCTCCTCCTTTGGTTATGCACTGTCCGCGGTGGTCCTGCTGGTAGCTGCTTTGATTGTCATGACGACAATGCTCTCCGCAGTAGCGGAGAGGACCAGAGAGACAGGTATTTTCCGGGCAATCGGTTTTCGTAAGGCGCACATCATGAAAATTATATTTATGGAAGCGGGGCTGGTCAGCTTTCTGGGCGGGCTATTGGGCTATTTGTCCGGCAGCGCTGTGGCGCTTCTGGCAGGGCCGTACCTGGCCCAGCTGCAGGGCACAGTAGCGCTGCGCACCGATTTGATTTTGCCGGCTGTGCTGCTTTCCGTGGCGCTGGCTGTTCTCGCCAGTATTTACCCTGCGCTAAAAGCAGCAGGACTTGAACCGGCGGAGGCACTCCGCGTTATTTAAACAAGATCAACGCTTATGCTGCAATAGGGGTGCAGGGTTGCCTTTGATCGGCCGCCAGGCTCGATCAATCGTAGGGAACGGTCTTGACCGTTCCGCAAAGCTATATTTAATGTTCACTACGATCTGTCAGGAGGAACAAAAGGAGCAAAATGGCCGAAGTGATGATTGCTATGCGGGAGCTAAAAAAAGTGTACGGGTCTGTGGATGGCGAGGTGCGCGCGCTGCGTGGCATCACCCTTGACGTTTATAAAAGTGAGGCTGTGGCGGTAATGGGACATTCCGGCTCGGGAAAAAGTACGCTGCTCAGCATTATCGGCGCTTTAAACCCACCCAGTGAGGGCACGATTGAGATAGACGGCATCAACATCTACGCGCTATCCCAGGAGAGAAGAGCCGATTTCCGGCGCGAGTACCTGGGGTTTGTTTTTCAGCAGTTTCAGCTGATTCCTTATCTTACCGCCATGGAAAATGTGCTGCTGCCGCTGGTGACCAAAAGGCTGCCCAACCGGCAGAAACGGGAGCTGGCGGAACAGGTGCTATGCCGCGTGGGGCTGGCCGGTAAAATGAACCGCCTGCCCAATGCCTTGTCCGGCGGCGAGCAGGAGCGCGTGGCCATTGCCCGCGCCATTGTCAACGCGCCGCCGGTGCTGCTGGCCGATGAGCCGACCGGTAACCTGGACAGCAAGACGGGTGGGGAGATTATGTCCCTGTTCAGAAGCTTAAACGAAGACGGTCTGACCATCCTGATGGTGACGCATAATCCTGACAATACCCGTTATATGGGACGGACCATTGTGCTGAAGGATGGCCTGCTCTGCCATGACAAGGCTGAAATACTGGCCCTGGCTGCCGGCCGGGGCCAGCGGCGGGGTGGATAAAATATGCAACTACATCATATTGCCTTAAATAACCTGCGCAGGCGCAAAGCCAGGATGCTGTTTGTGTTGCTTGGCCTGACCATCGGCATGGCCACAGTGTTTGCCGTTTACGGCCTGCTGGAAGCGATGAGAGCGGAAATGATGCGACAGGCGTCGGAGTTTGGCGCTAACGTGGTAATTACGCACGATCGCGGCGAGATGACCTTTTCCTATGGCGGCATTGCCCTGCCGGAGGTGCTGTTTGATGTGGAACCGCTGACACTGGCCGATGTGGCGGCCATTGATTATATTCCCTCACGCTCCATGATCACCGCAGTCGCACCAAAACTTCTGGGAATGGCCTCTGTCAACGGCAGGGAGTGGATGATTGCCGGTGTCCGCCCGCAGGAGGAATTCCGGGTCAAGCCATGGCTGCGCCTGCAGGAAGCGCTGCCGGAGGCTGAGCGAAAGATGGAACTTGACATTTATTGGCTGGATCTGGCGCGCCAAGACCCGACCAAGATAGTCCTTGGCGACCGGCAGGTGCTGCTTGGCTCCGCCGTCGCCGCGGCGCTGGGGGCCAACCCCGGCGATCGCCTGACCATGGGAGGGCAGGAGTTTGTGGTCTTCGGCCTGCTGAAGGAGAACGGATCCCTTGAGGATGAGCAGATCATTATGAACCTGGCAGCCGCACAAGAGTTGCTGAAGTTACCGCAGGAGGTTACGGTGATTGAGCTGGCGACTGATCAAACGCGGGGTGCGGAGCGAGTACTGCTTGATGACCTTGCCGCGGCACTGCCCGAAGCACAAATTACCAGTTTGCAGCAGGAAAGGTTACGCCGTGATGAGAATTTGACCAGAATGGCCCGCTTCGGCGTATCCATTTCCGCACTTATCCTGCTGGCCGGCATCCTTGTTGCCGCGCTGGCCATCTCCGGCGCCGTCCGCGAGCGGACGCGTGAAATCGGCATTTTCCGCGCCCTCGGTTTCCGCCAGTCGCATGTAGCAAGGATCATTTTACTGGAAGCGCTGTTAATCAGCCTGGTCGGCGGAATTGTGGGCTATGCGGCCGGGGTACTCGCGGCCCGTGCCGCCGGCCCACTGCTGCAGATCGGGACGCTCGCCGTTCCCTGGCGGCTCGATCTGTTGGCCGCCGCCCTCTTGCTGTCTGTGGCCGTCGGCCTTTTAGCCGGCATTTTTCCGGCGCGCCAGGCCGCCAGGCTTGACCCGGCCGAAGCCCTGCGCTTTATTTAACCTTGCCTGCATTAACAGATAAGCCCCAGCAGCAGGGTTATGCTTACCGGCATGGCTGCGGCAAAACAGTAAAACAAGTAAGATGGCCGGCTCTTTTCTTGACGTTGCGTTGACTGCAACAGGCTGATCAGACGCCACTCCATCTCCCGTCCTCCTGTGCCGAAACCGCTGGACAATACAGCAGGATTAACCTCGGCTCCTTCCAGGAGCAAACGCCAAACCTTTAGCATGGCGGTACTGTAGCCGTGAAAATCGCCCAGGCAAGCAGATGCTTCCCGATCACAGTTCCGCTCATTTTCCAAAAGGTAACTGCGCAGCAGCAGGCTGCTGAAGGGACTGAAAAAGGCCCCATTGCGCAACAGGTACAGCAGGTAGGAAAAAAGGGTGTCTTTCCGCTTTATATGCACCAGTTCATGCGTTAAAACAGCCTTTATTTCCTGCTCCGTCAGGCGGGTGAAAAGCCGGGCATTTATGACCAGGACAGGCTTACCCAGTCCGGCTACGAAAGCCGCAAAGCCCCTTTTCCCGCTGTAAATAACCTCGGGGACGGACAGGCAAAGGGCTGCGCATTGGGCAGCGAGGATACGCTGTACCCTTTCTGCCTCATGCCGCGGCATCATCACCGCTTGCCTGCGTGCGCGGGCGATAAAGAAGGGCACAGCGGCAGCCTTTAAAACGCCGGCGCCGCCGAAGAAGAGCAGCAGGGGAGAAAGATAGATACTAGCAAGGTAGCCCAGATGACAGAAAAAGCCAAGCGTTTGCTCGTTCAGGAGGAAAATACCTGTATGACACTGTTTGGTTAATAGTGAGTGATAGAGAAGAAAAGTTACGTAAGGGGTCAGGATCGCCAAGAGATAAAGCATCATATGCTGCTTCGGATTATTGCGTGCAAAATACTTTAGGTAGAGCGCTACCGCCGCATAGGCGAGCAGGTGGCCGAAGATGACATAAAGGAAAAACGAATGCAGCTCACTTGTTTGCATTGTCCTTACCTTCCTTATGTGTTTCCTCCTGCTTCTGAACGTTCAGAATTTCCTCCAGTTTGCGGATGATTTCCCGGTCATCCTTTTGCACGCGTTGCATAAAATGGGACAGGGTGGCATCGGCAAAGTCGTCAAGCAGGCTGTCCATTACTTTGCCTACCACGCCGCGTGTAAATTCCTCCTGCGAAATGACGGGGAGAAAATAACTAGTGTTTCCCTCAGACCATTTTTGCAGAAGGTTTTTAGCTGCCAGACGGCCCATTACAGTCATTACCGTGGTGTAAGCGATTTTCCGCCTGGCCTCAATCTCTGCATGGACATCGCGGACATTTACCGGGCACCCTTTACGCCAGATAATATCCATAATTTCACTTTCCAGTTTGCCCAGCACCTTACCCAAACCCCGCATCTCCGGACGAAACCCGACAGGACCCCGGTTATTCATAGCGTGGCACTCCTTTAACTTAACCATTTACTACAACCAATAGTAAATTTAATAAAAAAATAATGCAATAATAGTGGTGCGCCCGCAGGGATTCGAACCCCGACTTCAGGCTCCGGAGGCCTGCGTGATATCCCTTTCACTACGGGCGCATGAAGGTATCTTTTGCACAGCTAAATGATAACACCATGCGCTTTAAATGTCAAATCTTGCAGGCTGAAAGCCTGCACTGTGGGCAAAGTCAAATCCTGCATGGGATGTAGTGTTTTTCCGTAGAGATGCATAAAAAATTAAGCAGCGGCAGGAAAAATCCACACCCTTATGGAAATATAGTGCAGCGCTAAAGGATTTTTGCTCTTTTGCGGAAATTTATAGTATAAAGCTGCTGCAGCAGGAAAAATATAAATATCCAGAGGTGAGACTGCCGGCAGCAGCGGGGAGAAAGGAAGGCATTGGTGCCATTGCGTGTGGAGAAGAAAACACTACCAGGTCAAATTGATCTCTATGTAATTCCGACAAACAAGTTTAAAACCGTACTGATTACTGTCTTGATACGACAGTTCCTTTCCAGGGAGCTGGCCTCCAAGACGGCCCTTTTGCCCGCTGTAATGGAGCGGGGAAGCAGAGACTATCCTACATACCGTGATCTGATGATCCGTCTGGAGGAGCTTTATGGAGCGGGACTCAGCTCTGATGTGCTGAAAAAAGGAGAAAAGCATGTGCTCTCATTTTCGCTGGAGGTAATTAATGATCTTTACGCTCCGGGTGGGGAGCTGCTGCGCCAGGGCATATCCGTGCTTCACAGTGTCTTAAATCAACCTCTTTTGGAAAACGGCGCCTTTAAACATGAGTATGTGGAACAGGAAAAGGAACAGCTGGCCAAAGAGATCAAGGGGTTTGTCAATGACAAGCTTAATTACGCGCTGGAGCGATGTATCCAGGAAATGTGTGACAAGGAGCCTTTTGGTGTATTCAAATATGGCAGTGTAGAGGAACTGGCGAAGATTACTCCCCGGGACCTTTACGCCTACTATGAGCAGATCCTTACGGAGAACCCTATGGATATTTATATCGTAGGAGAGGTGGAGCCGGATGTTGCTTTTGGCCTTGTCGGGGAAGCTTTTGGCCATAGGGACGGACAAAGGCGGCGTGAAATACCCCCGGATACGGTGCAAAACATTCCTGCAGAAGTGCGTTATCACGAAGAGAGAATGCCCGTAAGCCAGGGTAAGCTATCCCTGGGCTATCGCACCAATACGGCTTACCGCGATGATGATTATGCGGCACTTCTTTTTTATAACGGCGTGCTGGGGGGATTTCCCCACTCCAAACTATTTCAAAATGTACGGGAGAAAGCCAGTCTTGCTTACTTTGCCTTTTCCCGCCTGGAAAAACACAAAGGTATACAGCTGATCAGTTCAGGGATTGAAGTTGAGAATTATGAGCGGGCCCTGGAGATCATTATGGAACAGGTTAAAAACATTAAAAAAGGCGAGATTAGCGGCGAAGAAATGGAAAATACGCGCCGTGGTCTGATCAATCAGTTTAAAGTTGTCGCCGACAGCCCCTACAGCATGCTCAATTTAAGCCTGGACGGATTGTTAGGTGGCAAAGATGAAGGTTTGGATTATTTTCTCCGCAAACTGGCAGAAATAGAAGTTGATGATGTGGTTGCTGTGGCAAATAAGGTCTATCTCGATACCATTTATTTTCTGCGGGCGGAAGAGGAGGCTAACGTGTGAGCAAGTTAATGGATTGGGTGATCCGGGAGAACGAGTTATTGCAGGAAAAAATATTTTACACTACACTGCACCCCGGGTTGGCTCTTTATGTTCTTCCCAAAAAAGGTTATAACAAAAAATATGCCATATTTTCAACGCGCTTTGGCTCGATCGACAACCGGTTTCGCATTACCGGTAAGGGCATTGCGGAAGAGATAAGTGTTCCCGATGGGGTGGCCCATTTTTTGGAACATAAGCTTTTTGACGATGAGGAAGGTAATGTCTTTGATCGCTTTGCCGCCTATGGTGCATCCACCAATGCCTTTACCAGCTTTACGCATACTACCTATCTTTTTTCCTGCACCGACTTTTTCCCGGAGAACTTTGACCTTTTGCTGGAGTTTGTGCAGCACCCATATTTTACAGAAGAAAGTGTAGCCAAGGAACAGGGCATTATTCAGCAGGAAATCCGTATGTATGAGGATAACCCCCAGTGGCGTGTTTATTTTAACCTGCTTGGCATCCTATACCGTAACCACCCGGTACGCAATGATATCGCCGGATCAGTTGAAAGCATCGGCAGGATTACAAAAGATATCCTCTATAAATGCTATGAAACTTTTTACCACCCGCTCAATATGGCCATTTTTGTTACGGGCGATGTTTCGCCGGAGCAAGTGGGAAACCAGGTGGCCGGGAGCTTGGCGCGCCGCACTTTTACACCCCTGAAGAGTATTGAACGCATTTATCACCCGGAGAATGCGTCGGTTGTACAGCAGAAAATTGTGCAGGAGTTATCTGTTTCGCAGCCCCTTGTCAATATCGGCTTTAAGGACCCATACCATTATCTGGAAGGTCGGGAACTTCTTTGCCGTGAACTTGCAGCAGAAATTTTACTGGAGATGATTTTCGGCAGGAGTGAACCTCTCTATAACAGCCTCTATGAGGATGGGCTGATCGATGAAAATTTTTCTGCCGGATACGTTGCCGAATTAACTTATGGCTATACCCTGCTGGGCGGGGAAACACGGGATCCGGAGGAACTTCACGCCAGAATTATGGCGGGTATTGCGGAAATCAGAAAAAAGGGTTTGAACCGCGACGCTTTCTACCGGCACCGCCGAAAAATGCAGGGGGAGTTCCTGCGCAGCTTTAATTCCCTGGAATTTATCGCGAATAATTATCTGTCTAATCGCTTCCGGGAAATAGATTTCTTTGATATATTCAGCGTGCTGGGTGAAATCTCTTTATCCACAGTGGAAGGGCTGTTGGAAGATCATTTTAAGGAAGAACTGCATGCCATCTCTGTGATAAATCCCATTCAGCGCAAGCAATAATAATGATGCAGGAATTATATTTTGGCAGACGGCCGTCAGTTAATACAGGAGGTGAGAATGATGGAGGAAAAGAAAAAGGAGTTTCGCCTGCTATCAGTTGATGATGCCCTAAAGATGAACCGGAAAGAGATTCTGGAAAATTATAAAAACTATATACACCAGGGCAGGGCTGCTCTTTCAGCACTGATTGGCATTGATACAAATTTTGTCCGGGCTGAAGGGTGCAAAGTATGGGATGAAGAGGGAAAGGAATATTTAGATTTTGTAGGAGGTTATGGTTCATTAAACCTTGGACACAACCATCCTGCGGTGATTGAAGCCCTGCACAAAGTTGAAAATGCCCCGGTTATGCTGCAGTCGGCCCTGGCCAAGTTTGCCGCTGTGTTGGCCCATAACCTCGCCCATATTACCCCCGGTGATCTGCAAAACTGTTGGTTTTGCAGTACCGGCACAGAAGCGATCGAAGGGGCGCTCAAGCTGGCCCGCATCTATGCGGGCAAAAAGAATTTCATCTACTGTGCCGGCGGGTTTCACGGAAAAACGATGGGTTCGCTCTCGGTTACGGGGAAAAAGAAGTATCAGGAGCCATTTGAGCCGCTGGTGCCCGGTTGTTACCCTGTGCCGTTTGGCGATTCGGATGCTTTGGAAAAGGCTCTGGCGACCCATGACGCGGCAGCTTTTATTGTTGAGCCTATTCTGGGTGAAGCGGGTGTCATTTTGCCTCCCGCCGGTTATTTTAAGGAAGTACGGCGTTTATGCAGTAAATATGAGGCCCTTTTTATTTTGGACGAGATCCAGACAGGCTTTGGCCGCACCGGGACCCTTTTTGCCTGCGAATATGAAGGCGTTGTGCCTGATGTGATGGTAATGGCAAAGTCCCTGGGCGGTGGCGTTGTTCCCATCGGCGCATATATTACCACTGCGGAGATCATGAAAAAAGCATATGGCAGCAGTATCGACAGGACTACGATGCTTACATCCACCTTTGGCGGCAACAGCCACTGCGCAGCTGCGGCCATTGCCGCGGTGGAGACTATTGTCAGGGAAGACCTGGCGGGACAGGCTGCGGCAAAGGGTGCGTATTTTTTAAATAAACTTAAGAGTTTACAGGATAAGTATGCGATTGTTAAGGAAGTAAGGGGCAGGGGATTGTTGATTGGGATGGAGGTGGCCCAGGAAGGCGGGTTGCTGGACTTTCTTTCTGCAGGATCCATGAAAAAACTGTCTTCTGAATTTCTCTCTTCGATGATTGGTGGTGAGATGCAGAATAACTACGGTATATTGACCCTCTTTACCTTGAATAATCCCAATGTGCTTAGGCTAGCACCGCCTTTGACCGTAAGCTATGAGCAGCTGGATTATTGTGTGGATGCTTTTGACAGGTTTTTTGCCAAACACAAAAGTTTTCTTAAAATAGCTTTGCAAAGCGGCAAAGGCGCGATTGCTTCGCTTTTTCGCAAGTAGAGCCTCATGCCGCCATATCATCGTTGTAGGGAACGGTCTTGACCGCTGCGCTGCCCCTGCGAATATCTGCCTGGTTCACCGTAGGGAACGGTCTTGACCGTTCCCTACGGTTTTGGCAGCCGTGCGGAGCAGACACAAAACATGAACCCGTCCCCAATTATTGAAAGGGGGTCAATATTTCAAGTTGAAAGGCGATCAGGAATTTGTTAAAGAGGTAACACCCCAAAAGGTGGATTTTTCCCAGTGGTACCTGGATGTGGTTTTGAAAGCGGAGCTGATGGATTATGCCCCGGTAAAGGGCTGCATGGCCATCCGGCCTTACGGTTATGCCATCTGGGAGAATATTCAGCAGTTGCTGGGGGAACGGATCAAGGCCACGGGGCATAAAAATGCTTATTTCCCCCTTTTCATACCCCAATCACTGCTGCAAAAAGAAGCGGATCATGTGGAAGGGTTTGCTCCCGAGGTGGCCCTTGTCACCCGGGGCGGCGGCGAAGAGCTTGCGGAAAAGCTGGTGGTGCGCCCTACTTCAGAAGCGATTATCTGCAGCATGTATGCCAAATGGATCCAGTCATGGCGTGATCTGCCCCTGCTCATCAATCAGTGGTGCAATGTGGTGCGCTGGGAGAAGAATACCCGACCGTTTCTGCGCACTACCGAGTTTCTCTGGCAGGAAGGGCACACCGTGCATGCCACGGAAGCGGAAGCGGAAGAAGAAACCCTGAAAATGCTTGGCGTCTACAGGGAATTTGTGGAGAATGAGCTGGCCATACCGGTTATCGCCGGGCGTAAGACAGAAAAGGAAAAGTTTGCCGGTGCGCTGCGCACCTATTCCATAGAAGCCTTAATGAGCGACGGGCGGGCGCTGCAGGCGGGGACCTCCCACAACCTTGGTCAGCATTTTGCCCGAGTATTTGATATTCAGTTCCAGGATCGGGACGATGAGCTGAAGTATGCCTGGCAGACTTCCTGGGGTGTCTCTACCCGGCTTATCGGCGCTTTGATTATGGTGCATGGGGACGACCGGGGACTGAGAATGCCGCCGCGGGTGGCCCCTGTACAGGTGGTGATTGTTCCCATTATCATGAAGAAAAAACGGGAGGAGGTGCTGGCCAAGGTGCGGGAGCTGGCCCAGCGTCTTTCCGGCATGCTGCGTTTGGAACTGGATGAGCGGGAGGGCTATTCTCCGGGATGGAAGTTCAACGAGTGGGAGATGAAGGGGGTGCCCCTGCGCCTGGAGGTGGGCCCCCGGGATCTGGAAAACGGTGGTGTGACTGTGGTACGCCGTGATACGGGAGAGAAAAGTTTCGTGCCGGAGGCAGAATTGGCACAACATCTGCCCCTGTTGCTGCTGGAGATCCAGGAAGGACTCTTCCAACAGGCCCTGCGGTTTCGCCAAGATAATACCCGTTACGCCGAAAATTTCGGGCAATTCAAGGAGATCATTTCGGAGCAGAAAGGTTTTGTCCTTGCCCACTGGTGCGGCAAAGCGGGTTGTGAAGAAAAGATCAAGGAGGAGACTAAAGCCACGATTCGCTGTCTCCCCTTGGAGGAGATGGATGGCGGCGAGGGCGAGGGGCCGTGCATCTGTTGTAATAATGGCCGGGGTGGAAAAGTCTATTTTGCCCGTGCCTATTAGGGGCATGGCAAATATTTAATAATTCACGCAGTGATTCTCATTTTTTGCCAAAGGGTATCTGGTTGCGCTATAATCAGAATAGCGTCTTAATTCGCCTGTTTGCTGCTTATTTTTTGCTGTGAAAAAACTGCTTTGAAAGAGATGACTGATATGCTGTGATAACGTCCAATAATTTTTATCATATAAAATTTTAAGTAAAGAAGGGCTGTGCGATGGCCTTTGATGTGGTAAAAAAGATTGCGGCAGGCTATGCTCTGGATAAGGCAATTGAGTATATAACCAAGGATCCGGAAAAGAACTTGATTACCCTGATGGATTTTGTTGAAAAAGTTGCCATTACACCTGAACACAAGATAGCCATAAGCAAACTTAAAGAGCATATTCAAAACAGTCTGCAAATAATGGAGCAAACCCGGCGCGTAGCCACCAATCCAAAAATGCTTTACAATTTGTTTAACTCCTTTGTAATCCATGCAACTTTGTTGGGCAGGCCCAAGCGTGAAAAAATTGCCGCTGCGCTGGGTGGAAATGTCCCTGCGGCAATTCTCATAGATCCGACGGCGGCGTGCAACCTGCGTTGTGATGGCTGCTGGGCCGGTGAGTACCGCAGAGCGGACCATCTGGAACCGGAGCTTTTCCACCGTATTATATATGAAGCAAAAGAGCTGGGAATATACTGGATTGTTCTTTCCGGCGCTGGATGATCGAAAGAGTAAGGGAACTGCGGCGGGATAGGCCAATCTTTATCGCAGACTTCTGGAATAACGGTGAATACACCGGCGGCTGTATCGCCGGCGGAAAGCAGTATTTTCATATTAATGCCGCCGGCGAAGTGGAGCCATGTGCGTTTGTCCATTTTGCCGTCGATAATATAAAAAACAAAAGCCTGAAGGATGTTCTGCAAAACCGCTTCTTTAAGGCATACCAGCGGAAGCAGCCCTTTAACGAAAACCATCTGGCACCCTGTCCCATTATTGATGCCCCCGCTTCGCTGCGCAACATGGTCAGTGAATGCCGCGCTTATCCCACCCATACAGGGGCGGAGCATGTGCTGCAAGGGGAAGTGGCGGAGAAGCTCGATCTTTTGTCCGGCAGGTGGCTTGCTCTTGCCGATGCGTTCAAGGCTGCGGAAAATGAAAGAGAAGGCAATCAAGAGGCAAGAAGCACGAAGCAGGAGGTGCCGGATGGTAAAGTAAAGCCCGTGAAGCCCTGTTACCCTTGGTTTTTAAAGGTGGATGGGGCTTTTTTATCCGGATGGGGTAACAAGACGGCGGGCGGTAACATTGATGTGAAATATCTGCAATCCGGTCATACTTTCCATCTTGTGTTTAACTTCAAGCTGAAGATTTTTAAGCAGGCGAGGGAAGAAGTGGTCGGGTCCGTATGCCAGGGCAATATCCAGGTTAACGATCATTCCCTTACGGCTGTTGGTGATGGATACTTTGTTGCAACGGGCAATTCCCGCCATCCGTTCCGCTTCATAAGCAGCTATCTGCTCCAGGACATGCTCAGAGATGTAATAGCTTCCCAGGGTACTGTAAAGGGGACGGACAATCGATTGCTCAGCCTGATGTATGCGGGCGGGTTGATTCTTCCCGCCGCGTAAAAAAGACTTGATCGAATCCAGCACGTATCCGGGAAAATCCCGTTCCAGGGCAAAGGTGGGAATGGGAATTACATGGCGGTTTTCTTTTTTACGTATTTCGACGGCCTTGGCTATGGCGGCCGGAGTAGCGATCGCTTCAATGCGGAAAAATTTTTGGACAGGGGGCAGCTCCAAGCGGTTTACTATTTTGGAGATCATACGCTCGGAGATGCCCAATATAAGAATACTATGGGGCTGAACCTCATTTATTGTTTTTCGCACCTGTGCTGCGTGTTCCGGATCCAGGAAGATAGCTCTTTTTGTGGCGGCCATCCTGGTTATTTCCCGTTTGGCGGAGCGACCGGCCATGATCCTGTTGCCGCCGATAAAAAGGCCGTCATCAATAATATAGTCAATTCCTTCCTGATAAGCCAACAGAGCCGCATAGTGACTTTTCCCTGTCCCGCTCGATCCAGTCAGCGCGTATATTTTCACCGTATCCCCTCCAGCTTCATCCCCAATATATCATAAAAAATTTCGGGACACAATGCAATATATTAACCCGCGTCCCAAATGCAAGATTATATTGAATTTAATCTCAAATCGTATTAAAATAGGACAATGACCTTGTTTCTTAAGCTGTAGATTGCCGGGAGGGGGTGAGCTTTTTGTCTTTGCCGGAGATGCTGTCTTTTATCTTTTTTCTGACAAGCGCAGTTTACTTTTTCTGCGGGGTGATGGTAATCTCCTACAACAGCAGCTCGACCCTGCACCGCGTGCTGTTTTGCAGTTTTCTTTGTCTCGCCTGGTGGGCTTTCGCCTTCACCATCGCTAACAATGCCCCGAGTTACGAAACCGCCCTTCTCTGGCGCCGTCTTGCCTCAGCCGGATGGGGCATTTATTACAGCCTGTTTTTGCACTATAGCTTGATCCTGACCGAAAGGAAAGCCTTGCTGCAAAAATACTGGCTCTATCTGCTTTTATACCTGCCGGCTGCTCTGAATGTTTTCCTCTACGGAATCCATGAGCAGGCGGCCCGTGCGTCTTACCATTTGCTTAAGACCCCGTTTGGATGGGCTAATATTGCCGGAGTAACAGCTTTGGATATGCCCCATTTCATAAGCTATATTGGGTTTACCCTCGCAAGCATTATTCTCCTGTTTCATTGGGGCCTGACCGCGCAGGAACGGACAAAAAGAAAAATTGCACTGCTCATCGGAAGTACCGCTATTTTGGCGCTGATCATCGGCACCTTGACGGAACATTTCTTAAGCGCAATTTTCCAGGTTCATTTCCCCCAGCTGGGGCCGATAGTGATCATGATCCCTGCGTTTGCCATGATTTATTGTATCAGGCGCTATGGCTTGATGCGGCAAATCCCAAAGGGTGCGACTGCGCCGAGAAATCAGATGCTGAGCGAACATGCCCAGGCAGGATTTTTCTTGTATCTGGCCCTGGCATCTTTTCTCGGCGGCATTGTCAGTTTTGCGACCCTGTTTTTCACCAATCAGGCTTCCTTGGCAGTTGCACTGGTTATTAGCGCTGTATTTACGCTGGCGGGAATAATCATCTATGTGGTAAGAAACCTTAGCCTGAAAGCAGATTTAAAAGATACCATTATCGGCGTTGTTCTGGTAGTAACATTGCCGGCTTTGATAGTGCTTTTCTATGAGTATACAGCCGCACACCCATGGACTTTACCAATGGTTTTCCTGTTGTTTGCGATTATTTTCAGTAATAAGAAAATAATTGTCCTGACGGGGGTAGCCGTATTTTTTTCATTAATTTGGTCCTGGGTGAACCCTCCTGTCCTGCCGCTGATCTTCACAGGGGTGGACCATGCGGTTAGATTGGTTGCAGTGGCGGTGATGTTCAGCTTTGTGCTCTACATCAATCACATTTTTAAGCAGACAATAACGGAAAGCCAGGAAAAGGCAGACAAGGAAAAGCTCTTGTCGGATCTGGCCTCAATGCTGATGACAGTTAATGAAAACAACTTCGAGGCGAAAATCAAGGAAGTGATAGCCATGTGTGGAAAACATATCCAGGCGGACTGTATGGAGATCTTTTCCCTGGACGATGCGCAAAGGACAGTGAGCAGCGCTTATCAATGGTGGGGCAGCGGCATTCAATCCGCCGCCGCGCTTGGCTCTGCCGAAAAAGAAAAGATTTTTGCCGCCGCTATGGCCTTAAGCCGGCTGTGGGACAAAGAAGATCCCGGCAGTGCGGAGGTTAATGCCTTAGACGGGAACGAAACGGAAAACCGATGGGCGGAAAAAATAAAGGCCGGTTTGCTAATGATTATTCCATTAAAGAGCGCGGACCAGCTGATCGGTATGGTTGCCATTGAAAAAATTGCTGGCGGATCGGGATGGAAGGAAGAACAGCAGAAAATATGCCATATTGTGGCATGCATGGTTACGGATGTCTGGCTCAGGATAGAAGCCGACAGAAAGATCAGGCATGATGCGTATCATGACAGCCTGACCGGTCTGCCAAACAGGCAGCACTTTACAGACCGCCTAAAACAGGCTATCAATATGGCCATGCGGACCGGTAAGCTTGTTGGCGTTTTATTTATCGATATTGATTCTTTCAAAGCCGTCAACGATGCCATGGGTCATGCCGGCGGGGATCTGCTCTTACAGCAGATTGGCCAAAGGATGCGGAAAAGCGTGCGTGAATATGATGTGGTGGCCCGTTTCGGCGGGGACGAGTTTCTCATCATGGTGCCCCAGGCCGATGATACCGCAAGCATTGAAAGGGTTGCCGCTAAAGTATTGGAGAGCCTGAAGGCGCCCATGACGGTCAGAGAACAAAAATTCTTTATCTCCGTAACTATGGGTATTGCCGTCTTCCCCATAGATGGAGACGAGCCCGACACCTTACTCAAAAACGCCGATATTGCCATGTATGTATCCAAGGAAGTTGGCAAGAACAGGTATGCCCTTTGCTCCGCCGCCATGAAAAGAGATGCGCACGTAATTACCACTCTGACCAATGACCTGTATTTGGCCCTGGCGCGAAGCAAACTGTTTTTGCATTACCAGCCCCAAATTGAAATGGCAACGGGAGAGATCACCGGAGCGGAAGCTTTGCTCCGGTGGAGGCATCCGCACCTGGGGATGATTGGGCCTTCCATCTTTATCCCTCTGGCGGAAAAAAGCGGCCAAATCAGTAGTATCGGGGCATGGGTCATCAATCAGGCCTGTCTCCAGAATAAAAAGTGGCAGGAGACAGGGTTAAAACCGATAAAAATGGCAGTCAACCTCTCTCCCGGACAATTTATGGATGTGCGTCTGGTTGAAGTTGTCCAAAATGCTCTTGAAAAATCAGGTTTAAGACCGGAATATCTGGATCTGGAAATTACCGAGACCATTGCCGCCTATGATTCCAAGAACATTGTCCATACGATGGACAGGCTGAAGGCTTTGGGCGTGTGGATCACCATTGATGATTTTGGATCCGGATATTCATCCCTCGATAGATTTAAAGGCATGCCTGTGGATAAGCTTAAAATAGGTATGCAGTTTGTGCATGGAATCGGGAACGGCAGCAAGGATGAGGAGATAATAAAGGTTATTCTCCAGTTGGGGAGAGCTTTCGGCATCAAGGTCTTAGCCGAAGGTGTGGAAAATGAGAAGCAATTCTTATTCTTGAGGGAAAACTCCTGTGATGAGGTCCAGGGCTATTACTGCTACAAACCAATGTCTGCCGTCACGATGGGAGAAGTTCTGCAAAAGCAGCCAGGGAAATTGGGTGCGGCACCATAATGCATTGTGGGCTTTAAATTTATTGCAAGGCCAATCTTTAATAAGGTATAATTAACCGACGATAAATATATCTGTCAGCAGCCAATTTGTAAAATTGAGGTGATAGTATTATGGAGGGGAACACAACGATCATTACTGTATTGTTTTTTGTGTTATTAATTGCTTTAATTATATTTCTTCCGGTGTTTTTGCAACGGCGTGCCCTTAACTCTCTTGTCAGCACCTTTCGCAAAAGAAAGGCCTTTAATACAAACAGCGCCATCTCCAGTGATGCGCTTGGCATCAGTCGCCGGCACTTTTTATTAATGAAAAGGGACCACAAACCGCAGGCGCTCCAGCTTTTGGTAAACACCCAGATAGTACAGGTAACTGAGGATAACCGGTTTTTCTTTTCTGAAGGAAAGCTTGCCGCTTTGCGCAGTAAAAGCGCTAAACTGGCGAAGTGGCTTTTACCCGAATAGATTTGTTATAGTAGGGAATGGTCTTGACCGTTCCGCGCGGATAAGGATGAAAATGCGCCGGCAAGAAGGCTTGTGGTTGTAGACACGCCTAAAGACCGTGTAGTATAATGAACCCATTATCACAATATAGTAATTCCAATATTGCCGGGAGGACTTTAATGAATAGCATACAGATTTATGATACTACTTTAAGGGACGGTTCACAGCGGGAAGGTATTTCCTTTTCTGTTAATGACAAGCTTCAGATTGCCCAACTCCTGGACGAGCTGGGTGTTGATTATATTGAGGGCGGATGGCCCGGTTCCAACCCCAAGGATATGGAATTTTTTGCCCGCGCCGCTAAAGAGCTTTCTCTGCGTCACGCCAAAATCGTTGCTTTCGGCAGTACGCGCCATGCGCACACCGCTGTTGAGCATGATGCCAATGTGCGGGCGCTTATGGAAGCGGGGACGTCCGTTGTTACTGTGGTAGGGAAAAGCTGGGATTTTCACGTCTATCATGCCCTTGACACCACCCTGGAGGAGAACCTCGCCATGATCACCGATACCATCTCCTACTTGAAAGGAAAGGGGCTGGAGGTGATCTATGATGCCGAACATTTCTTTGACGGTTTTAAGGAAAATCCCACTTATGCTCTGGCTACCCTGAGGGCGGCGCTGCAGGGCGGCGCCGAGATGCTTGTCCTCTGCGATACCAATGGCGGCACCATGCCGCTGGAGGTACATGAAATAATTCTGCAGGTGAGAGGGCAGGTCGATCAGGCATCTCTGGGCATCCATACCCACAACGATGCCGGCATGGCCGTAGCCAACTCCATCATTGCCATGCAGGTCGGTGCCAGCCATGTGCAGGGCACCATCAACGGTTACGGGGAACGGTGCGGTAACGCCGACCTTGTGGCCATTATTGCCAATATCCATTTAAAGTTGAAAATAGACAAGTTCACCGCCGAACAGATGAAAAAATTGACTGCCGTCTCCAAAATGATCTATGAACTTGCCAACGTGCGGCCCATGGTCGGCCAGCCGTACGTGGGCCGCAATGCCTTTACCCACAAAGGCGGCATCCATGTGGATGCGGTGGCCAAACACACGCGCACATACGAGCATGCAGATCCGGAAGCGGTTGGTAACAAGAGGCGCATTCTCATATCCGAGCTGTCGGGGAAAAGCAACATTCTTTTAAAGCTGCAGGCTAAGAACTTCACACTGTTTAAAAAATTCCCGCAGGTTAAGGAAGTGCTGCAGCAGATCAAAAAGATGGAGCATGAAGGCTATCAGTTTGAGGGCGCAGACGGCTCTTTTGAATTGCTTATGTGGAAAGCTATGCGTACGCATAAACCTCTTTTTAAGCTGGAAGGTTTTCGTGTTATCGTGGACAAGCAACGGCGCGGCGATGATCTTTATGTGGAGGCCACGATCAAAGTAAGGGTAGGCGATCGTGTTATGCATACCGCCGCCGAAGGGAACGGCCCGGTCAATGCGATGGACAATGCGCTGCGCAAAGCCCTGGAGGAGTTTTATCCGAAGCTAAAGACAATCAACCTCGTGGACTATAAGGTGCGTGTTTTGGAAGGCCGGGACGGAACGGCGGCACGAGTGCGGGTTTTGATCATTTCACAGAACGGCGACAAGCGTTGGGGTACGGTCGGTGTTTCCGAAAATATTATCGAGGCAAGCTGGATTGCCCTTGTTGACAGTATTGAATACGGCCTTCTTTATGAAAACAGTCCTTCCTTGGATGAGCTGAAGCAGGCGCTTGATGAGCTGCCTTGGGATGAGGAAGAGGCACAGCAGGCGGAGAAAGAAATGGTAAAAGAACCGGGCATAGCGCCAACGGGTATAGCGTCAACCATGCAGGGGTGAGAATGATGGCGGAGGGACTTACAGGCTTGTGCAGGCCTGACTTTCTTTATGGCACGGCCACAGGGATCGGCAGTTTGCCCCATACCGGCGCCGAAGCGGCACTTCGCCTTATTTTTACCCATTTTCCCGACGCACCCCATTGGCCTCAGCTTCCGGCATGCGGGCGTGAGGAAGGATTCGTTCACCAGTCTCTGTATGCCCTGGAAAAAATGGAATTACTCCAAACAAAGGGAAGCCCCCTTTTTTTTTGCGACCTGGAGGATGATTGGCCCGCCAAACTTGAGCGCTTTTACAATCTCTGCCTGCAGGCGGCGTCAGGAGTGGAAGAAGCCCTAAGATTTTTTGCTTTTCCCAAGGGTGGGGCAGACGGCTTTTACTCTTTCCTGGAAAAGCAGCCCCTTCCTGTGGACAGCGCTCCTCCCCGCTATATCAAAGGCCAGATCAGCGGTCCCCTTTCCCTCGGCCTTCAGCTAACAGGGGGCGATCATACCGCCGCCTTTTACCACCCCGAACTGCGTGAAATAATCACGCGCAATCTTTGTCTGCTGGCCCGCTGGCAGGTGCGTGCCTTAAAACGTTTCTCCTGTCCCGTCCTTATTTTTATCGATGAACCTGCCCTGCTCTCCTACGGCCAGTCAACCTATGTCTCCCTCTCCCGTGAGCATATTCAGGATAGCCTAAGAGAGGTTATCCATGCCATTGCGGCGGAAGGGGCTTACGCCGGTGTACACTGCTGTTCCGGAGTGGATTGGTCCATTCTGTTTGAACTGCCCTTACACGTGGTCAACTTTGACGCGTACAGCTATTTTCCTTCCTTACTGGTATACAGCGAAGAGCTGCAGGCGTTTTTGCAGCGGGGTGGCTGCCTGGGCTGGGGCCTGGTCCCTACCGCACCGGGGATTGAAACTGAAGACTCCGAGCGGCTGCAGCAGATCTTTGTGCGTGACATTGAACGTTTGTGCAAAAAAAGGGTTGCCGGGGAGCTGTTGCGGGAACAATATATGTTGACTCCCAGTTGCGGCGCTGCTGCGCTGACTGTTTCCCAAGCGGAAAAGGTCTATCGCCTTACGGCGGAGCTAAGGCAGCGTCTGGCGGGAAAATAGGCGCAGGAGTAAACTTAAGCAGGTGTGCAGGGTTGCCTTTGAATGGCCTTCAGGCTCGATCAATCGTAGGGAACGGCTGCGGGCAGGACAAGAGCCCTGCCCCTACAACCGTTCCGAAAAATCAAAGTAAGAAAGGGAAAAGATGGAACTGGAAGATTTTCTTAAAGAAATAACGGAAGGGGACGGCGTATCCGGCTACGAAGAAAGCATAGCCGCTGCTGTTGCCCGTGCATTTTCGCCGTACGTGGCAGAGGTTCGCCGGGACAACCTGGGAAACCTTATTATTTATATAAAAGGAAAAGGTGCCCCTGCACCGCGCATTATGTTCTGTGCGCACATGGATGAGATTGGTTTCATCGTTACATCCATAACGGAGAAGGGCTTTCTGCGCTTCGGCACACTGGGAGGCTTTGATCTGCGTACATTGCCCGGCCAGGAGGTGACCATCCACGGGAAAGAAAAATATCCCGGTGTAATCGGCCGGCTGCCGCCCCACCTGCGTAAGGGGGAGAAGGAAAAGAAGGCTCCGGAGCTGGAAGATCTCTTTATTGATACAGGCCTTTTCCCGGAAGCGGTAAGGGCCGGCATTGAGGTGGGTGCGGTGGTGGCGATACGCCGTGATATGATTGCGCTGCGTCACCGCTGCCGCGCCGGCAAGGCATTTGATGACCGTGCCGGGGTTGCCGTACTTTGGCAGTGTGCCCGTGAGTTAAGCCGCATGGAGCATGAAGCCGATGTTTATCTTGTAGCTACCGTACAGGAAGAAGTGGGGGTCAGGGGTGCCGTGGTTTCCACGTACGGCCTGGCGCCGGACCTGGGAGTGGCCGTGGATGTATGCCACGGGGATTTCCCCGGCGCGCTTGAGCATGAGGTTTCCCCGCTGGGAAAGGGCCCGGTAATCACCAGCGGCCCCAATATCCACCCCCGCCTTTACGAAAGGCTGCTTGCGGTAGCGTCAGACTACAAGCTCCCCCATGGAAAGGATGTTTCCCCCGGGCCTACGGGTACGGACGCCCGGGCGATTCAGGTGAGCCGGGAGGGAATCCCCGCAGCGCTCCTTTCCGTTCCCCTGCGCTATATGCATACATCTGTGGAACTCCTCGATCTGGACGACATGAAAGGGGCCGGGCGCCTGCTGGCATTTTTTGCTGCCGGCGTGGATCGTGCATTTGTGGAGGAATTAACATGTTTTTAAGAGAACTGAGCGAGCTTCCCGGTGTCTCCGGCAATGAGGGAAGGGTCCGGGATTTTATACGGGAAAAATTGTCTGCCTGGGGTATCCGTCATGACTGCGATGCCCTGGGAAACCTTTATGCGTATAAAGGTGACGGCGCAACAGGGGCGGCTTTAAACCTTATGCTCGCCGCCCATATGGATGAAGTTGGTTTGATGGTTTCCGCCATTGAAAAGAGCGGCCACCTGCGCTTCTACAAGGTGGGGGGCATCGATGAGCAGTTTCTCGTCTCCTGCCCGGTGTACGTCGGCAATGCCGGCATCCCCGGGGTCATCGGTGCCAAAGCGGTCCACCTGCAGAAAAAAGAGGAGCGGGGGAAACCACTGGAGGTGGATAATCTCTATATTGACATAGGGGCAAAGGATAAGGATGACGCGGCAAAGGTGATCAAGGTGGGTGATTATGTTTCCTTTGCGGCCCGGGCTGCAACCTTTGCGGACACCTTTAAGGGGAAAGCCCTGGACAACAGGGCGGGCTGCGCCGCTCTGCTGGAAATACTGCAGCGGGATTTCCCCGGTTCTTTTACCGCTGTTTTTACGGTGCAGGAGGAGATCGGCAGCCGCGGTGCCAGAGCAGCCGCCTATCGTCTTAATCCCCGCATGGCCCTGGTTGTGGAGACAACGATTGCCGCGGATCTGCCTGATGTGGAGGAAAAGGACCAGGTCACGCTACTGGGGAAAGGCCCTGCCTTTACTCTGCAGGACGATTCGTTGATCGTCCACCCGCGCATCCTGGAGCGGCTTATGGCGGTTGCGCAGGGAAAGGGTATTCCCTGCCAGTTTCGCCGCTTTACGGGCAGCTTCACCGACGGCGGATCCATATCCCAGACCCGGGAGGGGGTACCCACCGGGGTGATCTCCACCCCCTGCCGCTACCTGCACGGTCCCGCCTCTTTGCTCTGCCTGGATGACTGGCGCAATCTGGTGGAAGTTGTGGATGGATTTATCGACTCAGTAATGGCAAAGGGGTTGTAAGAGATGAAGGAATGGCTTACCAGGCTCACCGCAGCTTTTGGCCCCGCCGGCCGGGAAGAAGAGGTGCGCGACCTGCTACGGCAGGAATTGTCGCGGTTGGGTGAAACCGACGTGGTTGTGGATGATTTGGGCAACCTCATCGTTTCCCGGGGGAAAGGGGAAGACAAAAGGATCATGGTTGCCGCCCATATGGACGGGGTCGGCTTTATGGTTACCAGCATTGAAGAAAACGGATTTTTGCGTTTTGCCCCGATTGGCGGGATTCAGGTCCACTCCCTGCCGGGGACGCGTCTTAAGTTTTCACGGGGTATTAACGGTGTGATCGGCCAAGAGAAAATTAAGGAGCAGAAGGCCCTGGATTTTTCCAAGCTCTTTATCGATATAGCTGCTGCCGGCAGGGAAGAAGCAGAGGAAAAGGTGCAGATCGGCGACACAGCCGTCTTCGCTGCGCCGCTGGTGCAGGAAAGGGAACGCTTTATTGCCGGGACAATGGATAACAGGGCCGGCTGTGCGGTACTCCTGGAAACCATACGGCGTCTGCCTGCCGATCTGCCCCAGCCTGTAACCTTTGTCTTTACCGTGCAGGAAGAGGTGGGATTACGCGGCGCTCAAGTTGTAGCGTACCGCATCAGACCTCATTTTGGCCTGGCGGTGGATGTTACGCGCACCGGCGATACACCCGAACCCCAGTTCAAAACAGCTGTTTCTCTGGGCAAGGGTCCCACGGTTAAACTTAAGGACAATTCCGTGATCTGCCATCCCCGCATTACCGCGCTGATGCGCCGGGTGGCGGACGCACAAGCTATCCCCTACCAGCTGGAGGTGCTGGAACAGGGAGGCACGGATGCGGGAGCGATCCACCTTTCCCGGGAAGGTGTGCCTACAGGCGCCCTCTCCATCCCCTGCCGCTATATTCATACGCCGGGGGAGATGGTGGACGGCAACGACATGGAAAACAGCGTTTCCCTGCTGCTTGCCCTCCTGCAAACAGCATGGTAAAAAAATTTTTCCTTGCATTTGCGTGGGGAAAATGCTAAAATTGCCGGGGGCGTGGATCCATACGGAACGGAACCTGTACCCTTTGCGACTTTTTTGTAATACTTGGGAAAACTATTACGGCATATACTGCCTGGAGCCGCAATGGACTGGGACAGGGTGCATGTTAGTGAATCTTTTGATGATGCCTTCCTGTTCGCGGGAAGGTGTAATTTTTTTTAGAGGGGTTGCAGATGAAACGCTTGGCGATTATTGGAGCGGGCAATGTGGGGAAGGTACTGGGGACCGCTTTAAAAGCGAAGAGTTACCAGCTAGCTGCCGCGTTTTGCCGTACAGCCCTGTCCCGCCGGGTGGCGGAACAGGTGCTCCAATGTCCTGTGCCTGAAACGGCAGTGCAAGCGGCGCAGGCCGGGGATATTGTTTTTATCACCACGCCGGATCGGGTTATCCAGGAAGTGTGTGAAAATATTGCTGCGGCCGGAGGTTTTCATCCCAGGCAGTATGTGCTTCATACCAGCGGCGCGCACAGTTCCGCTGTGTTGGCAGCGGCCCGTGCAGAGGGCGCTTATGTCCTTTCCTTCCATCCTTTACAGACATTTCCCGGGTTGGAAGTGGGCCTTCAGTCCCTGCCCGGGACTTTTTTTGCCGTGGAAGGGGATGCGCCAGCCCTTGCTCTTGCCGCGGAACTGGTAGCTGCCCTGGGCGGCAAGATGCTTTCCATACCCACGGCGCTTAAACCTCTCTATCATGCGGCTGCCTGCGTAGCCTGCAATTATCTTGTAACCCTCATGGATGCGGCGTTGAAGATGTATGCTGTCATGGATATTCCTGCTGAAAATGCCATGGAAGCCCTTTCCCCCCTGCTGCAGGGAACACTGCGCAATATCGCTGTGCTCGGCCCCCAGCAGGCTCTTACCGGGCCCATTGCCCGGGGCGATCTCCCTACCATCTCCTGTCACCGGGAAACCCTGGCGCACCATTGTCCCTCGCTTCTTCCCCTTTACAACATGCTTGGACTGGATACGGTTGATTTGGCAAGACGCAAGGGTACCCTTGGAGAAGATGAGGCTCATGCAATAAAACAATTACTGGGAGGTTAAAAAATATGGGTGTGGCCAGGCTGACAACCCTGGACCTGCGGGAAATGAAAAAAAAGCATGAGAAAATCACCATGATTACCGCTTATGACTACCCTACGGCCGAACTTGTGGACGAGGCGGGCGTGGAAACCATCCTGGTGGGAGATTCCCTGGGGATGGTTATCCTCGGATATCCCGACACCCTTTCCGTGACCCTGCAGGAGATGATTCATCATGGCAAGGCGGTGGTTCGTGGCAGCAAAAGGGCCTTTGTAATTATGGATCTACCTTTTTTGACCTACCAGATCAGCAGTGAAGAAGCGCTTCGTAATGCCGGGAGGACGATTCAGGAAACGGGAGCCCAGGGGGTAAAGCTTGAGGGAGGGGATGAGATCAGCAAATCTGTGCGCAAAATTACCCGGGCCGGCATCCCTGTGGTGGGGCATCTCGGCCTTACTCCCCAATCGGCAGGACAATTGGGCGGCTTTAAAGTGCAGGGCCGTGACATTGAGGCAGCGCGAAGGATGATCGACGACGCCCTTTTTCTTGAAGAAGCGGGAGCCTTTATGCTTGTGCTGGAGTGTGTTCCCTGGCAGTTGGCCAAAATAATTACGGAAAAACTGTCCATTCCGGTTATCGGTATCGGTGCCGGGCAATACTGTGATGGTCAAGTTCTCGTCTATCATGACGTAATGGGACTTTATACGGGGAAGCGGCCGAAGTTTGTAAAACAGTATGCCGATGCGCGTACGGAGATGTTGCGGGGGGTGAACGGTTATATTGATGCGGTAAAAAAAGCGGACTTTCCCGGGGAAGAGCATACCTTTACCATGCCTGCAGAGGCGCTGGCCGCACTTTTGCATAATTGACCGCAGTCCGTCGGCTTTAAGGAGGAAACAATATGGAGCATGTGCAGGATCTATCAACGATGCGGGAGAAAATCAATACCGTCCGCAAACAGGGCAAAAGTATCGGGTTTGTCCCTACCATGGGCTTTCTGCATGAGGGGCATATTTCCCTTATCCGGGCCGCACGGGCGCAAAACGATTATGTGGTGGTCAGTATTTTTGTCAACCCGCTGCAGTTCGGCAAAGGTGAGGATTATACAGAGTATCCACGGGACCTGGAGAACGACAGCAGGCTTGCCGAATCCGCCGGCTGCGATCTCATATTTTCCCCGGCAGTGCGGGACCTTTATCCGCCGGGCTATGCCACCTATGTAGAGGTGCTGAGCAGTGTTACACAGGGTCTGTGCGGCGCATCCCGCTCGGGTCATTTTCGCGGGGTGACGACTGTACTGGTAAAACTATTTAACCTGGTAAAACCGGATCGTACCTATTTTGGCCAAAAAGATGCTCAACAATGCCTGGTGGTTAAAAAGATGCTCGATGACTTGAATTACAATATCCAGTTCAATATCATGCCTACAGTACGCGAAGCAGACGGACTGGCCATGAGTTCGCGCAACAAGTACCTTACACCCCGGCAGCGCGTGGCTGCGTCTGTGCTCTACCGGAGTTTGCAGCAGGTGGAATTGCTGATCCGTGGAGGGGAAAGAAACGGGGCGATACTAAAGGAAAATGTGCGCCGCCTTATTACCGCAGTGCCGGAGACAGAAATTGATTATATTGAAATTATGGAGGTAGATGGACTCAAACCGGTGGAACAGGTGAAAAATAATTGTCTTGTTGCTTTGGCTGTTAAGTTTGGTAGCACTCGTCTTATTGATAATATCATTCTGGAGGTATAAGCCATGTGGCGGATAATGTGTAAATCAAAAATTCACCGCGCCACCGTTACCGGGGCCGACCTAAACTATGTGGGGAGTATTACCATCGACAGGGAACTGCTGGAAAAAGCAGACATTCTGCCTTATGAAAAAGTTCAGGTAGTGAACAACAACAACGGAGCTCGTCTGGTAACATATGCCATTGCCGGGGAAAGGGGCAGCGGCGAGATTTGTCTGAACGGCGCTGCCGCCCGCCTGGTCCAGCCGGGAGATAGGGTAATTATTATTAGTTACGCCCATTACAGCAGGGATGAACTGGAAAATTACCGACCCTGCATCATCTTTGTGGACAAACAAAACAACATTGTGCGGATTGCGGAAGAAGAGCTGGCCGGTACGCCGGGATAGGAATTTTTTTATTAATTTACAATTTTTCAAAAATGTGCTACACTACTTAGCGCATTAATCTTTACGAAAGCGCGAATGGGCTGTGCGGATGCAGCACTCATGCGGAGCTGTGCGCATTATTTCCGTATGCCGGCGGGAGGTTGAAATGCACGCATATTATCATGCTTTAAACCTTATTCCCCAGCTCGGTCCGGTACGCATCAACAGGTTGCTGGCAGCCTGCGGGTCGGCCCGGGCGGTATGGGAGGCACCCGTACCCCGCCTCGTTGCAGTGGAGGGGTGTGGTGCCGGGCTGGCGGCGCAGATAGCCGCGGCGCGCGCATTGATTGACCCCATAATAGCCTGGCAGGAGTTCTGCAGCCGGGGGTTTGCCGCTGTTTCCCGGGATGACGGTGCTTATCCCTTTCTTCTGCGAGAGATTAATGATCCGCCGCCCATCCTTTATTACAGCGGTGACCTGCAGGCACTGCATAAGCCTTCGCTTGCCGTGGTTGGAAGCCGCCGCCATACAGTTTATGGCCGGGAGGTCGCTTATAAGTTTGCCGCCAGGCTGGCTGCCTGCGGTATCACCGTTGTCAGCGGTATGGCCCGCGGCATCGATACCTGGGCCCATCAAGGAACACTCGGCAAAGGCGGCGCCACAGCAGCGGTTCTGGGTTGTGGCCTGGATATTTGTTATCCGCCGGAAAACCGCTTGCTCATGCAAAACATTCAGCGGCAAGGTGTTGTTTTAAGTGAATTTCCCCCCGGCACTGAACCGCTGCCAGCCAATTTCCCCAGACGCAACCGTTTGATCAGCGGCCTCTCCCTGGGCACACTGGTGGTGGAGGCCGGGGAAAAAAGCGGTGCCTTGATTACGGCAACTTTTGCCCTTGAGCAAGGAAGGGAGGTATTTGCTGTTCCCGGGAGTATCCTCAGCGACTGCAGCCGTGGTTGCCATTACTTGATCAAGCAAGGGGCAAAACTGGTTGATGGCGTGGAGGCGATTCTGGAAGAGTTTCCGCCGGAGTATATTAATCGTCTTAAGGTGAATATATAAATGCAGGTAGATAGCTATCCGACCCGGTTGGAGGGAAAAAGATGAACCTTGTTATTGTGGAGTCGCCTGCCAAGGCCAAAACCATACGAAAATTTCTGGGACGTAACTACCAGGTCAAAGCTTCCATGGGGCATCTTGTGGATTTGCCGAAAAGCCAGCTCGGCGTGGATCCGGAAAACAATTTTAAACCTAGATACATCACCATTCGGGGAAAGGGTAAAATTTTACAGGAGTTGAAAGAGGCAGCGCGCAAAGCCGGCCGCGTCTACTTGGCTTCCGATATGGACCGGGAGGGTGAGGCGATCAGCTGGCACCTTAGCAACTCTCTCGGCGTCAACAATAGCGAACCCTGCCGTGTTGTGTTTAACGAGATTACCAAAGAAGCGATTAAAAATGCGTTTGCCAAGCCGCGCCACCTCGATATGGACCGGGTGGATGCGCAGCAGGCCAGGCGTATTCTCGACCGCCTGGTTGGCTACATGATCAGCCCCCTGCTCTGGGAAAAAGTGCAGAAAGGTCTGAGTGCCGGGCGGGTTCAATCGGTGGCGCTGCGCCTTATCTGTGACCGCGAAACAGAGATCAGTGCCTTTAAAGAGGAAGAATACTGGACGATTGACGGGAAATTCCGCACCGCAGGTGGAAACGAAACGGTAAAGGCCCGCTTTTTTGGGCGCGTCAGCGGCCGTATGCATTTTTCCGGCGAGGCGGAATTAAAGGAGATACTTGAAGAGCTAAGGGGCGGCAATTATACGGTAGCGCATGTGCAGGTTAAGGAGCGTCGGCGCAATCCCTCACCTCCTTTTACCACCAGCACCATGCAGCAGGATGCAGCGCGACGCCTCGGCTTTACGGCCAAAAAAACGATGATGCTGGCACAGCAGCTTTACGAAGGGCTGGAAGTGGGCGAGAGGAAGGAATCCACCGGCCTTATAACCTATCTGCGCACCGATGCCGTCCGCGTTTCCTCTGTCGCACAGGAGGAGGCGCGGCTTTATATTGCCGAACAGTTTGGCAAAGATTACCTGCCGCTTAAGCCCCCTGTCTATGCAGGAAAGAAAGGAGCCCAGGAAGCGCATGAAGCGATCCGCCCCACCTCGGTGTTGCGGACCCCCCTATCCATGCAAAAAAGCTTGAACCGGGATCAGCTGCGGCTCTATCATTTGATTTGGGAGCGCTTCCTGGCCAGCCAGATGACTCCCGCCCTCCTTGAACAGGTAAGGGTGAATATTCAAGGGGGCGAGTACATTTTTAAGGCCAGCGGCAGCACGATCAAGTTTCCCGGCTTCCTCGCTTTTTACAAAGATGAGACGGTAATCAAAAAGGAGGAGATTCTCCCTCCCCTGCAGGAGGGAGAACCGCTGCAGCTGCTTGATCTGGAACCATTACAGCATTTTACCCAGCCACCACCGCGCTATACGGAGGCAACTTTGGTTAAGGCTATGGAGAACAAAGGCATCGGGAGACCCAGCACCTATGCTCCCACTGTTGAAACATTGAAGGGCCGGGGCTATGTTGTAAAGGAGGAGAAAGTATTTAAGCCAACCCCACTCGGTTTCATTGTGGTGGAGCAGCTCAAAGATTTTTTCCCGGAGATTATTGACGTGGATTTTTCAGCCCGCATGGAAGACAGCCTCGACAAGATTGAGGGGGGAGAGATTAACTGGCTTGATGTGGTAAGAAACTTTTATCAGCCATTTGCTCAGCGGCTGCAGGTTGCGGCGCGGGAGATGCAAAAGATAACGGTGCAAGAGGAGACGGAAGAGGTCTGCCCCCTGTGCTCACGTAAGTTGTTAAAGAAAATGGGCCGTTTCGGCGGCTTCCTTGCTTGTTCCGGTTTTCCCGACTGCCGTTTTACCAAAAAACCTGATTCAACCCTAAAAGGGGTAAAGTGCCCCCTGTGTGGCGGAGAGATCGTGGAGCGTCGGAGCAAAAAAGGGAAACTCTTTTTCGGCTGCGGCAACTACCCCCGGTGCAGCTTTGTTTCTTGGGATATACCTCTGGAACGGGTTTGTCCCTTATGTAATACTTATCTGGTGGAAAAAAAGGGTTGGCGCGGCAACGCGCCATCTGTACGCTGCAGCAACAAGGACTGTGCTTACCAGGAGAAGGCGGCCAAAGAGTGAGCAAGGTAACTGGAAATCTTGTCGAATTTTCGAAATAATTTCCATTGTTTGCTTGCATAAGTAATCTGTTTATGCTAATATTGGAAAGAAGGTTTAAGATTGTGTATGATTACATCCTCAGATTCAGCGATTATCTGCGCCTGGAAAAGAATGCATCCGTTTTGACAGTTCAGAGTTACTCCAGGGATATCAGTCAGTTTTTGTCGTTCCTTGAAAAAGAGGCCCTGGATCTGGCAGCGATGGATTATCGATGCCTGCGCCGCTATTTGGCTATGTTGAAAGGACAGGACTACGCACGTAGTTCCGTGGCGCGCAAGTTGTCTGCAGTGCGCAGTTTTCTACGCTATCTGAAGCGAGAAGGGCTGCTGACAATAAATACGTGGGAAATAGTTTCCACTCCGAAAAAGGAAAAGAAACTTCCTCAGTTTCTCTATGTTGACGAGGTGGAAAACCTGCTGGACGCAACGGATCCGGGTTCGCTCTTGGGGTGCCGGGATCGGGCTATCATGGAAGTGCTTTATGGTGCAGGGCTGCGAGTTAAGGAGCAGTCAGATCTAAACCTCTCCGCCGTTAATTTGGAGGAAGGTTTTTTGCTGGTTAGGGGTAAAGGGCGCAAGGAGCGGCTTGTGCCCCTGGGTGGCTTTGCAAGACAGGCACTTGCTGTTTATCTGGAGAAAAGCAGGCCCATCCTGCTGGCGGCTAATAAGGATAGGGATAAAACCAGCGCCCTATTTCTCAACCGTTTTGGAGGGAGGCTCTCTGATCGGAGTATCAGAAGACTGGTGGACAGCTATAGCCGTAAAGCCGGTCAAAGCGCGGGGCTAAGCCCCCATGCATTGCGCCATTCTTTTGCCACCCACCTGCTTAACGGCGGGGCAGATCTGCGGGCTGTACAGGAGATGCTGGGTCATGCCAGCCTTTCCAGCACTCAAATATATACACATGTGACCAAAGATGAGCTGAAGAAAACCTATTTGCGGACACATCCCCGTGCCTGAGGCAGGGGATGGGAATTGCCGCAGGGGGGATAAGGAGTAAGGCCACAATGTTCAGGTCCACAACGATTTTAGCGGTCAAAAAGGGCGACAGCGTAGCCATAGCCGGTGATGGACAGGTTACTCTTGCAGGTAACGTGATTGTGAAGCACCAGGCACGCAAGATTCGCCGTCTTTATCAGGAGAAAGTGTTGGCTGGTTTTGCCGGGGCGGTGGCCGATGCCATCACTTTATTTGAAAAGTTTGAGCAGCAGTTGGAGGGCTGTCAGGGCAACCTGCGGCGTGCCGCCGTGGCGCTGGCAAAAGAATGGCGCACTGATCGTTTTTTGCGTCGTCTGGAGGCGCTGCTGGTAGTGGCCTCAGATGATGCCCTGCTGGTTATCTCCGGCACGGGAGATGTAATCGAGCCTGACGACGGGATCGCTGCCATTGGCTCGGGAGGCCCCTATGCCCTTGCGGCGGCCCGGGCGCTGCTGCGCCATACCGCTCTTACTCCCGCTGAGATAGGGCGGGAGTCCCTTTTGATTGCGTCGGAAATTTGTGTGTATACTAAC
>Ga0136715_1000023_pt1 | contig 30142 bp, 31 predicted proteins | sample SedPBSmetaG_FD_104916 | JGI IMG/M metagenome (GOLD analysis project Ga0136715, IMG submission 104916) | Freshwater sediment bacterial and archeal communities from Indian Creek, Illinois, USA to study Microbial Dark Matter (Phase II) -... | ecosystem: Environmental > Aquatic > Freshwater > Creek...
ACCTGGAAGAAGGAGTGGTTGCGCTCCTTCTTCCCCGTATACAGGCAGGAGCGCAACCACTCCTTCTTCCAGGTAACGCTGGAGGTTTACCTCCCTGCCGCCCCTTCCTTTCTCTTCCCCGTTTCCTTTAACCACGTCCTCTTTTGCCCTGGCTCCTTTTGCCACTTTCCGCCGCATCCCCTCATCCTCCTTCCGCGCATGCTCCTTCTCGCCCGTGCTCCTTCATTTTTTTGCGTCCTTACCGCATATATTTGCATTTTGCAAACAGCATAATTATAATGGAAAAAGTTGCGCTGCGCAACTTTTATTTTCCAGGCATATTGACACTTTGCATAGCGCAAATTATAATTTAAGTGCCTTTATTTCGCCGGGAGGGATGTGCCCGCCATGTTATGCAGGAATATAAAAAAATTCCGGGAGCGCAGAGGGTTGACCCAGGAAGAGCTGGGCAGGCTGGTGGGAAAGGAGAAATCAACCATTGGCTGTTATGAGACTGGGGTACGCTCACCAAGGGTGGAAACACTTGCCCTTATCGCCAGGGCTCTCGCTGTATCCATGGACGAACTTACGGGGCTGAGCACAGGGGATTATGTCCTGGAAAATTGCGGCGCATACTTTGCGGAAAGCAGCATGCGGGATACAGCCGTCGCGTACGTTCCCGTTCTCGGGACCATCTCCGCCGGTTTACCCCTGACTGCAGAGCAGCATGTCCTCGATTACAGGCCGATGCGGCGGAAAAAGCTCAAAGATACGCCCCATATCTTCCTGCAGGTTAAAGGTGACAGTATGAGCGGTGACGGCATCATAGACGGGGATCTGGTGCTAGTCCGCCTGCAGCCTGATGTGGAGAACGGGGAGATAGCCGTGGTTATGTGCGGCAACGACGAGGCCACACTGAAGCGCGTTTACAAATTCGCAGAGCAGGTGCTGCTCCAGCCAAGCAACCCCAAATACCCGCCCCGGCCCTGTTCGCCCGGGGATGTGCGCATTATCGGCAAATATACGGGCCACCTCGAGCGTAACGGCGCAGCGGATTAAAATAAAATCAGATATCAGGCATAGAATTGCTGCAGGAAATTTAGAAAAATTCTTTCTGTTTTGATGGAGCCAAAGGTCTCATTGACCAGGGTGACCTTCCCGTTGCTGTCGTTGTTGTTGTTAAGATAGCCCGCCAGCCAGGCAAAATTTATATTGCCCTGGCCGGGAGGAAGGTGTTCGTCATTCATGCCGTGATTGTCATGAATATGGAAATGAACCAGGTAGTCTCCCAGGGAGTAGATCCATTCGCTGATCGGCAGGTTTGAAAAAATATTGACATGCCCTGTATCCAGGCAGGCCCTGAGAAAGGGTGATTTAAAGCGGTTGAGCAGGCGGATCATGGGGCCGGGAGTGCGGTCAAAGATATTTTCCAGAGCAACAACCACACCATAACGCTCGCAATGGGGCAACAAACGATCCCAAAAAAACGAAGCTTGATCTAGCCAACTCTCCCGATAACCCGCATAAGGTATTTTGGGATTATAACAGGAATGGACAACCATGAGGCGGCAGCCCAATTCACCTCCCAGAAGCAACGCCCGGGAGAGACTGCGGTGCGCCAAATTCTGCGCATGCCTGTCCGCGCTGCTCAGCATAAGCTCTTTAAAGGGCCCATGCACGGAGAGGGTCCCCTTGAATGGCGCCAGCAATTTTGTATAACCTTTCACTATTTTACCCGCGTGTTTGTCCAGGTTCTCCGGCAAGATAAAGTCCTGTATTTCCAAGTGCTCATAATGGTCGCGGTAAAAGCACGGATTTACCTGAAAAATGTCGAAATTTATACCGCTGCCTTTTTTGATCAATGCCCAGCCACCCCTGCCGTAATATTTTCTATATTATAACATATGAAACAGGCGTTAGAATAACCCCCACGGCTGGATTGAAATTATTTTGTCTGCTAATATCTATTAAAGTCGTTATCCGCCTGCCGCAGGATTAATAGAAGTTCCGCAGAAGAAAGAAAGGAGCTGTTTCCGGACATTATGCAACAACCGGGAGGAATTTTGCAGTGGATCAAAGGTTAAAACAGCAGATCGATTTTTTCCTGGAAGCGGATAAACTAAAAAAAGTGACACGGCAAAATTACCTTGCCGACGGCAGCAGGAAGGAAAACTCCGCGGAACACTCCTGGCACCTGGCCCTGATGTGCCTCCTTTTCCGGGAATACGCACTGGACAGGGAAAACCTGGACCTGCTGCGGAGCTTCAAAATGATCCTGATCCATGATCTTGTGGAGATCGATGCCGGAGATACCTATTGCTACGACGAATCAGCGGTCACCGGCAAAGAGGAAAGGGAGCGGCGGGCCGCGGACAGGCTGTTCGGGCTGCTGCCCGCCGACCAGGAGCAGGAATTCAGGGCTCTCTGGGAGGAGTTTGAGGAAAGGCGCACCCCCGAGGCGCTCTTTGCCGCCGCCCTGGACAGGCTGCAGCCGCTGACCCTCAATTACATGACAGCAGGCAGGTCCTGGCAAGAGCACGCGGTCAACCCCCGGCAGGTACTGGAGCGCAACAGCCATATTGCCGCAGGAGCACCGGCTCTTTGGGACTTTGCCGCTGTGCTGATTGAAGATGCCGTAAAAAAAGGCTTCCTAAAAGACAAAAATTTCGGGACACAATGAAAATTTTTGATCAAAAATTTTCATTGTGTCCCGAAATTTTTTCTGGTTGACATACCCAGCCTTTCCTGCTATACTGATGCACAACAAATAAAACATACTAAACCTATGAGAATAGATGTGAATGAATTGGCAAAAATGTTCCTACGACGCGAAGCATTCTTTATTTTATAGCAATTATAAAACCGGGAGGTTGAGAAAAATGGGGCGGATTTATAACAACATTGCGGAACTGATTGGCGGAACACCACTGCTCAGGCTGCAAAAAGTAAATGACGGTTATGCCGATGTGCTGGCGAAGCTGGAGTCGTTTAACCCTGGCGGCAGCGTTAAGGACCGTATCGGCATCTCCATGATTGAGGCAGCGGAGAAAGAAGGGCTGATCAACAGCGAAACGGTGATCATCGAGCCTACAAGCGGCAATACCGGTATCGCCCTGGCGCTGGTCTGCGCCGTCAAGGGGTACCGCCTGGTTCTGACCATGCCGGAGACGATGTCGCTGGAGCGGCGCAGCCTTTTGAAAGGTTATGGTGCCGAGCTGGTGCTTACTCCCGGTGCGGAGGGGATGAAAGGCGCGATCCGCAGGGCGGAGGAACTGGCTCTGGAAATTCCCAACTCCTTTATCCCCCAGCAATTTAAAAACCCGGCCAACCCGCAGATCCACCGCGAAACCACGGCCGAAGAGGTCTGGCGCGACACAGACGGACAGATAGATATCTTCGTCGGCGGTGTGGGCACCGGCGGTACAATCACCGGGGTGGGACAGGTTCTCAAGCCAAGGAGAAAGGGGCTGCGCATCGTGGCGGTAGAGCCGGCTGCTTCGCCGGTCCTTTCCGGCGGGATGCCGGGGCCGCATAAGATCCAGGGAATCGGCGCCGGTTTTGTACCGGAGATCCTGGACGTAGAGGTCATCGACCAGATTGTCCAGGTCAGCGAACAGGATGCCCTGACCACGGCGCGCCGCCTGGCGCGGGAAGAAGGATTGCTGATGGGTATCTCCGCCGGGGCGGCGGCTTTCGTTGCCCTTTCCCTCTCCCGCCTGGAGGAAAACCGGGGCAAGACCATCGTCGTTGTCTTACCGGATACGGGCGAGCGCTATCTTTCCACCGTCCTTTTCCAGGAGTAGGAGGTGACTGAATAATGAAGTACAAATACAATGTACCGCTTTTGAACGCGGAGATGCCGGGGAAGGAAGACGTGCAGAAGCTGACGCCGAACCCGGCTACACGGCAGTTGCTGGAGAAAATGGCCGGCGAGGGCTGTGAGACCTGTTTTGACCGCTTTGAGCAGCAACAGCCCCAATGCGGTTTTGGGCTGCGCGGCATTTGCTGCCGCATGTGCCAGTGGGGTCCGTGCCGCATCTCGGATAAAAACCCCACCGGTATCTGCGGCAAAGACCAAAGCTCCGTCATTATCGGCAATCTCCTGCGGGCGCTTGTGGCCGGTCTTTCCGCCCATGCCCGCCATGCCCATGAAATTTACCTTTCCATCCGGGCGGCCGCCGCCGGGAAAGCCCCTATCCCCCTTGAGGGTACGGAACGGATCCTGGATCTTGCCGGCCGGTTCGGCTTGGACGCGGCGCGGCCGGTCGTGGAGCTTGCTGACGCGGTGGCCGGCATCTTGCTTGCCGATCTGTCACGCATGGAGGCCGAGCCGATGGCTATGCTGGCCGCCTTCGCGCCGCGCGAGCGCCGGGAAACCTGGGAGCGCCTTGGCGTAATGCCCCGTTCGGCTGCTTACGAGGTGATGGAAGCGCTGCATATGACGACGCTCGGCGGCTGTTCCGACTGGCGGGCGCTTGCCGCTCAGGAACTGCGGGCGGCGCTGGCTTACTGTTACAGCACACTGTTTGGCTCCTCCCTCGCCACGGAGATTCTTTATGGTATTCCTAAGCCGCGGGTGACGAGCGTCAACTACGGCGTGCTGAAGGCCGACCATGTCAACATTTTGGTCCACGGCCACTCGCCGGTAATGGTGGAGAAGATTCTGGAAAAGTTAAATTCCGCGGAGATCCAGGCAAGGGCCAGAGAGCTTGGCGCGGCCGGCATTGTTATCGGCGGCCTGTGCTGTACAGGGGACGAGCTGCTGGCCCGCTACGGCATTCCGACCGTGACCAATATCATGGGACAGGAACTGGCGCTCGGCACAGGGGCGGTGGATGCCGTGGTGGTCGATATGCAGTGCGTGCTTCCTAGCATACAACAGGTGGCCGCCTGCTACGGCACCCGCATCATCACCACCTGTGCCTCCAACCGTATCCCCGGTGCCGTGCATATCCCCTTTGACCCGGAAAAGCCGGAGCGCCTGGATGAGGACGCCCACAACCTCGCCCTGCTTGCCGTGGAATCGTTTGCCGGGCGCGACCGTCAACGTATCCGTATTCCTGAAGGCACCACGGCTGCCGTCAGCGGCTGGAGCTACGAGGCGATCATAGAGCGCTTCGGCGGGGCGGCGCAACTGGCGAAGCTTTTAAAGGAAGGCCGGATCAAAGGCCTCGCTACGGTAGTCGGCTGCAACAATCCGAAAGTACCGTACGAATACAACCATGTGACCATTGCCAAAAAGCTGATTGCCGGCGGCATTCTGGTGACAACGACCGGATGTTCCGCCCACGCCCTCTTAAACGCCGGCCTCTGCGCGCCGGCGGCGGCGGAGCTGGCCGCGCCGGCGCTGGCCGAAGTATGCCGCGAGCTGGATATTCCACCAGTGCTGGCCGTAGGCGGCTGTGTCGACAACGCCCGCACCTTGCGCCTCTTTATTGATGTGGCGGAAGCTGCCGGGCGGTCCATGCCGGAGATGCCCTATCTCTTTGTCGGGCCGGAGCCGGGCAACGAAAAGACGGTAGGCCAAGGCGTCAGTTTCCTGGCGCATGGTATCAGTAACGTCATCGGTTTTCCGGCCCCCATCCCGGTCCCGCTGCCGCGTAAAGCCGAGGGATCGGCGGCGGACGACGACCTGGAACGGGGCAGCAACGAAATCGCCGACTTTTTTGCCGGGGAAGGGCTGCACGAAAAAGTAGGCGCCAAAGTCTATACAGAGCCCTATCCGGAGCTGGCCGCCCAGACGGCAAGACTGCATATCAGGCGCAAGCGGCAGACGCTGGGCTGGGATTAGTACCCAGTTGACAGTTGACAGTTGACGAATTATGGAACGAGGAGGAAGAGTACCCATGAAAAAGAAGAATCTGTGGCTGCTTTTGCTGATAGCGCTGGCAGTAGCACTGACGGTTGTCGTTGCCGTCAACCGGCGCACGGAAACACCAGCACCGGCAGCCCCTGTTCAGCAGGATAAACCAGTGCTGAAAATCGGCTACTTGCCGATCACCCATGCCACCGCGCTGGTGATGGCCCACCAGGAGCGCGGCGGCGCGTTTGACAACTTCGACATGGAAGTAGTAAAGTTTGGGTCCTGGCCCGAACTGACGGAGGCTTTATTCGCCGGGCACATTGACGGCGCGGTAATGCTCTTTGAGCTGGCGCTGGCCGGACGGCAGCGGGGTATCCCGCTCCAGGCGGTGGCGCTTGCTCACCGGGACGGCAACGTCATGGTGGCCCGGCCGGAAATTGCCACAGTGGCTGATCTGTCAGGCAGGCGCGTGGCTATCCCCAGCCGTTTTTCCGTCCATCATATCCTGCTGTACAAAGCGCTGCAAGAAGCGGGGCTTTCCCTTGCGGACGTGGAGATCGTGGAGATGGCGCCCCCGGATATGATGGCGGCCCTGGCCGGAGGTGAAATCTCCGCTTACCTGGTGGCGGAACCGTTCGGCGCGGTCGCGGAAGTGCAGGGTGTAGGAAAGATATTGCTGCCGTCGCAGGAAATATGGGAGAACTCCACCTGCTGTGTGCTGGCGCTGCGGGAGGGAGTGCTGCGTGATCATCCGGAAGCGGCAACGGAGCTGACCATTGCGCTGCTGGCAGCAGGCGAAGCAGCGGAGGCGAATCCGCAGAAAGCTGTCGCCGTTAGCAGACAATACTTTGGCCACGCGGAAGAGATCCTGCTTCCCGGTTTAGCCAGAACGACATTTCGTGAGCTTGCGCCTAGCATCCGGGAGTTTGCCGAACATCAGCAATACCTGCTTGATTTAGGGGTTTTGACGGAGCCGGTGGCACTGGAGGAACTGATCAACGAGGAGCTGGCCAAAGACAGATAATCCGGCTTTGCCGAGGAGGAGTTGCCGCGAATTATGAAGAAGACGGAACAGATATTTTTATCGATGGCCGGTTTTTTGATATTGCTTGCTGTTTGGCAGGCAGTGAGCTGGGCGGAAATTTTCCCACCCGTACTTTTGCCTTCCCCGCTGGCGGTGGCAGCAGCCATCCAGGAACTGTGGGTGCGTGGGGTGCTGCTTGGGCATGTTGCCGACAGCTTCTATCGCTTCCTTGCCGGTTACGTCCTGGCGGTGACACTCGGGGTGCCTTTTGGCCTGCTGGCAGGCTGGTCCCGCCGCCTGGAGGCGCTGGTGGAGCCGCTGCTGCAGACCGTGCGGCCCATTTCCCCCATCGCCTGGATGCCGCTCGCCATCCTCTGGTTTGGCATCGGCAACCAGCCGACCATTTTTATTATCTTTCTGGCGGCTTTTTTCCCGATAACGCTCTCTGCCATCGCCGCCGTTAAAAGCGTCGATCCCCTGCTCTTGCGCGTGGCGCAAAACTTTGGCGCCACGCCGGGGCAGATCCTGCTCAAAATCGTAGCCCCGGCATCGTTTCCCTACCTGGCGGCCGGTCTGCATATGGCCCTGGGAGCGGCATGGATCTTCCTGGTAGCCGGCGAGATGGTAGGCGTGCGCTCCGGGCTTGGATTTTTAATTATCGACGGCCGCAACCAGGTGCGTTACGACCTGGTCATGGCCTCCATGGTGATCATCGGTGTGCTGGGAATGCTCATTGACCGTCTGATGCGCGCCATCGAGCTGCGCACCTTAAGCCGTTTCGGCGTGCGCCGCGCCTGATAAGAAGCTGGAAAGGAGATTGCTGATGCAGGAAAATAAGCCGCGTGTCAAAATAAAAGTGTGCGCTGTCAGCAAAAAGTGGCCTTTGGCGGCAGGAGAACGGGGTTTGGCAGAGAACAAAAATCTTGCTGCTCTGGAATCCGTTGACCTGGAGATTTATGAAGGGGAGTTCCTCTGCCTGCTTGGGCCAAGCGGCTGCGGTAAAACAACCTTGCTAAATATTCTGGCCGGCTTTGAGCGCCCTTCCAGCGGACATGTGCTGATCGACGGCGAGGTCGTGCAGAAGCCGCATCCCAAGCGCATCACTATTTTTCAAGAGTACGCCCTGCTGCCCTGGCGCTCTGTGCTGGGCAATGTGGAGTTCGGCCTGGAGATGGCGCGGGTGCCAAAAAAAGAAAGACAGGGCAAGGCAAGAGAGCTCCTTGAACTGGTGGAGTTAACGGGCGCGGAAAGCATGATGCCCCGGGAGCTGTCCGGCGGGATGCGCCAGCGAGTGGCGGTTGCGCGGTCGCTTGCCGTTGACCCGGATATCTTGTTTATGGATGAGCCATTCGGCGCCCTTGACGCCCTGACACGGATCAGGATGGAGGAAGAACTGGTCCGTATCTGGCTGCAGAAAAAAAAGACGATCGTCTTTGTCACCCATGATATTGACGAAGCGGTCTACTTGGCTGACCGCATAGCCGTATTTACCGTCCTGCCCGGGCGCATCCGCGAAATCATCCCGGACGCTGCCGGCCGGCCACGGGACAGAACAGGCTACGATTTTGTCCGGCTGCGGGAAAAAGTGTTCGCATCCCTTTCCCTCGGCTATAAAGAGCCGGTGGAATATTACCTGTAATAGAGTTAAGGAGGCCGGAGATGACGGAACAAAAACGGTTCGGCAGCGCGCGCGGGCGCGGCAGGGAGCTTTCTACGCGCCTGGTGCAGAGCGGCGTGCGCTTTGACACAGTTACCGGAGCAATCAGTGTGCCTATTTACCAGTCGGCAACCTTTGCCCACCCGGCACTGGGCGCTTCCACCGGCTATGATTACACGCGCTCCGGCAACCCTACCCGGCAAGCGCTGGAGGATGCGCTGGCCGATCTGGAAGGCGGATATGCCGCCTACTCTTTTGCTTCCGGACTGGCGGCGCTGACGGCTGTGCTTTTTTTGTTTAAGGCTGGCGATCACCTGCTTTTGGGGGATGATCTATACGGCGGCACATACCGTCTGGTGGACCGCATATTCTCCCGGTTCGGCCTGACGGTGAATTATGTCGATACCACCGACCTGGCGGCGGTGGAAGCCTCCCTGCGGGACAACACGAAGGCGCTTCTGCTGGAGTCGCCGTCAAACCCCATGCTGAAAATAAGCGATCTTAAAAAAATCGCGCAGCTTTGCCGGGAACGGGGTGTTATCTCCGTGGTGGATAATACCCTGCTTACCCCCTACCTGCAGCGGCCGCTGGAGCTTGGCTGCGACCTGGTCGTGCACAGCGCCACCAAATATCTGGGCGGCCATAACGACCTGCTGGCCGGTGTGGTCGTAGCCTCCAGCGAAAAGCTGGCCCAGGAGGTGGCCTTGGTGCAAAATGCCGGCGGCGCCGTGCTGGCACCGCACGAATGCTGGCTGCTTTTGCGCGGGTTAAAAACACTGGCCGTCAGGCTTGACCGGCAACAGGAAAATGCGGCCGCGCTAGCAAGCTGGCTGGGTGATCATCCGCTGGTGGAAGCGGTCTATTACCCGGGCCTGGGGGCCATGCTCTCTTTTCGCCTGAGAGAAGCAGCCCTGGTCGGACAGGTGCTGGGCAAGATCAAGGTAATTTCTTTTGCCGAGTCGCTGGGCGGGGTGGAGTCGCTCCTCACCTACCCCCTCCTGCAGACCCACACCGATGTGCCTGAAGAAACACGCCGGCGCCTTGGCATTGACGACCGGCTGCTTAGGCTTTCCATTGGTATTGAGCATAGCAGCGACCTGCGCGACGATCTAGAACAAGCGCTATCCTAAAAATAACGGCTTAAATATTTCGCTTAGGATCTCGATACAAAGAGCCGGCGTGCCCATATACCTTCCCTTTTCGTTGACCGCCGTCTCCAGGTCGCAGGCAATAAGCAGATCCGGCTGCATCACATCCGGAGTCTTAAAGTCCTTTTTGTGGAAATGCACATCAAAAGGCGCGTAAAAAACCTTGCAGCCGCTATCCTTCAGATATCTCCGCAAAGGCAATAATCGTTTCCTTATCCTGTAATTTATTGATGAAGGGGAGAGAAAACTTGGAATGGGAGACAAAATTAATTCATGCCGGCACAGATCCTGACGAACACTACGGCGCGTTAAGCGTTCCCGTTTATCACGCCTCCACTTACCGGCAGCGCTCGGCAGAGGAGCCAGGCCGCTATGAGTACGGCAGGTCCGGCAATCCGACACGCCGCGCCCTGGAAGCGCTTATTGCCGAGCTTGAGGGAGGCGAATACGGTTTTGCCTTTGCCTCAGGGGTAGCAGCAATCGCTTCGGCCCTTTGCCTGCTGGAGACGGGACAGCACATTCTGGCCTGCCGGGACCTCTATGGCGGCACATACCGGCTGCTGACCGGCCTTTTCCCCCGCTTCGGCATCATGCACAGCTTTGTAGACGCTACCGACCTGTCGGCAGTGAAAGAGGCCATCCGCCCGGAGACGAAGGCGCTTTTTCTGGAGACACCCTCCAACCCGCTTTTGAAGATAACGGATCTGGCAGCCTGCGTCCGGCTCGCCAAAGAGCGCGGGCTCCTTACCATTGTTGATAATACCTTTATGACGCCTTACCTGCAGCGGCCCCTTGCCCTTGGCTGTGATCTGGTGGTCCATTCGGCCACCAAATTCCTTGGCGGTCACAGCGACGTGGTATCCGGCCTGGCGGTAGCGGCCGATCGGGAGCTGGCGGCTCGCCTGAGCTTTGTACAGAATTCCTTTGGCGCAGTGCTCGGCCCGCAGGACAGCTGGCTGGTGCTGCGCGGCATCCGGACGCTGAAAGTGCGCATGGACGCCCAGCAGGAGACGGCGCAAAAACTGGCGAAATGGCTGAACTCGCACCCGCTGGTCAGGAAGGTTTATTTTCCCGGGCTGCCAGATCACCCCGGCGGCACCCTTCACGCCGCTCAAAGCAGCGGACCGGGCTGTGTGCTGAGCTTTGAGCTAAGCGGCGGCGAGGCGGCAAAGCGCTTATTGCAGGCAGTGCACATGCCGGTGCCGGCCGTTTCCCTGGGTGGCGTGGAGAGTATTTTAACTTATCCGGCTACCATGTCCCATGCCGCACTCCCCGCTCCCTGGCGCGCGGCACTCGGTGTAGGAGACAATCTGGTGCGGCTTTCGGTCGGGCTGGAATCGTTTGCCGACTTAAAGGCGGAACTGGAACGGGCGATTCAAGAAGCAAGCATCAAGCGGTAAGAATCAAGAAACATCGCGCCCCGTAGGGGCGGGTCTTTTTTGCCCGCCCGTGTTCCATAAAAATTGGGTCAGGCTATTTTTTCGTTCCTCTGATGGTGCCGCCGCGCGCACATCCAGATACTGCACACAAACTCTTGCCCCCGGCAAAACAACTTGATATAATAGTACATGGTTCCTTATAAAAATTTATGAAGGAGCTTTTTTCATGAAAATAGAGCCGATCAATAAAAAACTGAAACTCTATGGTTTTAACAATCTCACCAAATCGCTCAGCTTTAATTTTTATGACATCTGTTACGCACTCACACAGGAACAGCACAAGAGTTATATCGAGTATATCGATGAAGAATACAATGCCGGCAGGCTTGTAAAGATTCTTACGGACGTGGCGGAGATTATCGGCGCCAACATTTTAAACGTGGCCAACCAGGATTATTATCCCCAGGGAGCCAGCGTTACCATGCTGGTGGCAGAAAATGAAGTGATTGATAATGGTCAGTCCATCCGCTTCCTGGAAAGCGAATCCCCGGGACCATCCTCAAGCGCCGTGGTGGGACATCTTGACAAGAGCCACATCGCCGTGCATACCTATCCGGAAAACCATCCGGACAAAGGTATCAGTACCTTCAGGGCCGATATCGATGTTGCCACCTGCGGCAGGATATCCCCCCTGAAGGCCCTTAATTACCTGATCACCAGCTTTGAGCCCGATATTGCCATAATGGACTACCGGATGCGCGGTTTTACGCGGGACGTAAACGGCAATAAGTATTATAAAGACCATAAAATCAATTCGATCCAGAGCTTTATTGCTGAAGATACACGCAACAGCTACCAGATGATTGATGTAAATGTTTACCAGGAAAATATTTTTCATACTAAGATGATCCTGAAAGAACTTGATCTGGACCATTATCTTTTCGGCGTGGCCAAAAAAGAGCTCCCCAAAAATGACAAACAAAAAATTAAGAAGCGGATAAAAAAAGAGATGCTGGAGATCTTTTACGGCCGCAACATCTGAATACTGCACAACAATAACCATAAGGGTGTGGGAGAAAAAGCGGAATTATTGGGTAAGATATAAGATATAGATTCTTTGCCTGGCAATATATATACATAGAGGTGGTTAAATTGGATATGCAGCAGACTATTTACATAGCAACTGTGGTTGTTTATTTTATTGCGCTACTACTGTTTTTGCGCCTGCAGCTCTGGGGCTATTGGGCAAAGAGAACCTACTGGAGCAAGCGGCCGCAGTTATCTGTGGCAGAATTGCAGAAGCTGTCACACGGGCAGGAGTTACCCCGGATCACTATCCTTGTACCCGCCTACAATGAGTCGGAGGTAATCGGCAACACCATCGAGCATCTCACCGGACTGCACTATCCGGCCGACCGCCTGGAGATCATCGTTGTTACCGACGAAAAAGAGCTTAACGCCAAAACCGGCCTGACCACACAGGATGTGGTAGAGTACAAGCTGACGGAGCTGGCCGGGAAAAAAGGCTTACCAGCCCTGCGTCACCTGGTGGTCCCTGAAGATTTTGACGGACGGCTGCATGGTGTCTGCCTGGGCAGGACGGTACATTCCACCAAGGGGCGGGCACTTAATTTTGCCCTGCCGCATCGTCACAGTCAAACGGAAATCTGCGCTTTTTACGATGCGGAGAGCCGTCCGGATAAAGAGGTGCTGCTGTGCGTGGCCTACCGTTATCTTGAAAGCGGCAACCGGGTTCGTCTCTGGCAGGGGCCTGTTTATCAGGTACGCAATTTTTTCCAGCTTTATCCTATCAATAAAGTAGCTGCCCTTTACCAGTGCATTTCCCACGAGTGGAATCTGCCGGCACTGATGCGCCAGCTTCCTTTCGCCGGCGGCACCAATTTGTTTGTGGCCAGCAGTTTACTGGACGAAATCAGCGGTTTTGATCACCGCTCCCTCACCGAGGACCTGGAACTGGGCATCCGCGCTTATGTGGAAGCAGGCGCCTGGCCGGAATACATTCCCTATCCCAGCACCGAACAAACACCGGCTACCTACCGTGCTTTTTTCCGGCAGCGCCTGCGTTGGGGCAGCGGGCTGCTGCAGGTAATGGAAAAACTGCAGCAGCCTGATCTCTGGGGTCTGCGGACACCGGTTAAAGAAAATAGAATACGCAAGATGCTGCGTATCCTATTCTGGAAAGGGCCGGTCGAATGGCTTTTTTTCCAGACAATGATTCTCTTTCCGCCGCTTGCATTGCTGCTCAGCCTGTTCGGCTGGGTAAATCCGCAGCCGCTGTTTACCGGAATGAGCGAAATTATCAATATAACCGTGTCCGTTTACTTCATTTTTACCTTTGAGCGGCTGTACCATTTCCTGCCCTTTATCAACTTTGCTTTGGCATCGCAAAGCCGTTTGCGCAGAGCTTTAGCCATCTCCCATCTGCTGCTGCTGCCGGTGGCAGGCTTCTTCTTCATTGCGCCCTTCACCACCGCGCTGGCCCTGAAGGTTCTTCACCGGCAACCGGTTACCTGGGTCAAGACACCGCGCACCAAAGAAGCATCCTCCTTTTTCAGCCATTTAGGTATTACCGGAAAAGAGTAGGGGCAGGTAAAGATTGCGGAACGGTCAAGACCGTTCCCTACGGCCTGCCCAGATACCGTTCCTTACACCCTGCCCGGTGCCCTGCCAGCGTGCCCGGTGCGGAGCGGTCAAGACCGTTCCTTTTTGTTGGGAACAACAAGCCTGCCATCCACGCTTTCCAGGTCAAACCACCAGCGGTCTTTAGCCACCGGCTTCCCGTAGCCGAGGAGATCATCCAGCCGGGTTAAAATTCTGGAGGCCAACACAGAACGCTGCACAGCATAAACGGAAGCATGGTGGTACCACGTGTCGGCCTTGTTCCAGGGGCATACCTTGATACACCTGCCACAACCGGAACCTCGTGGATTGGTAATACGGAACTTGGTACAGGCCTCCACATTTTCCCGCCAGACCTCATAATTGTTGTAAATGACTTTCCCCCCCTTTGGAATGGCGCCGGCGGGGCATTCCTTCGCGCACTTGCTGCAGATACCGCAAAATTTTTGCAGTCCGAAATCAACCGGCTTGTCGGGTATAAGGGGTAGGTTTGTGGTGACAGCAGCCGCCTTGAAGCGCGGCCCCAGAAAAGGATTCAGCACCACCCCACCAATCCGGCACATCTCTCCCATGCCGGCCCAGAGCAGCAGCGGGGGTATGGCCACCTGGTAGTTCCTGGCATGATGCGCCCTGGCAGGATAACCCAGGTTACGAATGTACGTAGCCATAATACAAGAAATAAAGGCAGTGGTGGAATAACTGAGAAAACTTTGGGAAGTGCTGATATAATCATACCCGGTGGAGCCGTTCATTGTTTTGAAATCTTGATCGATCAAAAAAACAATGGCATATTTATGATCCAGTTCAACCTTGTTGCCGTCCGCGGTATGCGTGTAAACGGCATAAGGGGGAAGCTCGCAGATGCCCACCAGGTCCGTGCGCAGAAAATAGGCAAGCTCCTTGATGTGCCGCGTAATTACCTCCGGGTCCTGGGAGATGGGCGCTGTTTCGGGCGCAACTGGGCCGTCCACGGTGGGCGCAAGATGTACGGTCATATCCCGCAGCGCCGCAGAAATAGGATGTTTGCCCACAAAGGTGCGATATTCCTTTTGCGCCCTGGGGCCAAAATCTCCCCGCTCCGCACGTCTGAAACCCGATTCCCTTTCATCAACTCTCTGCACTTCTCCAAGAATACGCGTTGTCGGCTCATCCACCCTTTTCAGTCTGTGCATGGGAAATGGATCCAGGTCTCTTGCCGCATGAGGATTTGTGTGAACCCGTGACCGGCCCATCTAACCACCCCTCTCCTCTATCTTTTATTATCTAATGCGCGCAGGCGTAGGGAACGGTCTTGACCGCTGCGCATTTCTGCCACTGTTTGTTATTTTCAGAAATAGCTTTCTTTTTTTTCATCGCCAAATCCTGCCTAAAAAATATTGCCCGCAAACAAAATAATCCTTGACTGCAACAGCGCTTGCGATTAATATATAAATGATATTATTTTAATATCAAATAACTGATGAGGAGATGTTTTGGCATGACGGCGACAAAGACAACCGGAACCCCTGTTCCCCGGGAGGAAATTGTTCCAAAAGCAATAAGCGGCATGTCGGTTCTGGTGTTGAACATACTGCTGATGCTGGGCGCGCTGGCTGTAGTGATTTTGGGGATCAGGGAGCTTGCAGGCATGGTACTTTACCCATCGCCCCTGGCAACCCCCGCCATCATTGCGGGGAGCGTTTATCTTTCAATTATCGGACCCCTTGGTTTTATCGGCCTGAAGGTAGTAGGTCCCAATGAAGCCCTCGTGCTGACTCTCTTTGGAAGATATTACGGCACACTGCGCGGCGAAGGCTTTTTCTTTGTCAATCCCTTTGTTATCGCGGTGAATCCGGCTGCTGACCCCGCCAGGCCGGCAACTGTTGGCGTGGACCAGACGATGCGGCTTGCGGCAGTTGCTTTAAAGTCAAGCAAAAAAATCTCGCTGAAGGCCATAACCTTAAACAACGAGAAGCAAAAAATAAACGACAAACTGGGCAACCCGATTATCATCGGCATCGTGGTGATCTGGCAGGTGGTCAATACGGCAAAAGCCGTTTTCAGCGTCGATAACTATACGGAGTTTCTTTCCATACAGTGCGACTCGGCGCTGCGCAACACCGTGCGCGATTATCCTTACGACACCCCCGGCGACGATAGCGAGATCTCCCTGCGCGGCAGCAGCCAGGAGATAGCGGAAAAATTGAAAGAAGAAATTCAGGAAAAAGTGGAGATGGCCGGGCTGAAGATCCTGGAAGCGCGCATCACCCATCTATCCTACGCGCCGGAGATTGCCGCCGCCATGCTGCAAAGGCAGCAGGCTTCCGCCATTATTGACGCCCGCCAGATGATCGTGGAGGGGGCCGTCAGCATGGTGGAGATGGCCCTGGATAAGCTGAACGATAAGAATATCGTCCAGCTTGATGAGGAGCGCAAAGCGGCAATGGTCAGCAACCTGCTCGTGGTCCTCTGCGGCAACAGGGATGTCCAGCCGGTCGTCAACAGCGGTTCGTTATACTAAGAAAAGGCAAAGGAACTTCATGCATGGCGGATACAGAAACGAAAAAAAAGCAACTCTTGCTGCGCCTCTCCCCCGCCCTTTGGAATGAGCTGGCAGCGTGGGCGGCGGAGGACTTTCGCTCGATCAACGGACAGATTGAATATCTCCTGAGCGAGTGCGTAAAGCAAAGAAAAAAGGGGCGCAAATCCTTTGATTCTTCTTGATATTTGCTTGCCCTCAGCAGTCGCGGCATATCAGGAGATTGACTGTTGGTAAATGCGCTGGAGACAGACAGTATAGCAAAAAGACATTAAGGTCTTACCTTGCCAGGTGGAGAGCCGGTGCGGTATAATTGTTTTACAATACCTGATCGATAAGGAGGCTTAAAGGAATGCATATTGCAACGATTTCTTCCAAGTACCAGGTTGTAATACCACGTGAAATTCGCAAGCAGTTTGCCCTCAAGCCCGGCCAAAAAGTGCTTTTTATTTCCTATAAACATACCCTGAGGGTAGTTGCTGTACCGCCCATCGAAGAAGCCGAAGGTTTCGTTTCAGGCATAGATACCACTGTCGCGCGTGAAGACAAGGATCGTGTATGAATAATATTGTTGATTCCTCGGGCTGGTTAGAGTATTTCGGCAAAGGTGTCCATGGAAAGCGATTTTCGCCGGTCATCCAGGAAAGCGCTAACTTAGTGGTGCCAACAATTACCATATATGAAGTTTTTAAGCGTATTCTGCAGCAACGCGGAGAGGATGCAGCCTTAAGCGCTATAGGGTGGATGGCCATGGGGCGGGTGGTTGCTTTGTCCCAAGAGCTCGCCCTTGAAGCAGCGACTCTTTCGCTGGAACTCGCACTGCCTATGGCCGACAGCATTATCTTGGCAACAGCCTATGCCAATCAAGCTGTATTGTGGACGCAGGATGAACATTTTAAGGGGCTCCCCGGAGTGGAGTATATCCCACGTGAAAATAAAGAATAAAAAGAAATAAATATTGGTTAAGGATGTGAGCGACATGGTAAGCCCCCTTTCGATTATCTTTATGGTGGTTTCGCTGCTGCTGATCATTGGCTTTCCGCTGGGGTTGGCCGTCTACTTGTATAAGAAGGAAAAGATCTCCCTGAAGGCCATTCTTGTTGGCGCCATGGTGTTTAGCGTTTTTCAATTGTTAACCCGCATACCCCTCCTCTCTGTCCTGGGCAATCAGCCATGGTTCAGGGAACTGTCAGCCGCCAGCCTGCTTTTCAGCGCCTTTCTTGTCGGCGGCCTCTCGGCCGGGCTTTTTGAAGAGACGGGACGCTTTTTGGGCTTTCGCTATTTACTCAAAAATAAGCTCTCCTGGCAGAACGGCATCGCTTTTGGCATTGGCCACGGCGGCATCGAAGCCATTGTTCTTGTTGGGTTGGCTTACGTGAATAATATTGTGTTCAGCATCATGATTAACCAGGGTCTTTTTGACAGCGCTATCGCGCCACAGCTTGGCGCGGAGATGGCAGCCTTCGTCAAAAGCCAACTGATCGGCACACCGCCCGCGACATTCCTGCTCGGCGGCCTGGAGCGGCTCATGACCATAATTATACATATTGCACTCTCACTGGTAGTACTGTATGCCGTCATCAATAAGAAGATCGTCTACCTTATTTACGCTATACTGCTCCATACCATGCTAAACGCACTGGCTGTTACCATCGCGCGTGAATTCGGCATCTGGTATGCCCAGCTCTACATTCTGCTGCTGGCAGTCATGGCTGTCATCTATATCGGCAGATCCCGCCGGTTCTTCGATCGACCGGCCGCAGATTCCACTTGATCTTTGTTTGGCCACATTATTCTCCGCATGCCAGGAGGTTTACCGATGACAAAGGTGCTGGAGCTAGAAAACATATCAAAAGAATTCGGCGGCAAGACGGTGGTTAACCGTCTCAGCTGCGAGGTGCGGGCGGGCGAAGTGCTGGGGATGCTCGGGCACAACGGTGCCGGCAAGACCACCACCATCCGCTGTGTCCTCGGCATCATTCGTCCGGACAGCGGCAGAATTCTCTTCCAATTCAACGGGGAGCCGTCGCTATTGCTTCCGGCGCTGGTAGGTTATCTGCCGGAAGAAAGGGGCCTCTATAAAAAGCAAAAAGTGTTGGATATCTTGCTCTATCTGGCGAAACTGAAAAATTATCCGGCGGTGCGTGCCCGGGAGAAGGCCAGGGAATACCTGCGCATATTCGGCCTGGCCGATTGGGAAAAGAGTAAAACGGAAGAACTCTCCAAAGGAATGGCGCAAAAAGTCCAGTTCATTGCCGCAGTGCTGCATGAACCAAAACTGGTGATTCTCGACGAGCCTTTTTCCGGACTGGATCCGGTCAGCCAGGAGCAGCTCAAGGCTGAAATCCGCGCACTGGCGGCAAAAGGGGCTGCGGTGGTACTCTCCTCCCACCAGATGCACCTGGTGGAGGAAGTCTGTGACCGTATCCTGCTCCTCGACAGGGGGCGCACAGTTTTGTCGGGGGAACTCCGCCAAATTAAAGAACAGTTCGCTGATTTTAAATTAGAGATTATTGGCGATAACCGCCAAACAGATTTTTCCGCCATCGCGGGCATCCGGCAGGTCAAGCGGGAAGAAGGACGCACGGTCATCTATCTGCAGACAGGCGCGGATCCGCTGAAAACCGTGCGCACGCTGCCGGCGGGAACGGATATCAGGGAACTTACCGTAAATCGGGTGTCCCTGCACGAAATTTACCTGAGTATGGCGGGGGGAGGGATAGATGATGAGAAATACGCTCACAGTAGCCGGCTGGGAGATAAAACAGCTGATCAATAAATCCTATCTCCTCTCGCTGTTGCTGACACCGGCTTTGATGCTAATTTTTGCGCTGGGGCCGGGGCTGCTGGGCCGTCTGACGGCGGAGCAGGCAACCAGGTTGTTATACGTGGCGGATGAACTGGGTGTTTTTCAGGATTTGAGCGAGGAACTGCGGGGCAGCGGCATCGCCCTGCAACTTCATACCGGGGAATTGGCCAGCCTGGAAAATAAAGTGCGGGAGAATGAGGAAGCGGCGTATGTGGTGCTGTCGCCCCTTACCTTAACGACCCGGCAGGTGGTGATTAATACGGGAGCGGAAGGCATACCGGAGCTGTCAACCCTGAAAGCGGCGCTTAAGCGTGTGCTTCAGCGGCATGAGCTGCGCGGCTATGGCCTGACGCCCGAGACGCTAACCGGCCTGGAAATGGGTTACAGCATCCAAACCGTCTCGCTGGCTGCCGCCGCTGACGTTAGCCCGATGCGAAAAACGGTGCAGGGCGTTTTTGCCGCAATAATGTATTTTGTGGTGACCACCACCGGGATGTTGATTATGCAGAGTGCCATCACGGAAAAAAGAGACCGCCTGGCGGAGGTGCTGCTTTCGTCTATATCAGCGGCGACGCTGATGCGCGGCAAGATCCTGGGTTGTTTCGTGCCCGGGGTTTTGCAGGGCATCGTTTGGGCCGGTTCTGCGGCACTCTTTGCCTATTTTTATTTTGACCTGGCCGTATGGCAGTATTTGCTGGATCCGCGGGTAGCACTGCTGCTCTTTTTCCTGTTGGCTGGCTACCTATTTTTTGCGGCTGTGTTTATCGGTCTGGGTGCAACGATGGATGACCCGATGCAGGCCAGTAACCTTCAGGGTCTGGTGATCATGATCCCCTACCTGCCCATGCTGTTTGTCGGCCCGGTGATCGCCGATCCAAACGGCCTGCTGGCACGGGTGGGCAGCTATTTCCCCCTTACTACCTCCGGGGTGATGCTGGCCAGATTGGCTCTTGCGGAGCGAGTTATTTTACTGGACATTGTTCTCTCCGCAGTGCTGTTGCTGGCAACCTCGGCGTTAACCATTTGGGTTGCCGGCAAGATTTTTAAGACCGGCTTTTTGCTTTACGGCAAAGAAGCCACCCCGCGGGAGATCATACGCTGGCTCCGATCTTGAAATTTTGGGGATAGGAGTTATTTTTTATGCGTTATAAAGTTAATCTAATAAAAACGGAAGATGGTTATTCTGTTTGGGTTCCTGGCCTTCCCGGCTGTTGGTTTCAGGGTAAGACAGAAGAGGAAGCTCTGGAAAATATCAAAGATGCTATAGAATCTTATCTAATAGCAATTGATGAGATTACTCAATCTTTTAACTGGGAGGCAATAAGAATGGTGCGTTTATCAAGAAAGCCGAAAAAGATTAATATTGATGAACATCTGCCTGCCATACAGGAGTATCTTGGCGGGTGTCCGGATATTGCGGCAAGCTATATTTATGGCTCCTATGGCACTGAATTTCAGTTGCCGCTCAGCGATGTGGATTTGGCAGTATTGTTTACCCCAGGCGGTTATGGCTTTAACCGGCTGCTGGAAATCTCTGCCGAAATTTCGCTTATTACCCGGGAAGATGATGTAAATCTTGTGGCGTTAAACAATGTCCCCATTACTTTACAGTACGAGGTAATTTCCACCGGAAGGCTGCTGCATCGGAACGGAAATCACCTGGATGATTTTATGGAATATGTTCTTAAACGTTACGCTGATTACAAAATTGATCTTGATATATTCAACAGGGACTATGATGATGCCTTAAGAGAGGTATACCTGCATGATAAACGCTGACAAGCTCCGTGATAAAATACAAAGGATTAAAGAAAATCTCGTCCAGTTAGAGATAATCCGGAAAGAGAGTTTTACGCAATTTTGCGAAAGCCCTCTTTACGCCCAATCATCCAAAACCACCTGCCGGATTTTGAACATTTTATTGCCAGCATAGTTAAAGCTTTTTTTGAAAAGAGCAATAATTGATTCCACTGCTTTATTGGGAATATGCCGAAAAAATGGACACCATGCTAAATTACGGCTGCCGGGCCGGTATTAGTATGGTGTCTCTTTAATTTTTGCCGGCAACAAAAATGTCATTTCAAAAATTTACAAAAGGTGATTGACATAGGCAAGGATGGTATGTATACTTACTGTAAGTAATTACTTACATTAGGATGTGGTAATAGCATGGCGGATACTCGTGCCAAGATATTGAAAGCTGCTCTTGAGCTGTTTTCCAAATATGGATATAGCAGCACAACAACACGCGAACTAGCCCGGAAAGCTGAAGTTACTGAAGTTACTCTTTTCCGGTATTTTGCTTCCAAAGAAAATCTGTTTGAAGAGGTGATATGCACACACTTGCCTAGTCCCGATTTCAGGGAAACAGTGTCCAAGGCTAAAACAATGAGCTACCGGGAGTCGCTTAAGTTTATCGCTTCAGCTTTCCTAGAAGGACTGAAGCAGAATGAAAGTTTGATCCACATCATGTATATGCAGGCGCAAAGCCACTATGACCTTATGGAAAAAATTTATGCTGCTTTAGTGAACAATCTCATAATTATCCTCGCGGATTATTTTGAAGAGATGCAACAGCAGAATCTTATCCGCAATTTCAATCCTATCGTAGGCGCCAATGCCTTTCTGGGGATGTGGATGGCCCTCCATGAGACGAAAGAACTGTTTCCTGCTGCACAGAATTTTACGGATAGGGTAGAAGAAACGATAGACGAATATATTGAAATATTTATGATCGGCACCCAATGATAAACTGTTCATTTGAAAAGGAGCGGCAAAGATATGCCTGAGATTGATAGCGGAACTAAAAAGTCGGAAACTGTATTTATGGCGGTTCTGGTTGTGATTGTCATTTTTGCCGCGGCAGGAGCGGGGATATATTTCTACATTGATTACCAGGACCAGTGGGTAATTACCAATAATGCTGCTGTTGATGGGCGAATATATACCGTCTCCTCGCCAGTTCCGGGGTTTGTAAATAATGTTGCTGTTGATGAGAATACTCTTGTTTCCAAGGGGGATTTGCTGACGGTATTAGACTCCACCCTGCAAGGAGAGTTTTTACTCCAGCAATACCGCATACGTTCACCCGCAGCCGGCTATATCGCAAACCGCCAGGCAGAAGCCGGTGAACATATGCTTCCCGGCCAACCGCTAATGTTTGTTGTCAACCTTGAAGATCTTTGGGTCACCGCCAATTTTACTGAAGAACAGATTAAATATTTACGTCAAGGGCAGGAAGCAGATATCTACATTGACGCTTTCCCGGAGGAGCAGCTGCGGGGAAGGGTGGCCGAGATCATGCCTGCGGGGGGCGCTGCTTTTTCCCTGTTCCCGCCTGATGCCACCGCGGCAAATTGGGTACGTGTCGCACAACGCATACCTGTTAAAATCATATTTGAAGATGTTTTACCGGAAAATATGCGCTTGCGACAGGGTATGCTGGCAAGGGTGAGGGTAGAGCGCTAAACTTTAGGCGGCAGGGGATTAAATTAGTGAAAACTGAAATGAAAAGCAACAAGTGGCTGATCCTGCTGGCTGTATCTATTCCATTTTTTATGGCGGAGATGGCCGGAACCAGCATATTTGTAGCATTTGAAACCATCGCGTCAGATTTAAATGTCAGCATTGACCGTTCGGTCTGGCTTACAACCCTTTACCTTGCCGTGAATGCGGCGATGATTCCTTTGGCTGGTTGGTTGGGTAATAGGTTTGGTTACAAAAAGGTTATTATCGCAGGGATTGCCGTTTTTACGGTGGGCGCACTGCTTAGCGCATTGGCGCAAAGCTTTGAGACATTGGTCATCTTCCGCGCGCTGCAAGGAATGGGCGATGGGCCCATAGTGCCTATCTCCACAGCTTTGCTGCTTGAAACATTCCCGCCAAAAGAGCGCGGCAGAATGACAATTGCGAGCATGCTTGCGGTAGGAATGGCTCCCGCGCTTGGTCCGTTTAGCGCGTCATGGATAGTAGAGGAAATCGGCTGGCGTGGAATTTTCTACATGAACGTGGGCTTAGGCCTGTTATCACTTGCCTCTGTAACGGCATTGATACCGCCGCTGCCGCGGCCTGCTCAGGCTGCGCAAGTCAATTGGCCTGGTTTTGCGCTGCTGGCTATCGGTACAGGCAGCCTGCAGCTGTTTCTTGACAGGGGAGAGTCCCACAACTGGTTTGCTACAAATTGGATTTTGGGATTATTTATAGTCGCGGCCATTTCTTTGCTGCTATTTTTTGTGATAACAATAATCAAAAAAGATAACAGTGTGCTTGATCTGAGACTTTTAAAAGACATTCATTTTTTAATGGGAAATTTTGCCTTTATGCTCATTTTCGGGGCGCTTTTCGGAGCTTTAATGGTCAAAATAATCTACCTGCAATGGCTCATGGGCTACACCCCCATTCTTTCGGGAATATATTATGCGACAGTCGCCGGAGCAATGTTTTTTTGTTCCGTCCTGGCCGGAGTTCTCACCGACAAAATTAACCCTAGATGGCCTGTGGTGTTTGGCCTGCCGATATGCATATACGGTCTGCACCTGGCCTCCCGGCTGACGCTTTACAGTGATTTGCATGGTATTCTAATCATAGGCGTCGTAATGGGTGCCGGAATGGCTTTTGTGACAGTGCCTGTGTCCGTAACGGTATTCGCGTCAATACAACGCAAAGATATGGCCGCAGCTTCGGTGTTGAACAGTTACTTGTCGGTAATGAGCGGGGCTGTGTCGATTTCACTGGTTATGATTTTGCTCATGCGCAGGATAGAGATCCATACGGCTAGCTTAGCGGTTGCTTTAAGGCACGGAAATCTTGCGGTTGAAACAGCGGCTTTTTATCTGGGAGAGGAAGCCCTGCTTGCCACTTTGCAATTAATGCTCTCAAGACAGGCAGCCATGTTTTCTTTTAACGATGTCTTTTATTCTTTGACCTTTTTGACTCTATTAATACTGCTTTACCTGCCCTTCATGAAAAAGGCGCAACCATGAGCCAGCAATAATTCTGATTTGATTTATACAAGGCCCAAGCTATATGGTATATTTGTATGTAGGGTCGAGAGGAAAACAAGCAAACATGGATCAGTCTGTAATTTGAAAATTTTGCTTGACACAAAGCCTGTGCTAATGGTATATATGTATTAGTAGTAATAGTACATATCGAGCGCAGCACGGAAAATCCTTTAATTAAGGAAGGGGATTGAGTAAACAATGGTTATATGGAAAAAACATAAAAAGGCCGCTGTGATTATTGTTTCTTTAGTAATCGTCCTGGCGGTCCTGCTTTCGGCCGCGCTGCTCGCGGCAAGGAGAAACAGCGGGACCGCGGGGGCCGCGGCTATGGGATACACGGTGCTTGCCAGAACTGACCTGGTAAACAGCATCAGTGTCTCCGGGACGATCGAGAGCAGTAATTCCCAAAATGTATTTTCCACGCTGAACTATCTTGTGGAGGAGATCCATGTAAGCCTCGGCGATAAGGTGGCGGCGGAAGATCTGCTGGCCAAACTGGATACCGCCGCGCTGGAGCTGGATATCGCTCAGCAGCAGATCAGAATGCGCAACAACAGCGGCATGGAGGCCGAACTGGTCAACGCTGAAGCGGCGCTGAAGACGGCGGAGATTGACCTGCAGGTTAAGACAACAACCTATGAAGACAACAAAGTTCTCTTTGCTGCCGGCTATATTTCTGAGCAGGAACTGAACCAGGCGGAAACAAGCTATAAGCTCGCCGCGGCGACCCATGAGCGGGCTGCCGCTTCCCTTGATGCCGTCAGGCGCAGAAGCAAACAAGAAAATGACGCCCAGCAGATTACCCTGCAGCGGCTTGAGAAAAACCTTGCCGACTCGCTGATCAGAGCCCCGCTGGGCGGCACGGTGACGGAGATATTCGCAAAGGCAGGCTCGCCGGGGAGCGGCCTGTTGTTTGTGATCGAGGATACGCAAAACCTGCTTATCACCACCCATGTGCAGGAGTATGATATCAAACGTATCCATGAGGGGCAAAAGGTCACTATAAAATCCGACGCCACCGGTGATGCCCTGCTGCAGGGCGAGGTGGTAAAGATTGCGCCCACATCGGTCAAAAACGTTGCGGGCGAAACAATCATCTCCAGTCCGGCGGAATTCGAAACGCGGATCGCCGTCCTGGGCCAAGACACCGGGCTGAAAATCGGCATGAACACGCGGCTCAATATTATTCTGGAAGAAAAGGCCGGCGTTTACGTAGTGCCGCATGACGCCCTCAGCGTAAATGCCGCCGGCCAGAGTATAGTTTACGCCCTCATAAACGAGAATGGCCGGAGCAGCATCAGGGAAGTTGTGGTGGAAACAGGCTTGGAGACGGATTTCTACGTGGAGGTGCGGGGGGATGGACTGGCCGAAGGGATGAGGATTGTCAATGACGCCGCAGACGCAGGCCCGGGTAATTCCGCCCCGCAGGGCGGCGGCCCCATGCCCGGACCCGGGCCGGCAATGATCCGGCGCTGATGGGGAGGAGAATATGCCTGAAATAATGATCGAGATGCGTAATCTAAATAAAACTGTCTTTATTGGCAGCCCAAATGAGCTGCAGATCCTGAAAAATATTACACTGACCATAAACAAAGGGGAATTTATCGCCATTGTCGGCGCTTCCGGTTCGGGAAAGACGACCCTGATGAACCTCATCGGGGCTTTGGACCGGCCTACCTCCGGTGAGTATTTGCTGGACGGTGAGCCTATGCAAAAAAAATCGGATAACGAGCTCTCCGACATCAGAAATAAAAATATTGGTTTTGTCTTCCAGACATTCAACCTGTTGCCGCGTAATACGGCCCTGAAAAATGTGGAGCTGCCCATGCTCTACGCCGGTCTGGGCAGGCAGCAGCGCTTGCGCAGGGCCAGGGAGCTGCTGGATGTTGTAGGGATGCCGGAGCGGATGCATCATCTGCCCAGTGAGCTTTCCGGAGGGGAAAAACAGCGGGTCGCCATCTCGCGCGCCCTGGCCAATGACCCGGCCGTCATCCTTGCCGACGAGCCCACCGGCGCGCTGGATTCAGCCACCGGACGGGTCGTGATGGATCTTTTTCACAAAGTGCACGCGACAAGAGGAACCACTGTCATCCTGGTAACCCATAACCGCGAACTGGCCGCAGAGACAGAGCGGATTATCACGCTCCAAGACGGCAGTATTATTGACGATACAGTCAACCCGGGCCACAGGAGATTGTCTGCCACATCGGGGGGGTGCGACGCATGATGTTAGTTGAAAATATCGCCCTTGCCCTCTTAGCCTTAAAGACAAACAAGATGCGCTCCTTCCTGACGATGATCGGCATTGTGATCGGTATCGCTTCCGTCATTGCCATCGTCTCTGTCGGTAATTCCCTTACCGCCTCCGTCACCGCAACGATGGAAGATATAGGGGCAAACAGGATTAACGTCAGCGTCAGGGAGCGCGGCGACGACAGGTTTGGCGATGGGCCTCCGGGCATGGGCGGCGCCCCTGCCGCCGTCCCTGATGAAGAGGACCTTATATCCGATGCAGCGCTGGAAGCATTTGCGGCCCGTTTCCGCGACAGGATTGCGGCAATAAGCCTCTCCCACAGCGTCGGCTCCGGAGAAGCGCGGGAAGGACGGCTTTACGCCAATGTGAGGGTGATCGGAGTAAACACCGGTTATCTGCAGGCAAACAACCTGGAGCTGCTCGCGGGCAGATTTATCGAGGAAAGCGATCTTAAAAGGGTGAGAAAGGCGGCTGTTGTATCCGACAGGCTTGTAAACAATATGTTCGCCGCCGGCACCAACCCGCTGGGCCAGGAGGTTAAAGTATACGGCAGCAAAAATGAAACATATACAATTGTCGGCGTTTACAAGCATGAGGTCTCCGCCTTTGATCACGGGTTCGTCGCTGAGGAGGATATAGCGACGAACCTTTATATCCCTTTGAGTCTGGCCAAGCAGGGCGCCGCCAGGGCAAATCACCAGGCATTTATAGTTATCACCAAACCGGGGGTTGATGCCATCCGTTTTACCGGGGAAATAGAAGAATATTTTGCCAGGATCTATACCGCTAACACAGCCTGGGAGGTCGGGGTGATGAATATGGAGAGCATCATCGCGGAGATGACCTCCGTGCTGGAGACCGTATCCCTCGCCGTCGCCGTGATCGCCGCCATCTCCCTTTTGGTAGGCGGCATCGGTGTGATGAACATCATGCTCGTTTCCGTGACGGAGCGGACACGGGAGATCGGGACAAGGAAGGCCCTCGGCGCCAGGAGTTCATATATTCGGACCCAGTTTATCGTGGAAGCGGTAACCATTTGCGTGATTGGCGGGATCATCGGCATTATGCTGGGGCTGCTCCTGGGCAGCCTGGGTGCCAGTCTTTTGGGCTTCCCCGCTACAGCTTCGCCTGCCGTCATCGCCATCAGCGTTTCCGTAACCATTCTGATCGGGATATTTTTCGGCTATTATCCCGCGAATAAAGCGGCAAAGCTTGATCCCATCGAGGCGCTCAGATATGAATAACGGAGGAGGGAAAATGATGTTTAAAAAAGTATTTTTCATGCTCATTGCCGCCGCGGTTTTCTTTGGCAGCCTTGTCACCGTTGAAGCTGCCCCGCTGATCACTCTGGAAAGAGCAAAAAGCATGGCCCGGGAGCAGGGCATCCAGACGAGAACAACGCAGCTTACTTTTTCCAGGGCGGAGATATCCCTGGCACAAATGCGCAGACAGCTTGGCATAGGATTATTTACTGTGGATGATCTCGGAGATGAGCTGGAGAAGCTGGAAGCCGCTATCGCGGAACGGGCTAACGCCGTCAGCCTGCTGGAGGAGAGCAGCGCAGCCTGGCAAAAGGAGCTTGCCGCTCTGAAAGCGGGGGATCCCGCAGCAAGTGCCTTGCACAGCAAAATCGCCAAAGCCGACCGGGAGATAGCCGAATACAACCGGCAGCTAAATAATCTGCGCTCAGCGTATACGAGTATGGTGCCGCGCTATTATGAGCAAAAAGACCGGGAGGAACAGGCCGGCAACCAACTACGCTCAGCCGAAGCCGGACTGGAATCAGCCAGCGACGCGCTGCTCACCCAACCCAGGATTAGCGACTTTAATGTAGAGCAGAGCTATTTCTCCCTGCTGGCCACAGCCGGACAACGGACCCATCAGGAACTGGTTGTGCAAAACCTGGAGAAGATGCTGCAAAGGGAGCAGATGCTGCTGAAACTGGGCCGCAGCACCTCACTCAGCCTCTCCCAGGCCGAGACGCGGCTGCTGCAAGGGCAGCAGGGCGCACTCAGCCTCAGACAGCGGGAAGAAAGCCTGCAGCGGGCATTCCGGCGCTTGCTTGGCCTGCCTGCCGACTTCGCTTTTGCCTTGGCGGAGGTAAGGCTTACCGTTCCTGCTGAATATCCGGTAACAGGCGCGCCAAAGCCAGACCTAACCGCTGCGCTTGCCTACCGGCGTGCGCTGGAGTCATTGGAGGATAAAAGAGACGACTTTGAAGACCTGGCCGGCATCTATGAGTTCGACCGCACCCGCTACCGCGCAGCAGAGCTGGCCGTGGATGATGCCGCTTTAAACCTTCAGAACACCCTGACCACCCTGACCAATAACTACCTGACCAGGGCCGAAGCGCTGCAGTTGGCAAGCGTGGCCCTGCGCAACAGCGAGCTCAGCCTGCAAAACAGCCATGCGGCGCTGGCGCGAGCAAGACAGCAGCACAGGCTGGGAAGAATCGCCTTGCTGGAGCTGGAGCAGCATGAGATCTCCTTCAGTGAAGCCGGGTTAAATCTTTTTACCGCCCGCCAGGACTACCACCTGGCTCTGCAGGCCTATCAACTGGCCCGGGAGGGCATCAATCCGGAGATGGCATCATAACATTATATCCAATAACATAGAATGATACGCGCCGTTTTCTCACCAAGGCGCAATCGTATCCAAACCGTGCCTTTAGGACTTTGTTAGAGCACTGTCTTTTTGCCGGCCAGATGTTTAACCTTGGCTGTGAGGTTTAACAGGTACGGGACCTCAGGCTGCTTGGGTTCGCGGAGGATATCGTAGCGCTCCGTCTTTATTCTTTGCACAACCCGGTCAGTTGAACCGTATTCTTCATCAAGAAGTCTGTAGACCTGGTCTTTGAAACATATAGCTTCGTTCATGGAGCTTTCAAAAAAGGCCGCCACTTCATCCCGGCCTACCATGACAATGCGGTGTCCCTGGCAAAGGATCTCCACGGGAAGATCCGCTAACTTTTTTATGGTAGTAATATATGCTTCATAATCATGGAGGAACTCGCACACCATTGCTCCCCTGCTATCGATGCATCCTGCTGAATCTCCGGCGATTAATACTTTTTTATCAGGTAAATAGTAACTATGGTGATCGCGCGTATGGCCGGGAGTGGCTAAGGCCATAACAGCGGAGCTATTATCGAGATGCAAAACTTGTTTGTCCGTTATCTCCAGATCCACGCCGAACGGTTGAAAGTAGCCGTCAAGCAAGCAGGACGGATCAATTTCCGGGTAATTATGCACAATATCTTTAGCGTCTTTGTTCAGTTTTGCAATCAGCTCCAGCGCTCCCGGCCTCTTCAATATTTGGGACGTTTGCTGTGAGGCGGCAATTTTCATCCCAGGAAAAGCCTTTTTCAGGTAAGACACGGCCCCGCAATGGTCCCAATGGGCATGGGTAAGAAATAATATCTCCGGCTGACGCGTGCCCAGCACGGAACGTATCGCGCTTACATACAGCCTTCCCGCGCAGCTGGTGCCCCCTTCGAAGAGAACGGGGCATGGACCGTCTAATAGGTGAACCGGATAGGCGGCCAGCCCCAGAACGTAAAAGTTTTCCGTTACCTTGCCAGTTAATTTAAAAGGCATAATTTGACTCCAGCTTAACCTGCTGCCTGTTAAATAATTTTCATTGTGTCCCGAAATTTTATATTTTCTGCGGCGGATCGTATACTACCCCGAATTTCTCCACGCTTACCCGCCTGATCCGCTGCTCCTCAAGGGGCCTATCTGTCTGGTCGCGCTGTACCGCCGCGATCCGGTCCACTTCCTCCATTCCTTCGATTACGACGCCAAATGCAGCGTAATCGCCATCGAGGAAAGGCTGATCCGCCACAGTAATGAAAAACTGTGAGCCTGCAGAGTCAGGCGCCTCTGTGCGTGCCATGGAGATCACACCCCGGGTGTGGAGCAGATTGTTC
>Ga0136715_1000024_pt1 | contig 30121 bp, 27 predicted proteins | sample SedPBSmetaG_FD_104916 | JGI IMG/M metagenome (GOLD analysis project Ga0136715, IMG submission 104916) | Freshwater sediment bacterial and archeal communities from Indian Creek, Illinois, USA to study Microbial Dark Matter (Phase II) -... | ecosystem: Environmental > Aquatic > Freshwater > Creek...
ACCCCACACTATTGTTACATACCCGCGTCAGAAAGTCCAGTACTATTTTGCGAAAAAATAATTTTCATAAACCCCGGAAACCCCCATTTAAACTGGAGCCTTAAAGTTATGCGTCAGCTCTGGGCTAGAAGAAACGCATGGGGTTTTGCCGTGATCCGTTGATCCGCACCTCAAAATGCAGGTGGGGGCCTGTGCTGGCGCCGGTGGAGCCGACGATGGCGATAGGCTCACCGCGCACCACCACCTGCCCCGGCGAGACAAGCAGAGTATGGGCGTGGGCATAAAGGGTAGCCATGTTTCCGCCATCCGGCAGCGCGCCGTGATCAATGAGCACCATACGCCCGAAGCCGCCTTCCGTACCGGCCATCACTACCACGCCGTGGTCGGCGGCCAGGATATGTACCGGATTGCCGTTATAGAAGCGGGAGCCCGGCCAGCGGCTGCGATAGATGCCGATATCGATACCCCCGTGAAAAACATTGGCACGTCTGGTAATGGGGTGCGTGCGGTTACCGAATGGGGAGGTGATAAAGCGCGGCCCGAATTCCGCCAGGGGCCAGAGCAGCTCTCCGGAAGGAGTGAATTGGGCCGATAAACGGCGCATCTCCTCCTGCAGACGTTTGATCTTTTCCTCGACCCGTTTTGCTTCCCGTTCCAGCTCCTCGATAGCCTTTTCCTGGGCATCAATTGCTGCCATGACCCGGGCGAGGAGTTCTTCCCGGCTGGCCAGCCGCTGTTCCAGCTCATCCTGCCGCTGCAGGAGCTGCCGCCGCATATCCTGCAGCTCCGCCCGCTGCGTCTCCAGCTCTTCCTTCTGCCCCTCAATGCGCGTCCGCATGGCGAAGGCTTCCTCCAGCAGCTGCTGGTCAAATTCGGCAATAAGTGTTAGGTTGTGCAGCCGTGTTAAAAATTCAGCAAAACTGTAAGCATCAAAAAGCACACCCAGGAAAGCCGTTTCCCCGTTTTCATGGATGGCACGCAGACGCATGCGCAAAAACTCGTCCCGCTCGGCTACCAGGGCTTCCGCTTGTGCCAGCTCCGCCTCCTTCACCGCGATGGCCTGCTCCGTCTTTGCCGTATCCCGCTCCAGCTGGGCGATTTCAACACGCAGCGTCTCCACGTTTTGCTCAAGCCGCTGCAGCTCCCCCAGAAGCTGCCGCTCCTCGTTATAGTAGCTGGCCAGCTCACGGCTGCGTGATTCAATTGTATCCTGGAGGTCGGTAAGTTCATCCTGCGTCTGCTCCACCTCCCGCTCCTTTTCCCGCAGGGGCGTGGCATAACCGGGCAAAACCAGCGTTACCGTCATCAAGGCGACCATCAACAGCACCATCGGATACTTAAACCATTTTTTCCAAGCTGACAAGATACCGGCACCTCCAGATTGTGGCGTATATTTTGGTTTTTCCCGGCACCCCGCAGACCGGTTGCAGGGGCAGGGCTCTTGCCCTGCCCGCAGCCGTTCCCTACTACGCTTTAAGGAAACGGCGTACTGAAATGCTGCCGCCCAGCACCCCCAGGACCACACCGAGGATGAGGAGCACCCGGATCAGCTCCGACATAATATCCGCCGCAGGCACAAGGGAGATAAAGCGGATATTAAGCTGCATCCACTGCGCCGCCGCCAGGTAGCTGTAATAAATAACCACCAGCGGCATAAGCGCGCCCACAAAGCCGAGCATCAAGCCCTCAAAGATAAAAGGCCAGCGGATAAACCAGTCTGTTGCTCCCACATATTTCATGATCATGATCTCTTTGCGCCGGATATAAACAGTCAGCCGGATCGTATGGGAGATGAGAAAGATGGCCGTTACGGCGAGGCCGGCCATAAAAGCCAGGCCAAGCCAGCGCACTATTCCCGTAAACTGGAAAAGGGGCTCCACAACGCCGCGGCCGTAATCCACATAGGCTACCCCCGCATATTCCTGCAGCTCCGCGGCGACACGGGGGATATCCTCCGGTATATGGGTGCGGAGTTCGAAAGAATCGCGCAGGGGGTTCTTCCCCTGCTCGGCATAGCCTGCCAGCAGGAAGGCCTGGTCGCCCATCTGTCTTTTCAAGCGCTCCATGGCCTCATCCCTGCTGACAAAGCGCACCTCTACCAAATCGGGGTGGGCCACCAGGGCGCGCTGCAACGCCCGGTGCGCCTGTTCATCAGCCTCGTCGTCCATACGGACGACAATCTGCATCTGATCTTTAATATCCTCTGTCAACAGAGCCACATTATAATTGATCACCATGAAGCTGCCCAGAATTAACAGGGTTATGGAAACCACCGCGATGGAGGCGATGCTCATCCAGCCATGACGGACCGCGCTTTTCAACGCCTCTCCCAAAAAATACAAGAGGCTCCTAGCGTGCATGCAGATATACCCCTCTTTCCCGGTCGCTGATCACATAACCCTGGTCAAGGCATATTACTCTTTTTTGCAGGCGGTCTACCAGATCCTGGGCATGGGTGGCTACAATGACCGTTGTGCCCCGAATATTAATTTCCTGCAGCAGGTTGAGGATCTCCAGGGACGTAGCCGGGTCGAGGTTCCCCGTAGGCTCGTCCGCAATAACCATGGCCGGCCGGTTAACGATGGCGCGGGCCAGAGAAACACGCTGCTGCTCACCGCCGGAGAGTTCGCTAGGCTTTTTGAAAAGTTTATCCTTCAGCCCCACCAGCTCCAGGGTAAGGGGAACACGCTTGCGGATCTCACGCGCCGCAGTCCCGGTAACACGCATGGTAAAAGCCACATTCTCATAGACGCTGCGATCCTGCAGCAGACGGAAATCCTGAAAAACCATGCCGATATTGCGCCGCAGGTAGGGAACTTCACCGTTTTTAAGACGGGTCAAATCCCGGCCGAAAATTTTAATTGTCCCCCGTGACGGTTTGATCTCCCGTAAAAACAGCTTCAAAAGGGTGGATTTGCCGGCCCCGCTGGCGCCAACGATAAAGATAAACTCTCCGCGGTCGATCGTTAGATTGATATCCCGCAGGACCATTTGGTCGTCACCGTACTGATGGTAGAGATGATATATTTCGATCAAAGGCAGCTATCCCTCCCGGTTTCCTTTTTTTTATTATTCAACAGGAACCGGGCTATTCCCTTTCAGAAAAAGGGAATATTAAGGATATTTAATAATTATTTGCACAGTTTTATCTGTTTATTGCCGCTTCTCCAGCCATGGCATCATGGCCCGGAGTTGTGCGCCCACTTTCTCGATGGGGTGTTCTGCCTCCTTACGGCGCAGCGCGGTAAAACGGGGACGGTTCATCCGGAACTCGGTGATGCACTCGGCGGCAAAAGCCCCGTCCTGTACCTCCTGCAGCATTTTTTTCAGCTCCGCCCGCACCTCACCGTCGATAACGCGGGGGCCCCGTGTCAGATCGCCGTATTCGGCCACGTCGCTTACGGAATAGCGCATCCAGGAAAGGCCTCCCTCATAGATGAGGTCCACAATTAACTTCAGTTCGTGCAGGCATTCGAAGTAAGCAATCTCCGGTTGATAGCCAGCCTCCACCAGGGTGTCAAAGCTCGCCTTGATCAGCGCGGTGACGCCGCCGCAGAGCACGGCCTGTTCACCGAAAAGGTCCGTCTCCGTTTCTTCCTGGAAGGTGGTCGCAATCACGCCGGCCCTGGTGCAGCCGAGGGCGCGGGCATAGGCCAAGGCACGGGCGAGGCAGCGCCCGGTGTGGTCCTGGTGTACCGCCACCAGGGCGGGTACGCCGTTACCCTGTGTATACATACGCCTTACCAGGTGGCCGGGGCTCTTGGGGGCAACCATAAAAACATCCACATTTTCCGGCGCGACTACCTGGTTAAAGACAATATTGAAACCGTGGGCCACCGCCAGGGCTTTTCCGGCAGTGAGGTTGGGAAGAATATGCTCGCGGTAAACGGCGGGCTGGTCGTTATCCCCGATCAGCATCATGATTACCTGCGCCTGCGCCGCCGCTTCGGCTGTTGTCATTACGGCAAGGCCGTCTTTTTGGGCCTGCTCCCAGTTTTTGCTGCCGGGCAGGTCGGCCACCACAACGCTGAGGCCGCTATCCCGCAGATTTTGCGCGTGGGCATGGCCCTGGCTGCCGTAGCCCACGATGGCGATTTTTTCGCCCTTGAGCTGGGAAAGATCCCCGTCTTTGTCATAATAAATTACCGCCATTATTGCGCCCGGCCGGATCCTTTTCTATAAAGAAGCAGACCGGCGGGCTGAACACCTCCTGTTTTGATTTATGTTTCGGCTATTCGACATTAGCCTGGCAATCCCTGCCGTCTTTGCATATTTTTTGGTAATTTAGCTTTGCGGAACGGTCAAGACCGTTCCCTACGATTGATCGAGACTGAATACCGATCAAAGGTAACCCTGCACCCCTTTTGCAGCCTGAACAGTTACTCCGGCTTTAGCAGCACCGCTTTACGGGCAAGCTGCGCCAGCGCCTGGACGGTAAGCTCGTATTTTTGCATCAGTTCGTCCGGTGTGCCCGACTGGCCGAAGGTATCCTGCACGCCGGCACGCAGCACGGGAACAGGGTAGTTTTCCGCCAGCAGTTCTGCCACCGCCCCGCCCAGTCCGCCGATAACGCTGTGTTCTTCCGCTGTCACCACCGCGCCGGTGAGGACGGCCTGTTGCACCAGCCCTTCCTTGTCCAGTGGTTTGATTGTGTGCAGATTGAGCACCGCCGCATCCAGACCCTCCGCCTGCAGTATTGCCGCCGCCTCCATGGCCAGGCCTGTCATAATGCCGGCGGCCACAAAGGTCAGATCCCGCCCCTGCCGCAGCAGCTGGGCCTTCCCCAGTACAAAGGGAAGAGCGGGAGGAACGACCGGGGGGACTTTCGGCCTGCCCAAGCGCAGATAAACGGGACCATCGCACGCGGCGGCGGCCTCCACAGCCTGGACCGTCTGCGGGCCATCCGCCGGAACAATGACGGTCATGTTGGGCAGGACTCGCATCAGGGCTAGATCCTCCAGGGCCTGGTGTGAAGCCCCGTCCTCGCCTACGGTAATACCCGCATGGCTGGCGGCGATCTTCACATTGAGACGGGGGTAGGCGATGGAGCTGCGGATCTGGTCATAGGCCCTGCCGGTGGCAAAGACGGCGAAGGTACTGGCAAAAGGCAGATAGCCTGAAGCGGCCAGGCCCGCCGCTGTGCCCATCATATCCGCTTCGGAGATACCCATGTTAAAAAAACGCAAGGGAAACTCTGCGGCAAAAAGGGATGTCCTGGTGGACTTGGAAAGATCCGCATCGAGTACAACCACCTCGCTGCGGCGCCGGCCCAGCTCCAGCAGGGCTTGGCCGTAAGCTTCCCGTGTTGCTATCTTTGCCGACAATATGATCACCTCTCGTAGAATAATTGGGGACGGGGTAATTACTCAGGCTCACATTTACACCGGGGTGCAGGGTGCCTTTTCATAGACTAGCCGGCTGGAAGCCGGCTCCACTGCAGGCTCAATAAAAAATAGGCTTTGCGGAACGGTCAAGACCATTCCCTACGATTGATCGAGCCTGGAGGCCGCTCAAAGGCAACCCCGCACCCCTTTGAGGCCTGAGCGAGAACACGGAACGGTCAAGACCGTTCCCTACAACAGCGATTCCAGGGCACGGGCCAAATCACCTTCGTCCGGCGGTGTGCCGTGCCATTCGCCCCGGTTTTCCATGAAAGGAACCCCTTTCCCCTTTACCGTCCTGGCGATGATCATGGTGGGCGCTCCCAGGTTGGCCCGGGCCCGCCGTAACGCTTCGAGCAGCTGGTTGTAATCGTGTCCGTCGCACTCCAGCACATACCAGCCAAAGGCACTCCATTTGGGCACCAGCGGTTCAATGGATTTGATGTCCCGTACCCAGCCGTCGATCTGCAGGCCGTTATAATCGAGAAAGGCAGTAAGATTATCCAGACGGTAGTGGGCCGCGGTCATGGCCGCCTCCCAGACCTGACCCTCCTGGATCTCCCCGTCACCCAGCACGGCGTAGATACGGCGGGGCGAGCCGTCCAGGCGGGCGGCCAGGGCCATGCCGTTGGCCGCGGAGAGGCCCTGCCCCAGCGATCCGGTGCTGAAATCCACACCCGGTGTCTTGCGCATATCGGGATGACCCTGCAGGGGCGAATCGATTTTGCGGAATTGCCGGAGATGGGCGAAAGGGAAAAACCCCCGATCCGCCAGCACGGCATAAAGGGCGGCGCAGGCATGTCCCTTACTGAAAACGAGCCGGTCCCGCTCCCTGTCGCCGGGGTTGTGGGGATCGACCCGCATCACCTGGTAATAAAGGATAAGCAGAATATCAAGGACGGAAAGGGCCCCGCCGGGATGGCCGGAAGCGGCGTTGTGGATCATTTTAAGAATTTCCCGGCGTAGTTCCGTCCCTTTACGGCTCAGCTCTGCCAGCGCAGCGTTGGATAAAACGGGCAATTCCATTCCTCCTGTTCCGATCCGGCTCCACTCAGCAGTGAGCCGTTAATCCTTGGCGTTGGTCAGATGTGGCGGAATCCTTCACCATGCACTTCCCCCACGTTGGTCACAATGATAAAAGCATGGGGATCGGTTTCCCGCACGATATTTTTGAGGCGGGTCACCTGGGACTGGGCAAAGATGCAGAGGACCATACCCCGTTCTTCCCCGGTAAAAGCGCCGTGCCCTTTCAGCAGAGTGGCGCCCCGTTCCAGCTCAGACATGATGCGCTCCGCAATCTTCTCCTGCTCGCCGGTGATGATCAGGGCGGCTTTGGCATAAGGGAAACCTTCCTGCACAACGTCAATAACCCTGGCGCTTACAATTACCGCAAGGAGCGCAAAAAGGGCCACCTCCGCATCAAAAACAAAACCGGAGGCAAGGACGATCAGCAGGTCGGCCGCCACCAGGCTCTGGCCGCTGCTGATCCCGGTAAAGCGGTTGATCAGCAGCGCTGCCAGGGAAGTGCCTCCCGTGGAACCCTGACAACGGAAAACCAGACCCAAACCGATCCCCACCACAATGCCCCCAAAAACGGAAGCCAGCAGCAGGTCCGCTGTTACCGCCGGCAGCGGTTCCATCAGCACCAGCATGAGGGGAAAGACAAAGGTGCCGAGCAGGCTGTTGGCTGCCGCGCGCCAGCCGAGAAATAACCAGGCCAGGACAAACAGGGGTATATTGGCAAGGAGTACGGTCAGACCCACGGGAAACTGGTAAAGATAATAAAAGATAATCCCCAGTCCGCTGGTTCCGCCGGCAGCGATCTTATTAGGAATAAGAAAAAGGCTGAAGCCGGCGGCCACAATGGCCGTGCCAAGAGTAATACCGAGCATCTCCCGCAGATATCTTTGCCGATAGATCATGTTAGCGCCGCCGCACCCCCGTTATGAACCTGGAGTTCCCTGCTGCTGTGACCGGTAATGCAGGTATGCTTCCAGAAAATGATCGATTTCCCCATCAATTACCGCTCCAATATTCCCTGTCTCCACACCGGTACGGTGGTCTTTGGCCAGGGAATAGGGGTGAAAAACATAGGTGCGGATCTGACTTCCCCAGGCAATCTCCTTCTGCTCGCCGCGCAGGGCGCTGATCTTCTCCCGCTGCTCCCGCATGGCCTTGTCCGCCAACTTGGCCAAAAGAATGCGCATGGCCTTATCCTTATTACTATGTTGGGATCGTTCATTCTGGCACTGCACCACCAACCCGGTGGGGATGTGAGTGATACGCACCGCCGAATCGGTGGTGTTGACGTGCTGACCGCCGGCCCCCTGTGAGCGAAAGGTGTCGATGCGCAGTTCCTCCGGCTCCACGGTAACGTCCACTCCTTCCTCCACCTCCGGCAGCACGTCCACGGAGGCGAAGGAGGTATGCCTCCTGCCACCCGTATCGAACGGTGAGAGGCGGATGAGACGGTGTACCCCCCGTTCAGCCTGGAGGTAGCCATAGGCTTTTTCCCCCTGGATCAGCAGGGTGACACTTTTAACCCCCGCTTCTTCACCCGGCAGATAATCAAGCAGTTCTACTGTATATCCTTTCGTTTCGGACCAGCGCGTATACATGCGCAGGAGCATTTCGGCCCAATCCTGGGCCTCCAGCCCGCCAGCCCCGGGATGGATCGCCAGAATAGCGTTGTTTTCATCATAGGAACCACGGAAAAGAAGCCGCAGCTCTTCCTGTGCCAGTATTTTTTCCGCCTGCCGCAAGGACTGCTCCGCCTCCGCCAGCAGCCCCCCTTCTTCTTCCGCCTCCGCCTCTTCGCCGGAAAGCTGCAGCAAAACCTCTCCGTCTTCCAGCAGGGTCTGGATCCGCCTGTAGCTTTCCAGCTTCTGGTTCAGTTTACCCAGTTCCTGCATCAGCTTCTGGGCATGCTCCCCGCTGTTCCAGAAATCAGGCCGGTTGGCCTGTTCCTCGATAACCTGCACACGGGTAGTAATCGCCTCCAGGTCAAAGGGATCTCCCCCAGTTTTGCAAGCGCTTTTGCTGTTTTTCCAGTTGTCCTTTCAATTCGCTAGCCAGCATTTTGCTTCACAACCTCCGTAAAAAACATGATCAAACCGGTCCAAGTTCCCTACAGCCATCCCGGACGGTTTTTTTTCCTCTCTCTTCTCTCTTGCCTCTTGCTTCATGCCTCTTGAAGCGCCCGTTCCGCAACGGGCGTTTCTCAGCCGCAGCACTTTTTGTATTTCTTACCGCTGCCGCAAGGGCAGGGCTCGTTGCGTCCAATCTTATGTACGGTCACGGGCGTCCCCGGGGGCCGCTTCTGGGGGCCTTCCTGGCCCTGGGCTTCTCCCATGGCGCCCCGATCCTCGGGTTTGATCGCCTGCAGAGGCACGGCGGCCCTTTGCCTCTGCGGCGCTTCAGCGGCCGGACCGACCTGGATGTGGAAAAGGAGCCGCACCACATCCTGCTTGATGGAATTGACCATATGCTGGAACATTTCATAGGACTCGCGCTGGTACTCCACCAGGGGGTTCTGCTGGCCGTAACCGCGCAGCCCCACCCCCTGGCGCAGTTCGTGCATCTCGTCGATATGGTTCATCCATTTTTCGTCCACGGTACGCAGCAGCACAACCCGTTCCAGCTCGCGCAGCACCGCGTCGCCCAGCTCTTTTTCCCGTGCGGCGTAAAGATCAGCGGCCAGTTGTACCATCTTTTCCCGCAGCTCATCCCGGTCCAGGTTGCGCAGTTCGCCTTCGGGCTGTTGTTCCCCGGACGGAAAGAAGCGCTGCAGGTGATTGTGCAGGCCCTGGAGGTCCCAGTCCCCTTCGCCCAGTTTCGGGTCGGCGAAAAGGCCCAGCGCCTCGTCCACCACGCCGGCGATCATCTCCAGAATGGTGGGGCGCAGGTCATCCCCTTCCAGCACCTGGCGGCGCTGCCGGTAGATGACCTCCCGCTGCATATTCAGCACATCATCATACTCCAGGATGTGCTTGCGAATTTCAAAGTTACGCCCCTCCACCTTTTTCTGGGCGTTTTCAATGGCCCTGCTGATGAGGGGATGTTCCACAGGCATGTCCTCATCCATGCCCAGTTTTTCCATGATGGCGGCAGCATTGTCCGCGCCGAACAGGCGCATGAGGTCGTCATCCAGGGCGACAAAAAAGCGGGAGGAACCGGGGTCCCCCTGCCGCCCGGAACGGCCGCGCAGCTGGTTGTCAATACGGCGGGATTCGTGTCTTTCCGTGCCCACGATGTGCAGCCCGCCGCGCTCCACTACCGCGCTGTGCCGCCCTTGCCACTGCTCCCTGATGGCGGCGATACGCTTTTCCTTCTCCCCATCGGGCATCTCCCCATCCTGGCGCACCAGCTCGATCTCCCGTTCCGGGTTGCCGCCAAGGACGATGTCGGTGCCCCGTCCCGCCATGTTAGTGGCGATGGTCACCGCCCCCTGCTGGCCGGCCTGGGCAACGATCTCTGCTTCTTTTTCATGATGCTTGGCATTGAGTACATGGTGGCGGACGCCCTGACGCGCCAGTATCTGGCTCAGCTCTTCCGATTTCGCAATGGAGATGGTTCCTACCAGCACCGGCTGCCCCTGCTGATGCCGCGCGTCGATCTCCTCCACCACGGCCTGGAATTTGCCCTTTTCCGTGCGGTAGACGGCATCGGGGCCATCATGCCGCACCATGGGCATGTTGGTGGGCACGGACACCACGTCCATACCGTAAATTTTGCGGAATTCCTCTTCTTCCGTGGCCGCCGTGCCGGTCATCCCGGCCAATTTCTTATACATGCGGAAGTAATTTTGAAAGGTGATGGAGGCCATGGTTCTGCTCTCCCGCGCCACTTTGACATTCTCCTTGGCCTCAATGGCCTGGTGCAGGCCGTCGCTGTAGCGGCGGCCGAACATGAGGCGGCCGGTAAACTCGTCCACGATAATCACTTCCCCGTCTTTGACCACATAGTCCCGGTCCCGTTTCATCAGGGCATGGGCCTTGATGGCCTGGCGGAAGTAATTGTGCAGGTTGAGATCATCGGATAGGTTTTCCAGCTTGAACATCTTTTCGGCCGCGGCGAAACCTTCCTCCGTAGGATCCACCGTATGGGCCTTTTCGTCAAGCTCGTAATGGATATCCCGTTTCAGGCGGGGGATGAGGCGGTCAAATTTCTCGTACCATTCCGCCGCTTTCTCCACCGCGCCGGAGATGATCAAGGGGGTGCGGGCCTCGTCAATGAGGATGCTGTCCACCTCGTCCACGATAGCGTAATGGAGGGGGCGCTGTGCCAGGTCTTCCCGGCGCAGCACCATATTGTCCCGCAGATAGTCGAAACCGAATTCATTGTTGGTACCGTAGGTAATGTCGGCCTCATAGGAAGCGCGTCGCTGCCGGGCATCGAGGCCGTGCACAATCACGCCCAGCCTGAGACCGAGCATCTCGTAGACGGGCCCCATCCATTCCCGGTCCCGTTTGGCCAGATAGTCGTTTACGGTGACAATATGCACGCCTTTGCCGCTTAAGGCGTTGAGATAGGCGGGCATGGTGGCTACCAGGGTCTTGCCCTCCCCTGTCTTCATTTCGGCGATACGTCCCTGATGCAGCACCACGCCGCCGAGCACCTGCACATCAAAGGGGCGCATACCCAGGGTGCGGCGCGCCGCCTCCCGGGCCAGGGCAAAGGCTTCCGGGAGCAGATCGTCAAGCGTCTCCCCCGCTGTCAGCCGTTCTTTAAAACGGGTCGTCATCTCCGGAAAGTCGCTCTCTTTGAGCTTGCCCATGCGCTCTTCATATGTGTTTGTTTCTTCCACATAGCGCTGCAGTTTTTTAACCGCGCGGGCGTTAGAGTTGCCCAGTATTTTTTTAAGAAAGTTAATCATTATTGCCGCCTCCAGCGGTCACCCGTAGCGCAGGCTTCCAGCCTGCAATTTATCCTTACGAAAACTATTCTACTAAAAAGTCGGTTCAAAAACAAGCAAGATCGGCCTATCTGAAAAGATCGTTCCATGCCGCTGGGCATCCGCCCTGAAAATAGCTTTCTATAAATATGTCGCTCCGGGTGGCAGGTTGCCTTTTCCGGGCTCAGCCGGCTGGAAGCCGGCTCCACTGCAGTCTTAAGTAAAAGATGGTCAGTGGTCGTCTTTGCGGAGCGGTCAAGACGGGCGGGCACGGAGACCCGCCCCTACGACCCGGAAGATTGGGTCAGGCAATTTTCATCCTGCTGTCAGGGCTGACGTTGCTGCGCCAAATCCGCCAAAAAGGCAGGGAGATGTGTCATATCGGGCAGCACGGCAGCGGCACCCATTCCGGCGAAAAGATCCTGACGGGCGGCGCCGGCAAGTCCGGTGCGCACAGCGATAAAGGAAACCCCGGCAGCACGGGCAGCGAGCAGATCCGCGGGAGCGTCGCCCACCAGCCAGCAGCTTCCCGGCGGAGGTGAAGGGAAAGGGGCGTAAAAAAGATCCTTGTCGGCATAAACACTCCCCCAGTAGGCCCTGAGCAGGGAAAAAGGATGGGGTTTACCCAGGAAAACGGTCTCTCCCGCTGCCGCCAGGACCTGCTGCGCCTGCTCGACCTGATCAAACGTGATCAGGGAAGTATTGTCAAAGTACTGTAAAAGCCCCATCTGGTCCAGCGGGGGGATAAGTTCGCTGCGGGGCCGCCCCGTGGCCGCGCCAAGGACCCAGCCCCGATCCTGCAGTTGCCGTAAAGTTTCTTTGATCTTTTCCACAGGCAGAAGCGGCTCTTCCGTCTTGATGAAACCCCGCTTGCCCCGGGTTGCCGGGAGCTGCCCGTAGAGTTCCCTGTATCCCGCTTCGCCGAAGTACCATTCCTGAAAAACATGGCGCACCCCTTCCCACAAAGGGGAAGCCTGTGATAAGGGGACGGTTCCCCTGCCGGCTGCTTCGTTATGGTCAGGACCGCTGAACGGTTGTAGGGGCGGCTGCCCACAGCCGCCCGTTGCGCAGCGGTCAAGAGCGTTCCCTACGGTTAAGATGGCTTCGAAGTCCGTCTGCAGCGGGGCCTGTGCCCGGGCGGCAAGGAGCGCCCCCAGCCGGGGGAGCTGTTCCACTGTGAGATTATCCCCGCTTAAATGCTCCTCCGCCAGCAGCGCGGTTACCGCTGGAAAGCGGTTCAGAAGCGCAGCGAGCTGAAAAGCGAAGGTATAAAAGGCCAGGTCCCAGTTGGAATTGACGGCGCGCTGTTTGAAAAAAGCGATGACCCGGTCCTGCACAAAAACGGCACGGCGGATGGCCTCAACCTGCGCCGTGTCCGGCACAGGTGTAAAAGAAGGCAGCGCCGGAGGCGCCGTCAGGCCCAGGCCGCGCCGGCTGAAAAGCAGCTCCCAGACAACCAGGGCTGCCATATTCCAGTAACATTCCTCGCTTGTGATTACCCCGTCCATATCAAAAATAATTTTACGCGCAGCTATGTCTCTCTGCATCAAGTTACCTCTTCCCGGGCGGTAAGAAGCATCCGCCCCTTTCAGTCCATGGTGAGCTGCACCGGGCCGGCTACTCCTGCGGTCATGCCGCGGCGCTGCTGCTGCTCTTCCAGGGCATAGCGGAGAGCTTCGCCGCAGGCGCGGAAAAGGGCTTCCCAGATGTGGTGGCCGTTGCTGCCCTTGAGCAGATCCAGATGCAGTGTGCAGGATGCACCCTGCACAAAACCTTCGAAGAAAGTTTGGAGATCTTCGCTCTGCGTATTCTCCGTCTGGGTAGGAACGGTCAGCCCCTCAGCCGTAAAGCTGAAGTAAGCCCTTCCTTCAAAGCTGAGTACAGCCCGGGCCAGCGCCTCGTCAATGGCCGCGAGGGCAAAACCGTAACCGCGCAGCCCCGCCTCCCGCCGCTTCTCCACGGCGGCCGCCAAAGCCCGGCCCAGCGTGATCCCCACGTCTTCACAGATTACGTGATAGAGGATGAAGTCTTTTAAGACCACGTTTACCTCCATGTTGAACTCGCCGCGCCAGATTAGCTGCTCCAGCATGTGGTTAAAAAAAGGCATGGTGGTCTGCAGGCCTTTTTTCGCGTCCCCCCGGCGGGGACCGAAATCCAGTTTCACAGTGATCTCCGATTCTGCCGTCTTCCTGGTGGCGGTAAAGGACATTTTTATTCCTCCTTATGTAATTTTCCGGCAACCGGCGGAACGGTCAAGACCGTTCCCTACAGAAAACCTCAAACCCGTATGCCTGCTGCAGGAAGGCGGAACGGTCAAGACCGTTCCCTACAGGTCCTGCCCGTTCCCTAACGGGGGCGGGAGGGGCCGTGCCCGTACGGCCATAGCATGGGCGGTAAAGCCCTCCACTTCGGCAAAATGCACGGCTGCTTCCCGTACCCGGGCCAGGCCCGCCGCGGAGGCCGCGGCAAAGGATGAGCGCTTAAGAAAGTCGTGTACGGAGATACCCGAATAGGAACGGGCAAAGGATCCGGTGGGCAGGATGGCGTTCGGCCCCAGCAGGAAATTGGCCAGTGTAATAGGCGTGTGGGGGCCGAGCAGGATCTCTCCGGCATTCTCTATACGGGGAAGCAGGGAGAAGGGATCCTCCGTCAACAGCTCCAGGTGTTCGGGAGCGTATTCGTTAACAAATGAAATGGACTCTTCCATGCTTCTTGTCAGCACAATCCCCCCGTTTTGCGCGAATACGGCGGCAGCAAAACCCCTTTTTTCCGCGGGGAGTTTTGCCAGCAGCGCATCCACGAGGGCCGGCACCGTCTCTGCCAGTGCCGGCACATGGGTGACCAGCAGCGATGCCGAATCGGGACCGTGTTCCGCTTCAATGAGCAGGTCCAGGGCGACAATATGGGGATCCGCCGTCGCGTCGGCCAGGATAATCGCTTCACTGGGCCCGGCGGGCAGGCCCACATCGAGCACACCGTAAAGATAACGCTTGGCTGCGTTGACATAGGCGTTGCCGGGACCGACAACCTTGCAGCAGCGTGGAATTGTCTCTGTGCCGTAGGCTGCGGCGGCGATGGCCTGCATGCCGCCGACGCGATAAACCTCTTTGACGCCGGCGAGATGAGCCGCCGCCAGGGTGGCCGCCTCCTGCTCCCGCGAGGCTGCCGGCGGCGTGGTGACAACGATACGGGGTACGCCGGCCAAAACGGCGGGGATGCCCAGCATCAGCATCACGGAGGGAAAGCTGCCCTTACCCCGGGGAACGTAGAGACAGACATCGCCGAGGGGGCTGATCTTCTCCCCGGCGAGAATACCCCGTTCCACCTCTTTCATCCAGATCGGGGGCGGCAGCTGTTCCCTGTGAAATTTTTCAATATTGGCCGCGGCATAGCGGAGGGTCTCCCTTGTCTGCTCCGCCAGCCCGGTAAAGGCCCGGGACAGCTCTTCCTCCGTTACGCGCAGTTCCTCTTGTGTCAGGGTAATGCCGTCGAATAGCTGCGTATAATGGAGCAGCGCCGCGTCGCCCCGGGCCTGCACGTTGCGGCAGACTTCGCCGGCCAGTTCCAGGTGCCGGGCGATATCCGCCTCCGCCCGCTGCAGCAGCTTACGGTATTGATCTTTTGCCAGGGGCAGGCGATAGATATTCATTGTTTGCCTCCCATCGCTAATAAGTGGGTCCGATTTCATCCACCAGGGCCCATAATCCGCCCAGCACCAGGGAATGGCCGCCGCAAATCACCGGAATGGAGCATTCCACGGCAGCCTGCGTAAATTCACGCAGCACCGGGTGCCGCAGCTCCTGCCACAGTCCCAGGTCTGCCCGGAAGCGCTCCTCAGCGTCGGGATGGATCCCCAGGTGAACCATCAGCACCCGCGTATCCATAAAGGCACACTGGGCCACCTTCGCGCAATACTGGAAAAAACGGCGCGGCCCCACTTCCTGAAGAAAATATCCCATCAGGGAAACAGCCAGTCCGCTTTCTTCCCGGCCCAGAGCCTTCATGCCCCGCTCTTCGGAAAAGATACGCAGGCGCAATTTGAGATTCTTGTTCATATGGGCAATAAGGGGAGCACCCACCCGCCCCAGCAGGATGGCCTCCTCATAATCACCACCGAGTACTGCCTTGGCCCGTTTAAGCGCGGAAAGATCCAGCGGCAGTTCCCCGAGGCGCTGTCTGGCGCGGGGACCAACGAGGGGACTGCCGGCCAGGATGAGCATATCCGCCGGTGTATCAAGATCAAAGAGGAAAGCGGTGCTATTGGGAAGGAGGCACATCTCCACGCCGCAGCCGTCCCGCAGAGCCACCGCCAGGATATTATCCACGGCAGGAGGATCGATCCCGTTAATCAAGCTGCCCGGTTTGAAAGCAACAATATCGGCAGATTGGGCATTATTGGTGTAAATAACGGCAGGGGAGGCCAGCAGGTCCCGGCAGACTCCCGCAAGCTGAGCCTCTGTCACCAGGGGGATGCTGGCCCCTCCCATGTAAAGAACATTCTCCAGTTGCTCCCCGTTGATCACAGCCTGCAGCATGCGTCCGCAGTGAAACTGCCCGGGGGTCAGGCTATTCTCCCGCACGCGCACACCCATGCCGGCCGCATCCCGGGCCAGTGCGGGATAATTGGTAAAAAGGCAGATGGAGCCGATCTCCTCCACCCGCCGCATCTTCGCAATATTGTCCAGCAGAACGGCGTGGCGCACCCCCGTGAACATCTCCACCACCGCGCCGGCGGGATAGCCTCCTTCGAAAATGACCACACTGACCGCATCCTGCATAAACTGACTTTATTCCCCCGGGGCGATCAGCCCGTAGTTACCGTCTTTGCGCCGGTAGAGCACGTTTATCTCCCCTGCCTCGTTGGCGAAAACATAAAAGTCATGACCGAGCAGATCCATCTGCAGGATTGCTTCTTCCAGCTGCATCGGTTTCATGACAAAGCGCTTTGTGCGTACCACACGGGGTTCGGCGCCCTCATCCGCCCGGGCCGGAGCAGTAGTTTGCTCCTTGATTCCTTTTTGCCGCAACTTACGGTTGATCCTTGTTTTATACTTGTGCAGCTGCCGTTCTATTTTGTCAACCACCAGGTCTATGGAAGCATACATATCTTCCGTAGCTTCTTCGCCCCGCAGCAACAGGCCGTCAATGGAGATGGTCACATCCACGCTGTGACTTTCCCTGGCAACGCTCAAGGTAACCTGGGCTTCCAATTCATTGTTAAAGTATTTGTCCAGTTTTTTCAGCTTCTTCTCCAGGTATTCCAGCAAGGCAGGTGTAACTTCAATGTTTTTACCCCTTACATTTATTTTCACATAAACTCCCCCTATAGGTTTAATATTCCCCGTTTACCGAAAAAATCCTGCACCGATATTAATTTGCACAGCGGCACAAGGGCGGGAATAAAATATGGGCGTAATATACAAGAAGAGGGGCAACCTGCCCCTCTTCACCGATCGCGAGGTTAGATAAAGCGCGAAATCATTTTATTGTCATATCCACTTATTGTCATATCCACCCTCACAGCTTATGCTTTGGTTACGTTGGCGGCTTGAGCCCCCCTGCTTCCCTCCACAATATCAAACTTGACCTCCTGACCTTCGGCCAGGGTTTTAAAGCCTTCCTCCACGATCGCGGAATAGTGAACGAAAACATCATCGCCGCCATCCCTCTCGATAAAACCATAACCTTTTTCCTTACTGAACCACTTCACCCGACCAAACATTAAAACATTCCTCCTAAAATAATTCTGCAAGGTAGAATCCTGCGGTCGTAATTTTATCATATTAAATATGTACTGTCAAAACTTTTAAAAAAATGGGGTTATGGGAAAAGATATACTTTGACCTGCCTGCGCCCGAATTTTACCGCGTCGGCATGACGGTCAAATAGGATGTCGATGCGCAGGCCCTGGATGGCCCCGCCCCGGTCCAAAGCACGGGCGAAGCCGTAACCCTCCAGGTAAACGAGGGTGTGAAAAGGGATTACCGCCGGATCCACGGCGATGATATGGGGATTTTCCAAGCTGCCATCACCGGCAAGGGCTCTGCTGCCGCCGGCAGTATAACCGTCGTTATAAGATCCGGTACAGAGGGCGTGGCCCTGTTCATCCAGGGGACAGCCCGATCCCGGGGTGCCCGGACAGTAAGCAGTGGCTTCCACATAGAAGGATCTGGCAAATTCAAAGTTATACCCACCGCGCGACGGCAGAGCATTCTCCTTGTAGCCGCGCATACGGGGAACAGGCTCCCTGATCGCATATGCCACGCTCACATATTCTTCCACGCCGGCGTTGCTTATCACCAGCTGGTCAGCAGACCGCACGGCATAATCCGGGCCTGCCGCATCATAGTCCGGAGCTACTGCATCATAGTCCGGAGCTACTGCATCATAGTCCGGGTCTGCTGCGACATAATCCGGAGACGCCATGGCATAGTCAGGGGTTGCTACGGCACTGTCGGGACCTGCCACGTTAAAGTCCGGAACAAACATATCGTTAAAATATTTTTCCGTTTCTGCTTCCCCATTCACAGGAAAAACGGTATTGCCGGCAGCCAGGAGGGAAATACTGAGCAACAGGGCGGAAAGGGCCATGAAAAGCATTGCCTTTCCCCTGATGCCCTTTCCTTTTAACGGCAAATGGTTTTCTTCATCCATCTTCAAAACCTCTATTGGTTTATAGCCTCTACTGACAAAAAAAAGTACCAATATTATTCCCCAGTAGGATGTGTTCCATACCGGAAACGCGAATGTTACTGCTCCGGCTTACATTTACTCCGGTCAGGGGCTTCCGCCGCAATTAAACAACCGCCGCGTGTTGGCCAGACAGGCGGCTCCCAGTGCAGGCGCGCTGCAGTTGCGCAGAGCTGCTACCGCCTCCGCTGTGTAAGCGAGATAGGCGGGCTCGTTTCTCCGTCCCCGCAGGGGATCAGGTGTCAAAAAAGGGGCGTCCGTCTCCAGCAGCATCATCTCCGCGGGGAGCGCAGCCGCTACCGCTTGCAGGTCCCGGTTGCGGGAATATGTCACCGGCCCGGCAATGGATATATGCAGTCCCATTCCCAACGCTTCCCGGGCCAGGGTAAGATCTCCGGAAAAACAGTGCATGACTCCGCCAGCCGGCGGAAGACCGTCTTTTTTCAGTATCTCCAGCAGGGCGGCATGGGCATCCCGGTCGTGCAGGATCACAGGCATGTTGAGGCGGCGGGCCAGGGCCAGCTGTTCGCGAAAGACCCTGCGCTGCTGCGGCCGGGGCGAGCGATCCCGGTAGAAGTCAAGGCCCATCTCTCCCAGGGCCACCACCCCGGGGGCAGCAGCCAGGAGCTCCAGCTGCTCCAGGTAATCATCGGGAACGGCGGCCGCGTCGTGGGGATGAATCCCCACAGCGGCATAGATGGAAGGGTAACGGGCGGCCAGCTCCACCGCCTTGCGGGAGGAAGGCAGGTCGAAGCCCACGTTGATCATCAGCTCCACCCCCGCCGCCAGCGCTCGCCGCACTACCCCGCCCCTGTCTTTGTCGAAGCTGGGAAAATCAAGGTGGGCATGACTGTCCGCAAGGGGAAGAGTTTGAAGATCCGGGCCTTTCATGAGATGCGGCTCCCCGGGGCGATATCCCGGTCCACGGCGGTAACAACGACCTTCCCGTGTTCATCGGCAGCCGCCAGGATCATCCCTTCGGAAAGAATTCCCCGGAACTTTGCTGGTTTTAAATTTGCCAGGAAAAGGACCTTTTTACCCTGGAGCTGGGCAGGGCTGTAATGCTGCGCCAGTCCGGCCACCACCTGCCGCTGCTCCATTCCCAGGCTGACCGTTAGTTTGAGCAGCTTGCCGGTACCAGGTACGGGTGCGGCGTCAAGAATCTCTCCCACCCTGATATCCATAGCAGCAAATTCTTCCATGGAGATATTTTTCCGATCATTGTCAGGTATATGATCCGGCTTATGATCCGGTACTGACGGGGCCGCCGGAACCGCAGCCGGGACTTCCTGCTGCCGCGCTTCCGCTTCGCCGCGGAGAGATTTCAGTTCTGCCTCGATATCCAGCCGAGGAAAAAGATCCTCGGTCCGGCAGGCCCGCAAGCCGGTGCGCAACTGCCCCCACTCCATCAGGCTCTGCCAGCTTTGCAAAGCAGGAAGATCACCGATTCCCAGCTGAGCCCAGATGCGCCGCGGCGTGCGGGGCATAAAGGGGGCAAGCAGGATGCTGATAAAACGCAAGCTCTCGCAGAGATTGTAAAGCACCGTCGCCAGCCGTTCCTTTTTATCCTCTTCCTTCGCCAGTGACCAGGGAGTGTTTTCATCAATGTATTTGTTGGAGCGTTTCACCAGGATCCAGAGTGTTTCCAGTGCGCCGCTGCACTGAAACTTATCCATCAGCTCCAGCATACGCCCCGGCGTCTCCAGGGCCAGTTCCCGCAGCTCAGCGTCACTGGGATGGTCAGCGAGGCCGGGAGAGGGCACAATCCCCCCAAGGTAGCGTTCCAGCATGGTCAGGGTGCGGCTGAGCAGGTTGCCCAGATCGTTGGCCAGGTCCGTATTAAAGCGCTGCAGCATGGCCTCGTTGCTGAAGACCCCGTCCGCGCCGAAAGAGATCTCCCGCAGCAGGAAATAGCGCACACTGTCAGAGCCGTAGCGTTCCACCAGGACCATGGGGTCAATTACATTGCCGCGGGATTTGGACATCTTCCCCTCCTTCAGGATCAGCCAGCCGTGGCCGAAGACCTGTTTCGGCAGCGGCAGGCCCAGTGCCATGAGGAAGATAGGCCAGTAGATTGTATGAAAGCGTACAATATCCTTGCCCACAAGGTGCACATCGGCCGGCCAGAATTTTTTAAAGAGGGTTTCATCCCGCATATAACCCAGGGCCGTAATATAGTTGCTTAAAGCATCCAGCCAGACATAGATGAGATGGCCCCGGGCAAAGGGGACGGGGATACCCCAGTTGAAGTTGGTGCGGGATACACATAAATCTTCCAGGCCGGGGCGTAAAAAATTATTGATCATCTCGTTTTTGCGGGAAACGGGCTGAACAAAATCGGGATTTGCTTCCATGTGCTGAAGGAGCCGGTCCGCGTATCTGGACATGCGAAAAAAATAACCCTCTTCCGAAACCACCTCCACCGGCCGGCCGCAGTCGGGGCAACCGCCTTCCGTAATCTGGCGGGCGGTCCAGAAAGACTCGCAGGGAGTGCAGTACCATCCTTCGTAGCGACCCTGGTAAATATCTCCTTGTTCGTAAAGCTTGCTGAACATTTTCTGAACCGTGTCCCGGTGCCGTTTCTCCGTGGTGCGGATAAAGTCGTCGTACGAGATATCAAGGGCGGACCAGAGCTCCTTGATCCAGGCAACGATTTCGTCCACGAAAAGCTGGGGGGGCTTGCCCGCCGCATCTGCGCTGCGCTGAATCTTCTGGCCGTGCTCGTCTGTTCCGGTGAGGAACCAGACATCATGGCCGGTCAGCCGTTTAAAGCGGGCCATGGCATCGGCAGCGACAGTTGTATATGAATTACCGATATGCAGTTTGTTGCTGGGGTAATAAATGGGAGTGGTGATATAAAATGTTTTTTTTGCAGGCATACTCCCCGGGGGCCTCCTTTGCTCACTTCATCGCTTATCCAGCCCGGTGCAAAAAGCCCTGACAAATGCCAAAAAAGGGCACTCTTTCCCGTGCCGGTGCCCATTATATCACATATATATATAAGGAGCAAATTGTGGACAATTTTAGAAACTAAAATTCCCAAAAAAAATACTTTTTTTAGGAATTTTTACTTTTTTGTGTTAAAATTGGTATTGCAGGCTATGGCAATTACTGGTATAATACTTTCCGACAGGAGGTGTCGATATATGCAAAAAGAGGTGAGCGGGTTGAAGTCGACAGGTATTGTGCGCAAGGTCGACGAATTGGGAAGGGTGGTTATCCCCATCGAATTGCGGCGAACAATGGGGATTAGCATCAAAGATGCGCTGGAGATTTATGTGGACGGGGAGAAGATAATTCTAAAAAAATACGAGCCTGCCTGTATTTTCTGCAGCAACGCCGAAGATATCAAGCAGTTCAGCGGCAGGAACGTCTGCCAGGAATGCATCAGCAAGATAGGGGAATAGGGGTCTGAACTCTGAATGCCTGAATAGTTAATAATCTTGTGTTTCCGGTTGCTTGCGTCCCTGCAGCTTAAGAAGCAGGCTGTAAACCTCCCGGCGGCTGAGATTGCAGCGCCGGGCCACATTTTTTGCTGCCTGGGACGGCGGGCTACCCCCCTCCAGGCTTTGCCGGAGCTTTGCCATCACCCATTCCGTCCTTTCCCCATCTTCTTTTTTAATGCCCGCATCCCCATGGGTCACCGCCTTTTCCCGGAGGGGGCTGAGGGGGGAGACAACAATGGTGATCTCGCCCCGCGGCTGTTCCCGGAGAAAATGTTCCTGCAACAACTGTGCCGAACCACGGCGTATCTCCTCAAACTGTTTGGTCAGCTCGCGGCACACGGCCAGTTCCCGCTCTCCCAGCAGGGCGGAGATCTCTGCCAGGGTGGCACAGAGGCGGTGCGGCGCCTCATAAATAATGCCCGTTTTTTCTTCAGCCGCCACCTGCTCCAGTTCCCGCCGGCGCTCCTTTTTACGCCGGCTTAAAAAGCCCCAGAAGACAAAACGGCGGGTGGCATAACCGGAGTGGAGCAGCGCTGCCAACGCGGCGGAGGGGCCGGGCAGTACGGTAAAGGGCATATCCTCTTCCTGCAGTCGGTGCGCCAGGGAGCTGCCCGGATCAGAAACGGCCGGCATTCCCGCGTCGCTAAGCAGGGCAATGCTGGCGCCTCCCTGCAGCAATTCAATGATCCGCTGTTCTTTTTTTTCCCGGCCCGCCTCACGGTAGGAGAGGAGGGGTGCGTGTATACCGTAGTGCTGCAGAAGCTTGCGGGAGCGGTCCTTATTCTCCACGGCGATATAATTCACCGTTTTTAGACAATCAAGGACACGCAGGGTAATATCCCGCAGGTTGCCGATCGGGGTGGCACAGAAGAAAAACATGCCCGGCGTGCCGCCGTTAGCGGTTTTTTCTTTGTTTTTTCCAGCCATTGTTTTTTTTGCCTTGTTTCTCTCTTTCCTTTTCTTTTCCCTGCTCTCGCTGTTCCCGTTCCCCTTGATCTGCCCGGCTTTTCTCCACTTCGCTCACCGGAATCTCCTGGTGGACTCCGTTTTCCTGCAGCCCCACCATGACAGTCTGCTTTAAAATGTTCAAGCGCAATACCTTGCCTTCGCCGTGTGGCGTGCTTACCTGGTCGCCGGGGGATGGACAGCATCTGCGCGTGCCTTCGTAATGATCGGCCTCATAACGCAGGCAGCACATCAGGCGGCCGCAGATGCCGGATATCTTCGTCGGATTAAGGGAAAGATTTTGTTCCTTGGCCATACGGATGGAAACGGAACCAAAATCGCCCAGGAAAGTGGCACAGCAGAGGGAACGGCCGCAGGTTCCGAGCCCCCCCACAATCTTGGCTTCATCCCGCACCCCGATCTGGCGCAGCTCGATCCGTGTGCGGAATATGGCCGCCAGATCCCGTACCAGATTGCGGAAATCCACCCGCCCATCCGCCGTAAAATAGAAGATGATCTTGTTGTGGTCAAAAGTGTACTCTGCATCCACAAGCTTCATCTCCAGCCCGTGCTTCTCAATCTTTTGATGGCAGATACGCAGGGCTTCTTTTTCTTTCTCTTTATTTTCCTCCAGTTGCCGGCAATCCGCTTCCGTAGCGACACGGCGCACCAGACGGAGGGGGGGGACAATCTCATCGTCGTCCACTTCTCTAACTTCATGTACGACCTCGCCAAATTCCAGGCCGCGGCTTGTTTCCACAATTACATCCTGGGCCTGTAAAAGTTCAAGATTGCCCGGATCAAAATAGTAGATCTTGCCGGCACGGCGAAAACGCACTCCTACCACCTTTTGCAAGGTCAGATCACTCCTCTCATTTGCAGGAACAACACTTCTAAGGCCAACCGGCGGTTCACATTGCTTCGTATGTCATTCTGCGTTTGCAGCAAGATACGGCAAATTTTTTCCAGGAAAAAGGCTCTCTCCATATTATCAGCCTCTGCACCGCTTTCTATCAACGCTCCGCTTTTCAGCAACGCTTCACCGGCGCAGCCCGCCAGAGCACAAACCAGGCGATCCCGGTAAATATACAATAAAATATCCAACAGGGCGGGCAGGTCGGTCCTGACGCTCAATTTTTCCGCCAGGGTAAAGATCCCGGCTGCGGGGCCATGCTCTACCGCTTTTAGCAGTGACTGAGCATCCCTGTATGTCTCCCCCATGTCCTGTTCTGCCCGGGCCAGAGCCATGGCCCGGCCCGGGTTACCTCCCGACAGGGCGATGATCAGCTCCTGTTGGCGCGGCGGCACTTTCCCCTGCCTTTCCAACAGTGCGGCCACTTCCCGGGGCTGAAGCGGCTTGAGCATAAAGGAGGAACAGCGGGAAAGAACGGTGGGCAGCAGCGCCCAGGGCCTGCTGCTGAGCAGTATAAAGACAAGGCGGGCCGGCGGTTCTTCCAAAACCTTTAAGAGGCTGTTTGCCGCAGGAAGCGTTAACAACTCGGCGTCTTCAACAATACAGATTTTATGCCGTCCCTCCGCTGGCAGATAGTAGAGACTCTCCCTGATTTCCCGCAGTTGTTCGATCTTAAGAGAGCTGCCCTGGGGAACAAGGCGATAAATGTCAGGATGGTTACCTCCGGCGCTCTTACGGCAGGAGAGACACTGCTGACAGGGGGGGGCGGGTGCACAGCAATTGAGGGCTTGGGCAAAAAGCAGAGCCATTGTCCTTTTCCCACAGCCGGGAGGCCCGGAAAAAAGGTAGGCATGCCCTGTCTCACCGCCTTGCAGAGAACGCTGCAGGGTTTTTATCAATAACTGCTGTCCCACTATTGTATCAAAACCCAACTTACTCCATCAGGCCTCCCTTAATGGATGTCGGTAGCCGGCGTGCCGGAAAAAACAAAACATCACCGCAAGCACCCTCATAACGCATATTGCGCCGTGGGGAGCGGCTGCCCGGGCGGGCACAAAAGACCCGCCCCTACGACCGCTGTGCAACGGGCGACTGTGGGCAGCTACCCGGGCGGGCACGGAGACCCGCCCCTACGATCGCTGCCCGCAGGCAAAAGGGGGATCACCATTTCCCAGACACGGGCATGGACAGACGAAGCATCGGCATTGGCCGAAATTACACGGATACGCTCCTGTTCCTGGTCAGCCAGTTCCAGAAAACCACGGCGCACACGGCGGTGAAAATCCAACTCTTTTTGCTCAATACGATCCTCTCCGGCAGGTCTGCTTCCCTCTTTGGCTCCACGCACCCGTAACAGGCCCTTTTCCGCATCCAGATCCAACAGGAAGGTGCGCCGGGGAACCAGCCCTCCCGTAGCCCAAAGGTTGATCTTGCGGATAATCGCTAAATCCTCTCCCCCGGCCAAGCCCTGATAGACCAGCGTGGAATCCCAGTAGCGGTCGCTGATCACCACCGCCCCCCGCATCAAGGCTGGCCGAATCTGTTCAACAACAAGTTGGGCCCGAGCCGCACTGTAAAGAAAGACCTCACAGACCACCGTCATCTCCGTGTAACGGGGGTCCAGCAGCAGTTCCCGCATCTTTTCGCCAATGGGGGTGCCTCCCGGTTCCCGTACAAGGAGCACATCCCGGCCGCAAGCCTGCAGCCGCTCCTGCAGCAACCGGGCCTGTGTCGATTTTCCCGCTCCGTCGGGACCTTCAAAGGTAAGAAAAAGTCCTTCCGGCGCTTCCCTCCGCTGTCCTTGCATATTTTATATGTTGCTCCAGGTTATATTAGCCATCAGTCATAAACCCCATCCCTGTTGATTCTACCATATTTGCTTGCCTGTTGTCATATTTAACACAAAAATTTCGGGACAAATAATTTCGGGACACAATGAAAATTTTTAAAATTTTAATCCATATTTCGAATTTTTTTCTAAAAAATTTTCTTTGTGTCCCGAAATTATTTAAAAATTTTCATTGTGTCCCGAAATTTTTTAGGACTTTGAGGCGGTGCAGTGTGGGATCGGCCGCTCCCTGAAAACGGCAGCCCCGGGAGCGCAGCCGTAAAAGGACGTCAATCATTTCCCCGCTGATACTCTCTCCCGGAGCCAGCAGCGGTATCCCCGGCGGAGATGCCACCACCATCTCCGCACAGATTTGCCCAACGCACCGCTGAAGGGGCCGAAAATGGGCCGGCAGGGCCGCTGCGGCCTGTGGCGGCAGGGGAAAAGGAAGCAAGTCTTTTGCTGCCGCGTCCGGCCGGGCAAAACAAAAGGGAGGCAGCAGCTCCGGCAAAGCAGCAGCGCCTTTACCGCTTTTGCGGAACTTTGGGGAGGCAGCCCGGCTCATCACCCAGGCCAGGGGCCGGGGGGGGAGAGTGAGCTGGGCCGGGCCGCAAACAGCCAGCAGGCAGTTTTCCGCGGCCATCTCCACCTGTAGCCGGCAATTGCGCGCCAGCCCCTTGGCCAGTTCAATGCCGCCGCCACGGGGCAACAGCAGGGTAACGCGGCAGGGGTCGAGGGCAAATCCGGCAGCTTTTACCCTTTCCTCCATGAGCAGGGTCAACCCCTCATGCTGAAGGGCACGTCGCAGGGAGCGGGTCCAGCGGCGAGCCTGGCGGAACAGGGATTTGCCCTCCAGGGCGGCCTGCCGCCTGGCCAGATCCAGGGAGATCATCACCGGGTAAGGCGGACTGCTTGTCTGCAGCGCCTGTAACCAGAAAGGGAGCCTGGGAGCGCCGTGGGCTGAGGCCAGATGCAAAAAGGCTCCCGGGGTAAGGGCTCCCAAAGATTTATGGCCGCTGTGCAGCCAAAAGTCGGCTCCCGCCGACGCGCTGTGGGGCATATCGCCGTAAAAGGGCAGGTGCCCGCCGTGAGCCTCGTCCACGGCAAACAAAACCCCGTGGCGGCGGGCCAGGCGGGTCAGCTTTTGCAGATCCGCCGTAACCCCCCAGTAGGTGGGGGAGGTGAGCAGCAGGAGACGGGCATCGGGATGACGTCGCAACGCCGCCTCCACTGTGTCCGGCGCCACATTGAGGGGAAAGCCGCTTTGCGGTTCCCGTTCCACCGGCAGGTAAACGGGGACGGCGCCGCAGAGCATGAGGCCGTGCAGCACGGCCTTGTGGGAAAGACGGCTGATCAGCACTTTTTCCCCGGGGCGGACAACGGCAAGGAGGAGGGCCAGCAGCCCTCCCGATACGCCGTTAACCAGGAAAAAGGTGCGGGATGCGCCAAAGAGACGGGCTGCCAGCAGCTGCGCCCGGTAAAGTGGTCCGGCGGGAAGGTGGAGGTCGTCGAGGTTCCCCACCTCCGTCAAATCCCAGCGCAGCAGCGGTGCGAGGCCGCTACTGCCGAGGTGGAGCGCTCCCGCCCCCCGCCCGTGCAAGGGTACGTGCAGCGGAATATATTTATGCTGGAGATAGATACGGGCTGCCCGGTAGAGCGGGGCAGCCCGCTGGGAAAAATCCGGCATGGCGGATCCTCTTTTCTCCTGCTGTATAGCCGGATTGCCAACCCTGTAAAAGGCAGGAGCCGCCTTAACGCAGTGTGTAGTTGGGCGCCTCCTTGGTAATCTGCACATCATGGGGATGGCTTTCCAACAGGCCGGCGTTGGTAATGCGCATAAATTTGGTTTTTGTCTGCAGCTCATTAAGATTCTTCACACCGCAGTAACCCATGCCGGCCCGCAGCCCCCCCGCAAGCTGGAAAACCATATCGGCAACTGTGCCCCGGTAGGGGACCCGTCCTTCGATGCCTTCCGCCACCATTTTCTGGTCATCTTCCTGAAAATAGCGGTCCCGGCCTCCTTCTTTCATGGCGCTGATGGAGCCCATACCGCGGTAAACTTTGTAGCTGCGCCCCTGGTAAATCTCCATCTCGCCGGGGCTCTCCTCCGTTCCGGCAAAGAGACTGCCAATCATCACCACATCCGCCCCGGCAGCGATCGCCTTGGTGATATCACCGGAATACTTTATACCCCCATCGGCAATCACAGGGATCTGGGAACTGTGAGCCACCTGGGAAACATCATGGACGGCGGTAATCTGGGGTATGCCGATACCGGCAATTACCCGTGTCGTACAGATGGAGCCGGGGCCGACCCCTACCTTGAGGGCATCGGCTCCGGCACGGATAAGATCCCGCGCTGCCTCCGCAGTGCCGATATTACCGGCGATAACCGCAGCTCCGGGGTATTCCTTTTTCAATTCCCTGACCATTTGTATAACCAGCTCGGCATGACCGTGGGCCGTATCCACCACCAGGGCATCAACTCCTGCCTCCAGCAGGGCGCCTACCCGCATCATGCTGTCTTTTCCCACCCCTACAGCCGCCGCCACCAGTAACCTTCCGTTACTGTCCTTGGCCGCCCGGGGATAGGCAATGCTCTTTTCAATATCTTTTATCGTAATCAGGCCTTTCAGGTTGAAGTCCTGATCAACGATGGGCAGTTTTTCTATTTTGTATCTGGCCAGGATCTCCTCCGCCTCATCCAGGGTTGTGCCCTCCGGCGCGGTAACAAGATTATCCTTGGTCATGGCATCACGCAGCAGGCGGCTGTAATCCCTTTCAAAGCGCAGATCGCGGTTGGTGATGATGCCCACCAGCTTCCCCTTTTCTGTTACGGGGACACCGGAGATGCGGTAGCGCTCCATCAGCGCAGCAGCATCGTTAATCGTATGCATGGGGGAAAGATGGAATGGGTTGGTAATTACGCCGTGTTCCGAGCGCTTGGTCTTGTCCACCTCTTCCGCCTGCCGCTCAATGGGCATGTTACGGTGGATTACACCGATACCCCCTTCCCGGGCCAGGGCAATAGCCATGCGGCCTTCCGTGACCGTATCCATCCCCGCGCTCATGATGGGAGTATGCAAACGTATACCGGCGGTAAGCATGGTGGTAATATCCACATCACGGGGCAATACCCGGGAACGGGCCGGCAACAAAAGCACATCATCAAAAGTTATTCCTTCTTTAGCAAACCGCCCCTCCAAAAAGGCACCTCCCAGGCAAAAAGAGCCGAAAAACTTTTTCTGATCATAGCAGTAAAGTCGCTTTATGTCAATTACTTTAGGCTGCCTTTTGCATGCGGTCTTTTCCTGTCTGTTACTGTCGAACGGAACCACTGCATGGTTAACCTGGGATATTGATCGCATTACCGGGGAAGATACGACTTAAAGTAAAGGATGATGCGGCCCGGCATCGCTCTTTATAATTTTATTGAACCGGCTAGAGGAAAAAATTGCTAGCGCGGCGAATTTTACGAAATACCAAAAATTGCAGAAAGGGTTCGCTGAATTGAAAAACGCACAAACCGTAGCACTGGTTCCGGCCTTTAACGAGGAACCCCGCCTGGCCTCCGTGCTGGATGTGATTGTTTCCTCTCCCCAGGTAAATAAAACTATCGTTATTGACGACGGCTCCCGTGATAACACAGCCCGGGTGGCGGCAAAGTATCCCGTGGAGGTGCTGCGTTTGGCCGCGAACAGGGGGAAGGGGGCGGCGCTGCAAGCCGGCCTTGCCCTTGCCCCCGCCGCAGCTTACTACCTTTTCCTCGACGCCGATCTGTTAAACTTCCGGCACGAACATATCAGCGCCCTGCTAAAACCACTGCAGGATAATAAAAATGTAGCCATGAGCGTGGGCGTTTTCCGTTCCGGTCATAAGAAAAGCGTTAACCTTGCCCAGCACTACTTCTCCATACTGAACGGGCAGCGGGGGTTGCGCCGCAGTTTTGTGGAGATCCTGCCCGACCTTGACTGGTCCCGTTTTGGTGTGGAGATACTGCTCTCCCGCTATGCCGCCCTGGCCGGCCTGGATGTGGCCCAGCCGGCGCTGCAGGGAATAAGCCATGTTACCAAAGAGGAGAAGCTGGGCTTTGTGCGGGGGTTTGATTATCGCCTGCAGATGTTTCGCGAGTGCCTTTACGCCCTTTTCAATTATAAAAAAATGATCCGACGCCATCCCGGCAACACACCGGCCCAAGTGCTAACAAAAATTTCTCTATAGGATAGGAAGGGGAAATATGGAAAAGCAAAAAGGAAAAGCGAGGGAACCACACAACCTCGGCGGAAGGGACCAATACAACCTCGGCGTGGCCAGGCGGATGGCTGTGGAAACCCTTGCCGCCGCCGATCCCGCCAAAGTATGCCTGCACAGCGAAGTTATCTACAACCTTGAACAGGACAGCTACATCCTCCCCTATTTAAACCGCCACTACCTGGTCAACCGCAGCAATGGTGCGGTCAAAAACATGGCAGACAGCGGCGGCGTATCTCCTTACCTGGAGGTCATCTTCCTCCATTACCTCGTCACAGCCGACGGCGCCCCATTGCAAAATGAGTGGATCACCTTCAAGGAGCTGCCGGGAGGCTCCGTATACGGGGAACCTTACCGCAAGCGGACAATCGTGCCCCTGATCCGCTACTTTGGGGGAAACCCGGAAAAATTCCGGGAGGCGGGTCTTTCCCTCGGCGGGGCAGAGTACAATTACGGCGATCTTTCGCTGCTGCTCCATCCTTTTCCCCGCATCCCCATGGTTTTCGTTTTATGGAAAGGTGATGACGAATTTGCTCCCTCGGCCGGTATCCTCTACGATGCCTGTGCCGCCCATTACCTGCCCACGGAAGACTATGCCCTGTTACCCGGCCTGATTATCTGGGAAATTGCAGCGAAGCTGTAGCGCCTGCCTTTGTGAATTTATAAATGAGAGAATTTTTAACCCTTCTGGATTTTTTTCGCAGCCAACGGCTGCGTTATCTGCTGGGTGTCGGCAGTCTGCTTGTTGTCGGCTTTCTGCAACTGCTCATACCC